>Ga0310039_10001015_pt1 | contig 21068 bp, 47 predicted proteins | sample Sb_taG_4_FD_200460 | JGI IMG/M metagenome (GOLD analysis project Ga0310039, IMG submission 200460) | Peat soil microbial communities from Weissenstadt, Germany - Sb_50d_6_BS metaG (v2) (version 2) | ecosystem: Environmental > Terrestrial > Soil > Wetlands > Peat | place: Germany: Weissenstadt...
GTAGTCATTAGCGGTGCTAATGGTCGGTAATTAGCCCGGATAACGGGTTTAATTAGTCCTGCTAATGGTTTATGCGAGTGGTCTAGACCTATTATCGGTCGGGCGTGACTCTAAATTACCCCTATTAACTTACGGTATCAGCATGTCGGGGTCCGGGGCGCGGTACCGCCTCGCTCCGCTCGTCGCTGCTCTGCTACGTGCCCGGTGCAGGACCGGCACCGGGCACACCGGTCCCTTGGTAACGCCCAAGCCTGGCTGCCGCGCACAAACGCGCGGCTGAGTCGTCTCGTGGCTGCGCCTCCCGGCGCTGCTGGCTCGTACCGGCCGCACTCCGCCCACGATGCGTAGATGCGGCTCTAACCCGCGACGGCCCGCCCGACTAATGCGGCCCTTTCCGACGCAAAGCTAAATAGCGCCGGGGGCGGCGCCCCTGCCGGCTATTATTAGCCTCGCGTGAAGGTAGCCCAATACTTAGCCGGCAGGCTCGGCGTCCGCAAGCGGATCGCCTGCCGGCTCCTTAACTTTCTCTCTGCGCCGGCCGGTGGCCGGCTGATTGCCGGCCTTCCGGGCGTCCAGGTCCGATCGGTGGCCTTGCCCTGGTCCCGGCTTATCGTCCGGCCATGCGCCCCGGCATACCGCGCACGGCCCGTACTGCAGCGACTCCAGGCGCCGCCCGCATCCGCCCGGGCACAAGAACGGGCACTCGACCTCGAGGGGCCGCTTACCGCGGTAGACGTAAGGCATCCTGCCGCCCGGCCGCCCGCCGGGCTACGCGCTGGCGCCGCTTCTCAAGCTCAGGTTCCGACTCGACCGCCGGGGTGTGGTCGTGTTCGTGGTAGATGCGGTCTAGCCGTCCCTCGGCGCGGGAGTAGACCTGCCGCGGGGGCTCGCAGCATTCACACTGGAAAGTCCGATTCACGGCGCCAGCCATCCGAGCACGGCCAGCAGCACCACGAACGCGACGACGGCCAGCACCATGCCGGCCGCCGCCGCGACTTCGAGAGCTCGCCTCATCCGCTGCGCTCTTTCTCGAGCTCCGTCTTGGCCAGCGTCAGCGCGTCGTACTCGTTCGGGGCATTCCCCGACCAGCGATAGATAACGATGCCGGTTTGCTCGTCGCCCCGGTCCCGGCGCGGCAGCGACGAAGGAATCAGCTCAGCCTGATAGGAGTCCGCGATAACCTGCGGATCCACGTCAGGGTCGTACTTGGACACTTCAAGGATGATCGGCGAGGCGGGATGCCGCACGAACATCTGGTGCGTCGTGCACCAGTAGCCGCCCGGCGGGGTGCTTGCGGGGGGCGCGAGGTACTCATCGCAGACCGTCCCGTCTTCGTGGACCCAGCCGGATACCCCGAACGACTCCAGCCATTCCTCGCGGGTGCTCGCGCTCATTGCTCCTCCTGTTGTCCTGCCGCCTCAGGGGCGGGCTCGCGGGTTCGCTCTCCGATCTCCCGTGCCATCGCGGTGAGGACCCGCGACTCGATCTCCCCGTCCGCCATAACAGCAGCATCCCCTGACCGGGTATCGGCGCGGCGTCGGCCTGCCTGGACTGCTCGACCTCGGACCGGGCGAGCCGCATGTCATCGTGCGCGACGAACCCGGCATCGCAGAGGTGAGTCCAGCGCCGCGCCCTGGCCGCCGCGGTGCAGCTGCTACATCCGGCGCGGTGCTGCTTCCATTTGTGCTCGGCGTCGCGGAGGGCGGCCCGGGCCATCGTGGTCTGCAGGCTCATGGCTGGTGCCGCCACCGGTCCGGGTCGGCTTCGACCTCGCGCCAGATTTGCTCTACCTCGCGGTGGGCCTGGGTCGCGGCTGTCTCGCGCGGAATCTCGAATTGCTCCGGGTGCATGGCGCCTTGGAACGGGCTAGTTACCCGGCATCCCTCGAGAGTAGGCCAGTAGGGCACGGGGGTACGCTCGCGCCGCTCGGCCAGCCGCCCGGCCGCCTCATATCCGAGCGCGAAAACACAGGCCGCGGTGAGCGCCCACACGACACCTAGAACGATCAGCAGCTGAGTCATGCCCATACCTCGCTTACGGTGATGTCGGCACCGGTCCGCTCGGCGTAAACCTTGGTGACCTGAAGGCTGACCACCTGCGCGTCGTCTTTGAACGCGCTGCCTTCGGTCAGCCCATCGAGGACCGCGCGGGCGAGCTTGTCAACGTCCGGCTTACCGGACGGGTGCGCGGGCGCCGACGAGCGGACCGTGCCAGCATTCCGGCCGGTCCCGTAGTGACCTTTCGGCCGGGCCAGCCGGAACACGATGACCACCAGGACCGCGCCGAACATCGGGCCATCCTCGGCCCGCTGTGCCCGCTGTGCTTCGGTGCGTACCGCGTCACGCCACGGGCGCACCGCCCGGTTGTCCTCGTAGATCGCGCCGTACCTGTTGCGCACCTTCGACCCTTGCGGGGCCGGCCTGCCGTCCACGGTTATCTTGATCATTTCCCCTCGCCTTTCAGTAGTCGGCCCACGCGCCCGGCCGGGGGCATCCGGCCATCGGATCGCAGGGCCAGCCATCCGCATGCACCCATGCCTGGTCTTGCAGATTGAAATACACGTCCCGGTGGTGGGCTAGGCAGCACGCCACCGTGCAGTAGCTCACGCCCTACCGACGAAATCAGCGGCGCTAAGCAGCCTCTCGAGCACTTGCGTATAGGTGACGGGCCGCCCGAGCTCGGCGGCCATCCGGTCCCGCATCTCGACTAGCCGCCGCGCCGCGTTCCCGCTGATCGGGAAGTTGGCCGGGACCGGCCTAGCGGCCTGTGTCGTCTCCATCGCTGGCGTCCTCCTGTATCTGCTCGAGCGCATCCCACGCGGTGTCCAGGCCGCGTTGCATGGCCGCTATGGTGCCGGGGCGGGTGTCGAGGCGGCCCAGCTGCCCCATGAGATACAGCGCGAAATCGGCCGCCTCCTGGTTGACCGGGCGCGCGGGGCGGGCCGCGCGCCGCCCGCGGCGCCTAGCCACGGCGGGCCGCCAGGAACGCGCGGGCGAATCCGCGACGATACATCCACGACGAGGCGTAGGCGGGGTGGTAGCCGCGCCGGAACCGGGCAGGTCGCGCGGCCTCATATGCGCCGTGTATCTGCCCGGCCCGGTAAAACGGCGAATTGGCCTCAGCCATGCCGGCCGCACTCCGTCTCGAGCTCGCCGCGCACCTCGAGGTAGATTTGAACCGGGTTCATCCCGGGGCCTAGGTGCATCAGCTGGTAATCGGCGACAGCCTTGAGTGCTGCCAGGTTCGCGCATGCGTGCAGCGCGAACGACCCGCCGCACGGCTCCGCCTCGTCGGGCAGGCACCGCGGGCCGACCACGTACCCCAGCAAGGCCAGGGCGTCACGTGACGCCCTGGCCACCGCGGCCCACGCCTCAGTCATTGATCTGCACTGACATGGCAGCCTTGGCGAAGTCCCAGCCGCCGCGGTACTGCGGGAGCGGGATACCGGGCGAGCTCTCGAACCGGGCGAGCTCGCCCTGCGCGTCGGCCCATTCCTGCTCGGCCCATTCGATCGTGGCTTGCGCGCCGGCGATGATCGTGGCCCGGTTCCGGTTGATCCGCTCGAAACGGTCACGGGCCACCTCGTAGGGATTGCCGAACAGCCGCGCGGGAGAACCTTCGGTCTGCTCCGCCATGCCGTACATGTCTTCCATGAGGTCAGCGAACGGCGCGCGGCGTGCCCACACCTCGTCATGCTCGGCGCTGAGCGGGGGCAGCGCGAGCCCTTCCTGGCCGAGCTGGTGAGCGACCTCGGAGAACTTGTGGCCGGCCGAGTAAAGCTTGGTGCGCAGCTGGCCGAGCTCCGCGGGGGTGATGTCCTGAAACACTTGTGACCTCCCATGTCGTGACCGTCTTGCCTTAAGGCAATCATAATACGAGAGCCTGACGATCGCAACATGATCGGGAGGTTTGCGCGCGTAATCTGCGCGGAATAGGAAACGCCCCGCCGGGGGGGTTGACGGGGCGCCTCGAGGCAAAACGGGTCAAGCGGGGGGAATGCCATGCCCTGCCAGTTTACTGCCAGTCACGATCGGCGGCTATAGCGATTGCGGGGCCGGGGCCGGAATCGGTCAGTATCCGCTGTGAACGCGGCAGCTTTTCCGCGGCCCGCCGGGCGGCCGGGCCGCCAGGTACCGACCGGATGCGGACCGCCCGCCCGGCGGGGATGACGCCGACCGCGCGCAGCTGCCGGCCGAGCTCGTACCGGATCGCCCGCCCGTCATAGGGCGTCATCCGCCGGCCATCCCACCCGCGGCCGGTCCGGTAGTTGCGGTGCTGGTAGTAGACCGCCCGGACGAAACCGGCGGCCCACCGGTCCCGGCCGAGCTGGTCACGGCCGAACACGTCAATCCCCTGCGCGCCGAACCATGCCGCCTCAGCCAGGGTCGGCGCCTTGATCCTGGTGCCGGTCCACTGGCCGGGGCGGCTGTATGCCCGCTCGAGCAGCCGCCGCGCCCCGGCATCGAACAGCACAGACACAGGGTCTCTAACGTACATGCGAGTAGTATGCTGCCCCCATATCGTTAGCGCCGCTAAGGAGTCCGCGATGCCCAACCGCCGGATTTTCGAACTGATCTTGATCACGGTGGTTCTGTGGGATCTGGGCAAGGGCACCGCGCGGCTGTGGACCCGGAAGACGTGGGCCGCGACGCAGCCCGGCAGCCTGGCCCATGAAACCGCCGACATCGTTAGCGTGTTCCTGTAGAGAGGCGAACGGGATGACCACACCCTCATCCGCGGCGGTAATGCCGCAATCCACTGTCGCGGGCCGGGTGCAGCCGCAGACCACGAACGAAGCGGCGGGCGGCCCGTTCATCCGCCACGCCCCCTCAGGGCGCCGCCCGATCTACAACCAGCCGGGCACGTTCGGCTTGTTTTTCGGGCCGCCGATGGTCAGCTCTCCCGGGTGGAACAAGGGATTCCGCCTCAAGTTCTCGGTGGGCCCGGGCGGCTCCGGCGGTTCGACTCTCAACGCCGACGCGCCGCAGAACGCGGTGCAGCTCCTTCAGCTGAAAGACGCCTGGGGGACAAACCTTCTAGCCGGGCCGGGCTGGGAGATGCTGTATTACGTCCCGCTGATCTCGGGACAATTCGGGTGGGGCGCGACCCGCGACCCGCGGACGCTGCCGACGTGGGCGGGCATCACCGCGGCCAGCGCCGCGCAGACGTGGACCACCTACATGCCTTTCGAGTTCACCAAGGGCTACGGCACGATCAGCGGCGCCAACGCCGCTCTGCTGCCCGTGCTGCAGCTGACCCTCAACACCCTGGCCGCCGGGCCGTACGGCGGCGGCACCGCGCCGTCCACGGTCCCGGCGCCGCAGCTGCAGCTAGACGCCGACTACTACTGGCTCCCGAACGTGCCCGTGGACCCCCCGGGAATCGGCACGACATGCCAGTACATTTTTCAGCCCTGCAACCCGGTGATCACCTCGCAGGGGTCGTTGCGGGTGCAGCTGCCCCGCCTCGGCGGCTACCTCACCGTCCTCGGCCTCGAGCTCCGCGACTCGACAAACGCCCGGGTCGATGCGTGGCCGGCCCGCCCCGGCATTTACATCGACGGGGTGGAGCTGATCGACTCCGACATCACCACCCTGTATGACGACATGGCCATTCAGACCGGCATCGGGGCGACAACCGGACCGACGCAAACCGGCGCGGGCACCACCAATTTCGCGCGGCCGACCGGCACCATTTTCATCAACCGGAAGGTGTCGCTGGCACAGTCCGATTTCGGGCAGCTAGACACGGGCGAAGTGTTTTTGTCCACCAACCCGGGCACGCAGGTGGAAATCTCCGGCGTCCCGTGGGGCACCATCTCCAACTCCCCCGCGACCCTCAACGCTGTCATCGGGCAGGTGGTCCCGTCCGGGCCGCTGGTCCAGGGATTGCCGCAGGTATAGCCGATGCCAGCCGGGAGCGGGCCGCAGGCCACACGGACCACCGGGGTGTCGGTGGCCGCCGCTGAAGTGACGCTCGCCACCATCCAGCCGTCGTCATGGTCAGGATCGCCGCTCGGCAACCTGATCGGCGCGTCAGTGAACTTCACCGCGGGCACCGGTCAGACGCTTCTCACGCTGCGAATCAGGCAGGGCACCGGGACGGGCGGGGCACTCGTCGGGATCGCGCACACCGACACGACCGTGGCCACGGCGACCGCCGAGGTTGGTTTCAGCGAACTCGACACGTCAGCGTTTGCCACCGGGCCGGCCGCCGCGCAGACGTACACGCTGACCGCGCAGACCAACGCGGCCGGGCCGGGCACCGCGAACGCGGCGGTTATCGAGCTCGAGACGGTAGCGCCGATCCAGTAGGGAGACACACGCATGGCCGGGCTGAATCTTTCAACCGGGCTGACCGGCTCGGTATTCGCGGGCGGCTACCCGGGATACGGGCCGGCGTCGGTCCCGGCCGCCACGACCGTGCCGGAAGGCCCCTCAACGATCACCCAGCAGGCATACGGGGTGCCCGGGGTGGGCGGCGGCGGCAAGAAGGGCCTGACCGCCGCAGCGATCGGCACGGCGGCGCTGGCCGCGCTGTGGTTCATCTGGTGGTCGCTGCCCCGGTAGCGGCTGACTATTTAGTATCTAGAAAGTAGGTAGTGATGCGTCTGCAGCTCGGATCGTTCATCGCCGGGGCGCTGGCATATTGGGCCTGGCAGCACTTTACCGGCATGGGCAACACCGGAAAGTCGAAGTCGGCCTAGTCTCGTGGCGGGTATCACGCTGGCGTGGCTGATCGGCGAAACCATCATCGTGTGGCGGTCGGTCACCAAGCAGCACCGGCCGCCGATGCCTGGTGAACTGCTCGGCTCGGCCGGGCTGTTTGCTCTGCTGGCGCTGCTCGCCGAGTACCCGCCCGCCCGGACCACGGCAACACTCATGGCGTTCGGGCTGGACCTGGCCGCGTGGCTGCAGGCCCCGCTGATCACCCCGGCCAGCCAGTCGCCATCGAGCACCAACCCGGCACCGAAGGCCCCGGCCGCAGGACCGGCACCGCACGCTGTAGCAGGAGGTTAAGCCGATGGGCGCGAGAGTGACAGGGTTCTGGGCGCTGGCCGGGCTGGTGGTCATGGGCCTGATCGTCGCCGACATCTGGCTGCACCCGGCCGGCACGAACGCGGTGGGTAACACGCTGATCAGCGCCGAGAAGAACACCGGGAATCAGCTGATCGGCAAGGCGGCCTGACCTATGCCCGCTGTCCGGTACGTGGTCCCAGGCGCGACCTCGAGCGCGTTCGTGCCGGTCCCGGCCGCGACGACCGCGGTTGTCGCGTACAAGGGCGACGTGATCGGCCAGCCCGGCACCCTCGGCATCCCTGCTGCCCCGTCCGATTTCGGGACGGCCGGGCAGACCGTGAACGGCGTGTCTGTCCGCGGTGCCGGGTCTGGCTACAACCAGGGCTCCGGCACGATGCCGCCGGTCTGGTACCCGCAGCTGTATTTTGAGCGGCGCCTGACCGAAACACCGGAAGTCAGCATTTACTCCGATAACCAGATGCCGGTACCGGCCGCCGATCCGCGCGGCGTCGCCGCCAGGATGGCCCGCCCTGCGCAGTTCATGGGACAAGCGCAGCTGACCCAGCCGAAGGCCATGCCGAAGTGGGCTAACTGGCTGCCCGCCTCGTTCGGCGCGGCGGCCGGCTCGAGCGGGCCGACCGGATGAGTGAGCAGCCGAACGCCAGCGCGACGCCCCCGGCAACTGCTAAAAAGCCGGGCAAGAAGATTCTCGGGATGTCCCGCGGGCAGGCCGCCGGGCTCGGCGTGGTCGCGGTCGGCGGCATCATCTTCCTGATCTGGCGGGCGAAGAAAAACGCTGCCGCGTCGGCCGCTTCGACCTCGGCCGCTTCGACGTGCCCGGACGGATCGACGCCCGACAGCAACGGCAACTGCCCGCAGGACAGCAGCGACTTCTCCGGCGCGCTAGAGACGCTGCAGTCTGAGATAGCCGCGCTGCAGGGCGCCGGGGCCGGGGGCGGCGGAAGCGACGGCTCGGCGGGCACCGTGGCCGGTTCCACGGGCACCGCGACGACGCCGGCCACCGGCACGACAACCGCGACGGCGCCGGCCAGCACCAGCACCACGACGACCGCGGCGCCGAAACCGGCGGCGGCGGCCGGGCCTATCGCTAACCTCCGCGCGACCAGCACCGGCACCACCAGTTTTACTGTCGCGTGGAACGCCGCGCAGGGCGCGACCGGCGGGTATTCGTACATCGTGCGTGACCTGGCCAGCCACACACAGGTCGGATCGGCGCACACGACCAAGGGCACGTCGGCTACGGTCACCGGCCTGAAATCGGGGACAGACTACAATTTCGGCATCCAGGGATTGCCGGGCGGCGCCGGCAACAATATCCATGTGAGGACGAAATGATCACACGGTGCAGCGTGTTCCCTCCGGCGGCCCACGACCCGGCCGCGCCGCCGCCGCTGCATGCGGTCGGCCTCGAGCACCGCGGCCAGCTGCCCGCCCGGGGCGGCCTCGCCGGGGGCGCCGTGGTGTTTACCGGCATCCCGTCCACCCCGGGCGGATCATCCGGGTTCGGCTATCTCGGTATGGACATCACCGACCCGGGCAGCTGGCCGCGCCCGTTCAACCCGCAGCAGACCGCCGCGTGGTTCTGCGCCCCGCAGGTGACACAGTGACCCGCGACGACCAGCAGGACGGGACCGCCGCCGAAATCAAGCTGATCGCCGCCCGTGAAATAGCGTCGCTGATCGGATGCGCGGTGCTGGTGCTGATGCTGCACCCGGGCGTGCATGCGTGGCTCAATCACCAGGCGTGGAAACTGCGGCAGCAGGCCGGCCGCCGGACCCGCCTCGAGGACGCCCAGGTGGCCGAGCTCCGCCGCGACATCTCCCGGTACGAGCATGGGGAGGCTGCCTTGTGAGCATGACGAAGCTGCACCGCAGGATCACCAGCCAAGCCGGCCAGCACGCCGCCGCGCAGGCCGCCTACCACCCGTGGGGCACCGCCGACACGCCCGTGTCGTGGCCCGGGTTCCGCATCACCTACACCCCGGCCGGGGCCATGTTTGAGGCGGCCCACGTGCTGATTTCCGCGAACGGGGCGCCGGTCTACGCGGGTATCCCGGGCGGCCCCACCCATAACGGCGGCGTCCACCTAGCCGGCAGACTGTGAAACGGAGCAGCATATGAGCGAGCAGTACCCTACCGGCGGGAACATGGCGCAGCCCGTCAGCCAGCAAGAGGCGCAGCAGGTCGCGGCCGAGCAGCTGGCCGGGCAGGCCGCCGCCGCGCCCGCCCCCGACGCGGGCGCGTCGATCGAGCAGATGCAGCAGGACAACCGCGAGGTGCTGCTTCCGATGGAAACCCGCATCAACGAGATGATGGAGGCGTTCCAGTCCAGCCAGACGACGCAGGCCGCGCAGATCGCCGAACTGCAGAAGCAGCTGGCCGCCGCCCGCGACCAGGCCGGCCCGCCCGCGGTGGAGCAGTACGCCAACGGCGTCGCCGCGCTGCTGAAGGCCCACGCCGCCGCCAACCCGGACGTGCCCGCGGGCACCTTCGATGACGTGCGGGCCGTGGCGGGGCAGCTGCAGCAGGCCGCGACCGACGCGGTAACGTCCCGCGACCCGTCAGAACTCAACGCCCTGGCCGCCCGGGTCACAAGGTGGGCTGACAGGTACGCCGGAAAGCACATCGACCTGTCGAGTGTCCGCGCGGACCTCGAGCTGCTAGGCGAGGCCGCCGCGCGCCTCGCCGCCTAGGCCCGTGCTGCTCGGCTCCGCGGCGCCTGTCCGCGCCCTGGCCGCGCTGCTGTTCATCAACGGCTATTACGAGTTTTTCAACCTCGCAGGCGCGTTCCTGTCGTCCCCGTGGACGATGGAGTCGTTCGGCGGCGACCCCGGCAAGAACGCGAGCGCACGTAAGTACGTGCGCCGGACCGTGGCTAGGGGCGCGCTGGTGACAGGCGCCGGGGTGGCCATCTCCGGCATGTGGTGGCCGCTGATCGGCACCAGCATCGCCGCGGTTGACCTGTGGCTCACCTACAACGGGGCGCTGGCCAAGGCGGAACAGTCCGGTTCGGTCGGGTGGGAGTCCTCGAGCGGGCAGGGCTGGAAGGGCCTGACGTGGTAGCGGTCGGCATGCTGATGACGTGGCTCGGGTATTCCCTCGGCCTTGAAGGCTGGTGCTTGTGGCGAGACTATGACCTCACCTTGGGTCAGCTGATGTCGCCGGCCCATCCGTACAGCGGGGCATGGCCGCCCGCCCCGATACCGGCCGGGCAGATATGGCCCGGCGGTGCGCCGGGCTCGGGTGCTGGTGCGGCTAGCCCGGGCTCGGCCAGCAAGCCGGCCGTGGCGGCGTCGGCCGCCTCGAGCTCGAGCAGCATCATCTCTAAGATCAACGAGTACCTACCCGGGCTCGGATTCATCAAGTAGGCAGGTGAGCGCGCATGGCAGGCGTGACACCGCGCCAGATATACCAGGCGCTTACCGGCGCCGGCGCCTCGACCACGCAGGCAATCGGCATCATGGCCAACGGCATCGCCGAATCGGGCCTTAACCCGGAGGCGATCGGCGACCAGGGCACGTCGTTCGGGACGTGGCAGGAACACGGCGCCGGATACGCCGGGCTGGTCACCGGCAACCCCGAAGCGGACCTTGCCGCGCAGGTCAAGGTGATCGCGCAGGACGGCGGGTTCGCGGCGGCCTCCGGCAGCAACGCGGGCGAGGCCGCCGGCAATTTCAGCGCCAATTACGAGCGTTGCACAACCTGCCAGCCCGGCCAGTCGTCCTACAACGCGAGGGTGGCGAACGCCGCGACGGTGGCCGGGTGGGTGAGCTCGGGGAAATGGCCCACCTCGGCCGGATCGGCGAGCTCGGCGGGCGGCACGGGCACGGCGGCCGGGGCGACCAGCACCACGACCAGCGCCACCAGCCCCGATTGCGCATGGGGTTTCAGCGGGCTAGGCGGCGGCGTCGGCCCCGTCAAACTGCCGCAGCTGGACATCTGCCTGATCAAGAAATCGACCCTCCGCCACGCCGCGGGCGGGGCGCTGATGACCGCGGGCGGCGGCGTCGTCATGTTCGGTGTCATCCTGCTGGCCGCGTTCGCGTTCCGCGCGTCGGGCGCCGCCCGCGCCGCCGGGCAGATCGCCGGCACATTCAGCCCCGCGGGCCGCGTCTACGAGCGGGGCGTAGCGGCGCCCAGACGCCAGCAGCAGGCCGCCGCCGAGACAACCGCACGGCAGGGACGCCAGCGGCAGCAGCGCGAGCAGCGCGCGTCTGAGGCCCGCGGCGAGAGGGAGGCCCGGGAGATACGGCAGCCGCGCCAGCTGAGGCCGGTCCGGCGCCGCCCCCCGAACTGGCGGCCCCCCGCAGACGCGGGCGCGACCCCGTCAGAGTTCCACCACGAGTAGCGTGCTGGCATGGCGTACCGCCCCGACGAGGCACGCGACCGGTTCGGCCATTGGGTCGCGCCGCCGAGCGCCGCGGGCCGCCCATGCCCGCACGCATGCTGCAAGAACCGGCGCCCCCACCCGCGCGGCCTGCCCGTCGTCATCGACCGGAACTATCTTCGGTCGCTGTCCGGGGATGAGCTCGAGCAGGAGCTAGACAATTACGCCTACTACCGGGAGACCCACCAGCAGGGCGCGCTGCAGGTGGCCACCGAGATTGACCGCCGCGCCGACATCCAGCGGAACAAGATAGCCCGGCAGGACCGGGCGAGGCGCCGCCGGGAAACCGCCGAGCAGGAATACCGCGACGAGGTGTACCGGCAATGGCTCCGCGCCGAGTCCGAAACCCGCGGGGTGATGCTGAACCGGCGGGGCCTGGCCGCCGACATCAACGAGCGGACCCTGTTCACCGGGCCGGAATCCCGCGTCAAGGCGTACGCCTCACCGGAGCTTATCGACTGGTTTGAGGCCAACCCGCGGCCGACCCGGGCCAGCTATTTCGGGTCGGCCACGTCACGCCGCGCTCACCTCGCGGGGCGCCGCATCGGGTAACCGGCTAATAAAACTATCAGCCGCGCTAATATGTCGGCATGCCCGCGACCCCGCCCCCGGAAATCAAGACGGAGCTCACCGACCGGGCGCTCCTGGTCCATATCCTCGAGCACGTTGAGGCGATGTGGGCCGAGCTCGATGAGTTCCGCCCGCTGCTGGCCATGATCAAGCGGCCCAACGGCACCCCCGACATGATCGGGCTGCTGCAGGCCCGCCGGGATGCGCGGAAGGCGGCCCGGGGTGGGCCGTGAATACAGCGAAGCCGAGCGGGCCGGGTTCGCCCGGAAGGGGTGGGCGCTGCCTGACGGAAGTTTCCCGATGCCGGACTGCCCGGCGATCGGCGACGCGATCGACGCCTACGGCCGGGCACCCGAGACGCACCGCGCCGAGCTCCGCGCGCTGATCCGCAAGCGCAACGACGATGAGAGATGCGGACACCGCCTCGACAAACTGGAGGACTGATGGACGTCGCAGACCTGGCCAACCGGTTCACCTACCACGCGCCGAAGGATGGCCAGGCCGAGCGGTACCAGTGGATACGCAAGGAAGCACACCAGCTGGCGACCCTGATTAACGAGCTGGCGCCGGATAGCCGCGAGAAGTCCCTGGCGATCACTCACCTGGAGGATGCCGTGATGTGGGCGAACGCCGCGATTGCGAGGAACGAGTGAGCGAGCAAGACGACCAGCAGCCCGGCGACGAGGAAGTCAGCCGCATCGAGGCGCTAGATGAGCGGTTCGGCCGGATCGAATCGGAGCAGGCCGAGCACCGCGGCATGCTGCAGCAGATTCTCGACCGGGTAGGCGGCGCCGAGCAGGACGCCCACGGGAAGGCGCAAGAGCACACCAGGCGGCGCCTCGAGCAGACCCCGGCGCAGACGATGGCCGACCAGGTCAAGCGGGCCGTACAGGACGTGGAAGCCGAGAAGGCAGCCGAGCAGACCCGCGCCGCCCACGACGCCGACCACGAACGGATCAGGCAGCTGGCCGAGCGGCCGCCGCGCGAGCCCGTATCAGGGTTCCGCGGCAGGCTGCAGCGGGCCATGTTCGGGGCCGACCAGTGAGCGACCTCGAGGCGCCGGCCCCGGCCGCGCCGTTCACTGTCCGCGGCTACCCGACCGACGCGACCCTGCCGCCGCATGAAGAACAGTTCTCGAGGCTCGGCCCCGCGCTGGACCGCGCTATCCAGATGGCATCATCGGTTGGCATCCGCTCCGCCGTGGTGCTGGACCAGAACAACATGGTTTACGCGCAGCTAAACCAGCTGTGGGCCGTGTCCCGGGAGCTACGGTGAACTGCGGGCAGGCCATCGACGTTAAGGACTTTTACGGCGCCTACGCTGTGCGGTTCGTCGCGCAATGCGAAGGCCGATTCCTGACGGTCTCTTACACCGTGGCGAATATCAACGGGTACATGCTGGCCGGGTGGCAGCGTGTCTTGCGGGAACTTGTGGCGCTGGCCGTGCCGCCGAAGCTGACCGAAAAAATCATGTCCGCGGAAAGCATCACGTCCGGGCAGTATGTCAGTTTCCCGATTGTCTACCCGCTTAGCGCCGCGCAGTTTTCCAGCCTGCTAGGCGTCCCGGCCGATGAAGTTAAAGCCGAACTCGAGGACTTGGCGGTGCGCTGGCATGAGGTGTAACCCGTTCGGCTACGCGACCGACGCAGGCCCCGCGAGCCTGATGGGCGGCCTGTACGGGCCGGAGTATGCCGGGAAGATGACCACCGACCGGACCGGCATCCACGGGGTAGCGGTGTGCGAGTCGGCTTACGCCGCCCGGTACCGGCTGATCTGCGGCCAGGGACACACCGGCCCGGTTATGGAGCTCTGCGAACGGCACGCCGCGATGATCGCCCGCCGCATGTCATCGACCTGTACCCGGTGCGTGTGGCCGCCTGCCGCGCTCGAGATAAACGAGGCGATCAACCGGGTACAGACGCAGCTGTCCCGAACCTATGACCTTGTCTCCGCGGCGCGGCTCCGCGACCACGCCGCCGAGCTCGGCCGCCAGATGGACGACCTGATAGCGCGCGGCATCATCGCACGCCGCCCGCTGCAGCTAGTGGAGGTGAGCTGAATGGGCCGGGTAATTCTCAACGGGCCGCCGCCAGCAGACGACGAGGCGGGGCATTGCGTCATCTGCCTGATGCGGGCCAAACAGCGGCAATGGCAGCTAAACGAAGACAAGATCAAAGACGGCTACGCCGCGTCGGGTGAGAAGCTGACCGTTATCCCGTGGCCTGACGGGCTGACGAACGAGCTCCGCGCCGGGTGGTACCGCGGCGTGCCCGGCGACGCGCCGCAGCTGGGCATCGTGGACGGGCTCTGCTGGGATGACGTGGCCGGCATGCAGCCAGCCCACGTTTCCCGCCTGGTCAACGGGGCGGGCGCCCCGGCCGGGCTGATCAAGGGCCGCGGGTAGATGGCCAGCGCGACCGATGTCCGCGAATGGGCCAAGTCCGAAGGCATCGAGATCGGCGAGAAAGGCCGTATCAAAGCGTCGATCACCGAACGGTACGAGGCCGAGCACGGCGGCGGGCCGCTGCCCCCCGACCCGGGCGGCGACGGCGGCGGCGACTACGTCGACGGGGTGACCGAGGCTGATTTCCCGGCCGCGCCGGGCGGCCCCGCAGAACCGGCCCCCGACGCCGCCGAGCGGCCCGCAGCCGAGCGTGCGCCGCGCCCGGTGGCCAAGGCGCGCAGGGACGGCCGGACGTTCTCTGAGCGGCTGTGGGGCGGCGGCGGCACCAAGGCGAAGCGGCCCGCCAAGAAGCAGCCCCGCGTGTCGCTCAAAGGGTTCGCCGAAGACATGTTCCTCGACCTCGCGTGGACGTTCCAAGGTCTGCCGCCGCTCGAGAAAGTCCTGTATCTGCAGGCGCCGCTCGCCGGGCAGGTGGTTGAGGACACCGCTAAGGGGACCGTGGTTGATGCGATCCTGCAGCCCGCCGCCCGGTTTGACCGGCAGTTCAAGGCGCTCGAGGCGCTGACCGCGCCGGGGTGGGTCGCGGCGATCATGCTCCGCGGCCGGAAAGACGACAACGGCGAATACTCCCCCGAAACCAAGCTGATGTTCTCCGGCCTCCGGCATTCGCTGCTGTCCATGTCACGTCTCGCCGACGTGGATTTCGAGCAGCTTAAAGAGAAATCCGAAGACCTCCGCACCGCATCGGGGCAGATTGACGCGATGATCGCGTGGCTATTCGAGATGCCCGCCCCGACCCCGGAGCAGATGGAAGCGATGGCCGCGCAGCAGACGGCCCGCGCGGCGGCCAACGGCCAGTGACAACCCGCCCGCAGCTGGCCGCCCCGCGGATCGACAGCTCGGCCGCGGTGGTCGGCCTGCCGTGGCCCCGGTTCCGGGCGTACATGCGGTGGGCGTGGAAGCCGGGGCAGCACATGTGCATGATCGGCCCCACCGGTGAGGGTAAGACCACGTTCGCGGCCGGGGTGCTCGATGACCGCCGGTATGTGCTGGCGCTCGACCCGAAAGGCGAAGACGAGACGCTTACCGCGTCGGGGTACGAGCGGATAGCGACCCTGCCGTCAGCGAACCGGGGGCCGCTGTGGCGGGTACAGCACTGGTCCGCGGCCCGCCAGTGGGACCGGATAGAAAACAGGATCGCCGAAGGTCTCCCGGCCCGCATCATCATCGGCGGCCCGGCCCGCACCGAAACCCAGGACCACGCGAATCAGCGGCTTATGCGGCAGGCGTTCATGTACGCCCGGGAGGCCGGCGGGTGGACCGTCTACGTAGATGAGTTTGAGCTGATCAGCAGCCAGCGCATGTTTAACCAGGGACCGGCGGTTGAGCGGATGCTGATCAGCGCACGCCGCGACGGCACCAGCGTGGTCACGTCCTACCAGGCGCAGGCATGGGTGTCCCGGCACGCCTCGAGGCAGGCCCGGTTCGCGGTGATCTGGCCGACCGGCGACCGGGACATGATCAAGAATGTTGCCCGCGCGATGGGCCGTGATTGGGGGCAGCTGGCCGCCGGGGTCGATGAACTGCCCGCGTTTCATGTCCTCGTCGTCCCGCGGGGAAAGTCGGGCGGCCCGCTGGTATGCACCAGCGCCCCCGAGCTCTAGTGTGAAGCGATTAAGGAGACGGTTATGACAGCAGCAGCGGGCACCATCGACCAGGCCGCGGGCGAGCTCGAGGACACAGCCGAAGGCAAGAACCGGCTAGGCCGCGCCCTGGACGTGGCCGGCATCTGCGCGGGTGTCGTACTCGGCGTGATCCTGTTCGACATTTTTTCGGGCGGGAAACTGACACAGTGGGCGCGGAACCGGCGCGGCCCCGGCCCCGGCGGCGACGCGAAGCCGGGCGGATGCGAAGGGTGCGGCGATGACAACTGACGCGGGCATGGCGGCGATAGCTGGCCGGTTCGCGCCGCCCGCCCAAGGTGTCAGCGTGGACGCTGACGCCAGCCTGGCCGTGCAGATTAGCGCGCTGGCCGCTGAGCTCAAGATCGACCGGCAGCGCCGCGCCGTGTTCGACCAGAAGATGCAGCAGGCCATCCGCGGCGGTATCCCGCTGCTGTCCGTCACGAACCCGGCAGGCGCCCCGCAGACGTTCGTGTCGCCAGACTGGGTATGCAAAACCGGGTACGACTGGGCGGTCCAGCTGGTCACCGCCAAAGGTCTCGGCGCTACTGACACGCTATGGGTGTACAAGACCAGCGCCAGCGGAATCGCCGAGGTAGCCGACTCGGCCGCCAAATGGCAGCTGACCAACAGCGCGCCGGGCTGGCATCCGGGCCGTACCGGGCTGGTCATGCACGCGGGCGACGGGATCGTGCTGCAGGGCACGACCACCGCGCAGGTCACCGTCAACATTGAGGTGATCATGCTTGAATCGTGGATCACCCCCGACTACCTGTTGTGAGGCCCGGCCGTGCCGATCTCTGACGTTTACACATTCCCCTCCGGGCTGGTCACTTTGAGCACCGCCGCCGAGACGCCGATCCTGTCGCTATTCGGTGTCTCAACCAAACGAGTGTGGGCGATCTGCTGCCGCATAAAAATCGGGAATACCGCCGCAGCCGCCGGTAACAATGTGCGGTTCCGGCTGGCCCGCCCGGGAAACACCCCGACCGCAACCGGGCTCGCATCCGGCAACCCGAACGACTTTTCAGCGCCCGCATCGCTCGGCCAGTTCGCCACCACCTACACCACCGCGCCGACCGTGGGTGTCGTGCTCGCCGACTGGGAAGTGCCGATGGTGTCCGGGCAGCCTTACACCGAATACCCGATACCGGGCGCGGAATGGGGTGTACCCGCGATAGCGAACGCTGCCGCGAACGGCGGTATTCACCTGTTCGCCACGCCGTCTGTGGCTACGTCGGTAGCGTTGTCCGCGGACCTGCTCGACTCCGAATAACGCTAGCCGGGTGACCCGGTGGGCCTTGTCCAGCACGCATCGCACGTAACGACCACCGGCACCACAAACACGGTTACGCTCGGCGCCGCGACGGGGCTAGGCAACTGCCTCGTGGTGTGCATCACCGCTGTAGACATTTCGCTCAGCGTTAATGTGACTGTTTCCGGTATTACAATAGGCGGGAACGCTGATAACTTTGCGCAGGCAGTAACAGAAGCCGAAACTACTGACCTCGTTTCATCTTTCATCTGGACAGACCAGAATCTGCAGCACAGCTCAACATCTGTTGTTGTCACGTTCAGCACTTCGTCGGGTGCCTGCGTCGATGTCTACGAGTGGAGCGGCGTTGTCACCAGCAGTGCGGTCGACAAAACAGCCGGCACCAATAACACTTCCACTAGCTGGACCTCTGGTTCCAGCGGCACACTTTCACAGGCCGCCGAAGTTGCATTCGGCGTAAACGGCTCCGACTCGTCGGGTGCAAACACTGTCACCGGGCCTGGCTCGCCATGGACAAATGAACCTCAGCTGACAACCAGTGCGGGCGGCGCCGCAGTACAGCAATTGTCGGGTTATCAGCAGGTCTCGGCAACGACCGCGCTCACTTACAGCGGCACAGACAGCGCCGGATCGACCGCTAACGCCACCTGCATTGTCACGCTGAAACTGGCAGCTGCCGCAGCTGCCGCGCCGGCCCCGGTGGCGCCCGTGGTCCCGCGGCCGAGGCCGCGAGTCCGGGCCGTGGTGATACCGCCCGGCCTGATCCCCTCGGCGCCCGGGTTTCTAGTCCAGCTGGCGCCCGTGGTCCCGCGGCCGAGGCCGCGCGGCCGGGCCGTGGTGATACCGGCCGCGCTGGTCCCGCCGTCACCGGTCCCGCCCGCCCCGGGCCGCCCGGTCCGGCAGCTGCCCACCGTCCCGCGGCCGAGGCCGCGCGGCCGGGCCGTGGTGATACCGCCCGCTCGAGTCCCGCCGTCACCGGTCCGGCCCGCGGCAGGAGGCGGCCCGCCCGCCCTGGTCGATGATGACCGGCCCTGGCTGAAACGGCATCACGCCAAGTGGTACCGCCGCAGCGCCCCCCTAGACTGGTGGTATGGGAGTGAGATACCCGCCGGGGTGGCCGCCGCGTACCAGGCAGGCGGGCGGGTGGCCGACCCCGGGCCGGATGCTGATATCGAAGATGCACCGCCCGGCCAGCCCGTCAGTGATGGCCTACCGGACCCAGGCGCAAAGCCAGATCGGCGGGTACGGCGTCGGGCAAAGCTTGGTGAACGCCTCCGGGGTGGCGACCGTGCGGGTCGGCCCGTCTGGTCTCGGGACGCTGTGGTTTCCGCAGCAAGCGATTCTTTCGACCACGACCGGAGCGACCGATTCATCGACAGCTATCGGGTATCTCGGCCCGGCTGGCGTAGTAGCCGCGAATATCCTGTTCCAGTCGTACCAAGGCGGAGGTGACGTGCAAGGCATCGCTATCCCGGTGTTGCAGCCGGGCGACTTCGTGACCGCGGTATGGTCGGGCGGGCACCCGGGAGACTGGGCCACGCTGCGGATTGTCGGCACGCTGCAGGCGCTTACGCCGTGACCATACCCGGGGCGGGCGGGCAGGTACCTCCGCGGCCGGATCAAGCCGGCATCGCCCAGGCGGGCGGCCTGCCGCAGGGTGTCGTCGTCGCGCCGGGCGGGAAACCAGTCAGCAAGGTCACGCAGCTGATCGTTGAACCGGGCGGGGTGCTGCAGGGCATATTCACCTACTCGTCTAACCCGCCCGCGGCCGGAACCTTGATCGAGTCGGCCAGCGTGCAGGCCGCCGGAACCGACCAGTTCGGAAACAACTTCGTCGCCGGGCATGCGTCCTACAGCAGCACCACCGCCATAGCGCTGACCTCCGGCGGGATCACCTTCTATACCGGGTCGCTGGCGGGCGGGTGGACCCCCGCGGCGACAATGCAGTTTTTCTCGGGATTCATCCTCATGTCTACCGGCCTCGAGACGCAAAACAACGTGCTCGACGACGGGACCGGTAATTGCAGCGTGCTAGGAACTATGACGGTCCAGGGAACCTCATTGTCCATCGGCAACGGCGTCACGGCCGACCTGTTCTTGTCACCGAAGATAGCCACACCCCCGAACCTTGCCGCGGTTATCGCGCAGACCGCCACGCTGGCGCAGACACAAGCATGTCTAGGCGGTATCGTGCAGAGCTTCCAGAACCGGGGGATGGTCAACTAAAGCTAGGCCAGTCGGCCCCATCCTGATATCATGGTGGCATGCCCGATCGTGCTGAGATAGCTGTGACGATCTACCTTCCGCGCGACCTGTACGAGTGGATTATCCTCCGCAAGGCGCGCGGGCGCGGGCCGCTGACCCGGCAGGTAACCCGCTACTGCGAGGAAGGCCGGATCCGCGATGAGCTCGCCGAGGCGGCCGACGCGATCGAACCCGACCCTCGCGCGCTGCAGCAGATAAGGGCGCGCATCCGGCAAGAAAGGAACGTAGCGGCGGAACCGGCCGCCGAACCGGACACGTAAAAACGAGCGGGAGGCGGCCTCACTTCCCCGGGGCCGCCCCCCTAATTGTCCCGCGTAAGAAGGGTACAGCCGATGGAAACCGGCAACCAGGAAGGCCCGGCACCGCGCGTGTCGTTCGGCCCGAAGGAATACCAGACGCTTAACCTCGAGGTGGCGTCGATGGTGCTGACATTGTGGCGCGAGCGGCAGCCCGCCACGTTCGGCGCCTACCTCGCCGAGGTGATGACCGGCACCCGGCCGGCCGCCTCGAGGAACCGGAGGCCGCAGCAATGAGCGGCGCAGACGACGACCTACAAGGCGCCGCGGGCGTGTCGATGCGCGCGCTGATCGGCACCGAAGACGAGACCGAATCGGGCCGCCATTTCTCCGTGACCGGGGGAGAAGGCCCCGAGCTGGACGATGGTGACGACGATTGGGCGTTCACTATCCCGCCCGGTATCGCGCGGTTCCTTAAGCCGGACGAAACTAAGGTGATCCCTGTGAGGCGGCATCCAGCGCTGCTGGCCCTGCCAGGTTTGGCCGTGGTCGGCGGCCTGGCCGCCGCGGTGGCGCTCAATTCGTGGCTGTACGAGACCGGCCACGCCAGCGGCGCGGTTGTGCATCCGCTCTGGTGGCTGTACCTGATCGCGTTCGCGTGGGGCGCTTATCGCTGGCTGGACTGGCGGCAGACGTGGTTTGTCATCACCGGGCACCGCATTGTGCTGATCGAGGCTGTGTGGGTGCTCGGCCGAAAAGTGACGATGCTGCCTATCAACAAGATGCGCGATGTGAAGCTAGAACAGCCCGTGTTCGGCCGCCTGTTCGGGTACGGGTCGCTCGACTTCGCTTCGATCGGCACCGAAGGCGCGCTTGACCGGGTAGATTGCCTGCCCTGGCCTGAGTGGCTGTACCGGCACATCTGCGACCTGTCGATGCCGGAAACCGAACGCCATGTGGTCAAGAAGACCGGGGGAGGCGCGGCGTGAACGAGGCCAGCAGCCCGATGTTTGAGCTCGGCCGCATCGACGGCGCCGCTGATGTGGTGCTCATAGGACTATGCCCGCCGCAGCCCCCGGCCGGCCCGCAGCCACCGGACCCTGCCTATCCGGTCATGTATCAGCGCGGCTACGACCAGGAATTTGCCGGGGGAGTGCCGCACATCTGCACCGAGCGGTGCCGCCGGTAACGGACCGATTAGCCCCGTTTA
>Ga0310039_10001018_pt1 | contig 21050 bp, 23 predicted proteins | sample Sb_taG_4_FD_200460 | JGI IMG/M metagenome (GOLD analysis project Ga0310039, IMG submission 200460) | Peat soil microbial communities from Weissenstadt, Germany - Sb_50d_6_BS metaG (v2) (version 2) | ecosystem: Environmental > Terrestrial > Soil > Wetlands > Peat | place: Germany: Weissenstadt...
ATGACCTATGGTCGCGATGTCGATTGGGCGCGCAATATCGTCAAGGCGCACGGCTGTCAAATGGAGCAGATGGGCCGGCGCTTCACCACCTCGAATCCCCGCGTGGTGGACTTTGACACCGCCGAGCCAGAGCTGCCAGGCGCGGTGCGCGAGGCGTTTCGTATCGCGGACCTGCCGGGCTACGTGCTACTCGATCTTCAGTCCGAGCGGACGGGCAGCAGCCCAAGCTAGCGACTTTCGGAGATCCCTTAAGGCGGCACCCTTTTTCGCCCTGTGTGTGGCGAATTACTAATTTCCCCAGAATCAGCAATTCGCCACGCACAGGCGCCAAAACGCGACCCATCAGTCGACCACCGACCCCGACGCGCGGCTGGCGAAGAAGGGCGCTGGCAAGGAGGCCAGGCTCTGCTACACCGAGAGCGTACTGATGGAGAATCGCAACGGAATAATGATCGATCTGCGCCTGGGTCAGGCCACCGGGCGGGCCGAACGCGAACAAGGGTTGGAGTTGCTGCGCGCGGTTCGCGGGGCGCGCCGGATCACGGTCGCTGGTGACAAGGGCTTCGATACCGCGGAGTTCGTGGCGGGCTGCCGTGCGCTAAACGTCACTCCCCACGTGGCGCAGAATGAGCGGCGGCGCGGTGGCTCGGCGCTCGACCCTCGCACCACCGGTTGGCCGGGATACGCACTGAGCCAACGAGTGCGCAAGCGGGTCGAGGAGATATTCGGCTGGATCAAGACGGTTGGGAACTTCCGTCGCACGCGCTATCGGGGTGTGGAGCGGACCACCTTTGCCGCCTACCTGGTCGGCGCCGCCTACAACCTGCTGAGGATCGCCAAGCTCTGTCCCGGCGGACGAATCGAGCCGCCAGCCATCTGTACTCTGCCACGATCCACTCTCAATTAACCCGACCCGCAACCTCACAACTCACTCCGGCACCGTCATCATACCCAGCCAAGTTCGCGATTTAGCCCTTTCATCAACACCCTGCTAAAGCAGGCTGCGCCAATGCGCTTCCTGACCCACCAAGGCCGTTTGTGATAACAGGTTTGACATACAGATTACTTCGTGCTACCGACACAAACCTAGTGGCGTCTGAAACTAGGGGTGTAAACGTTCTGCTCGCGTGCCCGCTTTGGAAGACCGCGTCTGCAGATTCGAAAGACTGCTTACCACCGCTTCTTGGCGGCTGGCTTCCGGGTGCGCCTAAGAGCGTCGTACCCGGAACTGCCGTGGTGGACGGTTTCGGGAACTTTTGGCTGAAAATCACGGTAACCGAAAGTAACCCGAGCAAAGCGCCAGAACTGCTCCAGAATGCCGCAACTTAGTGGAAGCCAAGAGGCAACAGATCAATAAGTGTCGTCACGGGGCAGAAGAATTGAGGAGTTCGTAAGTATCTGCACACAAACATTCGGCGATTCCCTATGGTTGGAAAAAGGCCCGTCGGTTACCTGTTTAAGAACACTTCAACGTGGCTGTTAGCAATCGGCGTTTGGACGATGTTCTTGTTCTTTCCTTCCGCGGGATTACCGGAAGAGTTCGATATTCCTCCTCCGACTAGTCTTGAGGGCTTGCATCTTTTGCAGATTTGGGCGACCGAGTACCACGTCGTACTCATTGTGGGCGCTCACGGTGACATTCCGCTGCTAGACACGTCGGGTAACCCCCTCGGACCGCAATTGACACCAAAGCAATTTTGCAACGCAGCTCTTGAAGGCACCGTTAAGATTGACAATTGCACTTTCAACCAAGACGGCAAAGGATCGGCACGCCAAGTCAACTGCATCCCGTACGTTCACAGAGACGTTGGATTCAATCGGTTCGCAAAAGCTAAAGGACCATTTGGTGATGGCGTGCGCGGTTACGCTTTAATCCCGTACCGTACAATTGCTACGGACAATAGGTTTATTCCGACCGGCACTGTACTCTTCATCCCCTCTGCTGTTGGACAGCTATTGCCAACCGGACAGAAACACGATGGTTACTTTTTCGCTGGCGACGTCGGAGACATGAAAGACAACCACATCGATGTCTTCAACGGCGATACGGCGGCTTCATTTAAGTTCGTGCTTTCAGTTCCCAATCCAACTGTTCCTTCTTATGTGATCGACAAGCAAGCGATCGTGAATCGCCTATCAATCAGTCACTCTCTATCGAATCAGCATGAGAGAGAGTCGCATGAATGGTTCTTGTGCCAACCGAAAAATGGAAGGTGGTGAGCCCACTGTCGCCGCAAGAGCGAAGAGATTGGAGACGTGAACTCGTCGCCGGAGGAGGTTCGCTGATTCCATATTCCTCAGCGAGAGCGATCGCCGCCCGCGACCCGTATGGCCAAAATATTCGTCGCATCATTTCACTGTGCCTCAAAAACTCCGACGAGCCTGAAAAGAATCGATTTTTCGCACTTTCAGTCGACGCACGCCGGCCCCGAGTCCATTTCGCCGCTATGCCGGCTGGTTTTGTGAACCAGTTGCTGCGGGGCGTACAATTCGACGACTGTGAGAACACGAACCGTGGGTGCATGGGGCATCGATACGCAATGGGCTCGGATGCTGGCCTATATTACCGGCTTGGTCGACCAAGAGCTTCTGTTACGCACGGAGTATCTGGCCGCTGAGAACCGGATTCTCAGAGCCCAACTGAAGGGTCGCCTGCGGCTGTCGGACGCAGAGCGGGCGACTTTGGGCGAAATTGGTCATCGGTTGGGTCGCAAGGCGCTGGCGGAGGTCGCGAACGCCGCGCTGCCCGACACCATCTTGGGCTGGTACCGCAAGCTCGTTGCCCGCAAGTTCGATGGTTCTAAGGCGCGTCGGGGAGCGGGCAGGCCGAGAACTGATTCGGAGCTCGAGCGGTTGATTGTAAGGATGGCTCGGGAGAATCCGGGCTGTTGGTATGATCGGATTATCGGTGCCCTGGCCAATCTCGGCCATGAGATTTCCGACCAGACCGTCGGTAATATCCTCAAACGCCACGGGGTTCCCACCGCCCCGGAGCGGAAGCACACGACCGGCTGGGCAGACTTCATTCGTGCCCACATGGCAGTGCTAGCAGGAACGGACTTTTTCAGCGTGGAGGTTCTGACCCTGCGTGGGTTGGCGACCTATTACGTGCTGTTCTTCATACGTTTAGAGAGCCGCAGGGTCGAGATTGCTGGGGTCACACGTCATCCCGCTGAAGGCTGGATGAAGCAAATCGCGCGAAATGTGACGCTGGACGGCTGGGGGTTTCTTGAGGGCTGCCGGTACCTGCTGCATGACCGGGACACCAAATATACGCGCTCATTTCGCGCCATCATCGAAGCTGGGCTGGTAAAGACCTTACCGCTCCCGGCCCGCAGTCCGAACCTCAATGCTTATGCGGAACGCTGGGTCCGATCGGTGAAGGAAGAATGTCTCTCCAGGCTGATACTGTTCAGCGAAGCTTCATTGCAGCGGGCGCTGAACGAATTTGTGGCGCACTATCATGGCGAGCGCAACCACCAAGGAAGAGGCAACGTATTGCTGTTTCCAGTATCTGTCGGTACTCGCGATGTGGGTGCGGTGCAGTGCCGCGAACGGCTCGGTGGGCTGCTACGGTACTATCAGCGCCAAGCAGCCTGAAGGGTGAGGGTTGAGCGACTCTGGCATTCAAACCACGGGGTTGTACCTGTGCGGTTTTCTCACCGCCGTACTAACCCTATTGAAATTCCTGGGGACGATCGATTGGTCATGGTGGCGTATGGGTTTACCGCTTGGCGTCTATGTAGGTTTCCAAGTGGCCTACATCGTGACGGGGTTCATCTACTTAAGCCAAGCCGGCATCGAAGAGCAGCCCCCGGAAGAAGAAACGGAGTTGCTAACCGGACATAACGACATCCCTTATTATTGGCTCGCTTGGGTAAACTTCATTCTGTTCGGGGTGGGTCTAAGCGAATGGGCGCAGCCGTCAGGCATTGGGCATGGATTCTGGCAGGCGTTTGGAAATCCAGCTGTGATGATTGCGTTTGCAGCCCTTGCAGAAGCCAATTTATTCCTATTCTGGTCGAGTATTGGCCGGCTGCTCAAGGGCTGAGGTGAGACCACCTTCGCAGCGCCAAATGACGAATACTTTGACCATACGGGGTCTTGAGCGTGTGTGTGGCGAATTACTGATTTCCCCAAGAATCAGCAATTCGCCACACACAGGCAAATCATTGGGGTGTTGAGGGAGCACGAGGCGGGCGCCAAGACCGAAGAGGTCTGCCGGCGCCACGGGATCTCCCGCGCGACCTTCTAAATCTATGGACGGCTCCCCCGTGGCAAGAAGGTCCGGGTCCTGGTCTGGCGGTGATCGATTGCAAACATCTATTCGGCGTCACCACCTGAAGGTGCGCCCAAATGGGATTTCCGCTCACACCCGCCTCGACAAGTGGTCGGCCTCGAGGGCCATTATAAAAGTCAGGGTTTGAGTTTGCCGGTTCGATCCGTCAGCCCATTTTCCGATCCTTCAAGCAACCTCGCTCAACCTTCACGCAGCGGAGCGATACGGCTCGCCACTCGTCAGCACGGCCCATATTACCCGTGCGTTCTTGTTAGCGACCGCGACCGTCGCGCGGTTATAACCGCGCCGCTGGCGAAGCTCGTTGACCCACACACACGCCGCCTTCGGAGTTTTTGGTAGGCATGACGCCGGTCGGCGATGCGGCGAGTCCGCAATGTAGCACTGACTGGCATGGGCAGTTAGTCGGCCTGTATCGATGACGAAACCACTGGGCCGATTCAATCGCCCCAGTGCTTCAACTTTCTCTCACAACTCAGCTGGCGCGAATCGGTGCCAATTCGGGTCTGGAGACCGGCAATGATACAAGACCAGGCAACTTCCTCGGGCGACGGACGGGAACATGCAGAGAAGGAAAGGGACCGAGCGTCTGGGCGCCCGATCCCCTGTCGCGCCTCTTGGCGCTACTTCTTGCTCTTCGCCTTCTTCTCCCGCGCCGCCGAACTGTACCGCTTGCTGAAACACTTTCGGCACCGCCGATCGCGTCGTTTGATGAAGCTCGGCGCCAGGTCGTCAGAGCCGCAGTAGCGGCATACAAGCTTCTCTGCCTTCGGCTTGCGCTCGGCCTTGTTCCCGGGCAGTCGCCGATGCTTAGTTTCGGTCGGCTCGGTCTTCTTACCACTTGCCAATTTCGCGGGTTCCATTTTCTTGGTCTCCTTCAGCCGTAGCGGCTGACCGCGGATGTTTGCTATGTTGCGGCCCCGAAGCGAGCGGTGAGCGCTCTTTTCCTGCGACCTGTCAGCGCGAGCGAAGGCGATGGGAAGGCGAACGGAGCGTGAACACGTTGACTGGCTTCGGAGGCGCACCAGAGCGATGTGTGTGACTGCCCGCGCTGGAGGGCGGGCAGCACATGAAACACAAAGTATCTTCAACTACTTCGGCACTGGCGCACGAAATCGCGACGCTACGACAGGCTACTCCTGCCGATCTCAAGGAACGCTGGGAGGCGCTCTACTGCACTGAACCGCCGCGGCGCATCAGCCGCGATCTGCTGGTGCGCGCCCTAGCCTATCGCATCCAGGAAAAGGCGCTCGGTGGGCTTAAGCCCTCCATGCGCCGATTGCTGGCAAAGGTCGCCGCCGCTGCGTCGGCACACCGGCCGATGCGCGTGGCACCTCAACCGACTCTCAAACCGGGAACAGTTCTGCTGCGCGAGTGGCACGGCACCCAGCATCAGGTGATCGTCCGCGAGGACGGCATCGTCTTCCGGGGCAAGCCGTACAAGTCGTTGTCAGAGGTCGCTCACCGAATCACCGGCACCAAGTGGTCGGGGCCGCGCTTCTTCGGTCTGAAATCGAATCATCAGGAGCGACGCGATGGAACAGTCTAAGCCCAAAACCCGACGCTGCGCCGTCTACACGCGCAAGAGCTCTGAGGAAGGGCTCGAGCAGAACTTCAACTCTCTGCACGCCCAGCGCGAAGCGTGCGAGGCGTTCATCAAGAGCCAGGCAAGCGAGGGCTGGAAACTTGTAAAGACCTCTTACGACGATGGCGGGGTATCGGGTGGCACTATGGAGCGGCCGGCGCTCAAGCGCCTGCTCGCTGATATCGGTGAAGGCCTCGTTGATGTGGTCGTGGTCTACAAGGTGGATCGCCTGACCCGCTCGCTGGCCGACTTCGCCAAGATGGTCGAACTGTTCGATGCGCACGGAGGGTCGTTCGTCGCCGTCACGCAACAGTTTAACACCACAACTTCGATGGGCCGGCTGACGCTCAATGTCCTGCTTTCCTTCGCCCAGTTCGAACGCGAGGTTACGGGCGAGCGCATCCGAGACAAGATCGCTGCCTCCAAGCGTAAGGGCATGTGGATGGGAGGCGTGCCGCCGCTGGGATATGACGTTCGCGACCGGCGGCTGGTGATCAATCCGGCTGAAGCTGACACGGTCAGAAACATCTATGAGCGCTACCTGAAGCTGAGATGCGTCCGGCAGCTGAGCAAGGAGCTCGCCGCGCGAGGGATCGTGTCGAAAGTCCGGGTCTCGCGCAACGGCATCAAGTCGGGAGGGTGCCGGTTCTCGCGTGGTGCGCTGTACGAGCTGCTGGCCAACCCGATTTACATAGGTGAAATCCGGCACAAGCAGGAACGCCATCCGGGGCAGCACGAAGCGATTCTGTCGAAGGAGCTCTGGGAGAGAGTGCGACAGCGGCTCAATGAGAACGCCGCACGCGGTCGCGGTACATCAAACAGATCGATTACTAGTCCCCTTGCCGGAAAGTTCTTTGACGCCGATGGTCAGCCGCTGTACGTGCAGGGAGCGACCAAGGGCAGGCGGCGCTACCGCTACTACGTCTCCAAGTGCCTGGTTAATGGCTCGGCGAGAGACAAGGGAAAAGGGTGGCGACTCTCGGCGCCGGAGCTTGAGCGCGCGATAGCGATCGCCGCGCGACACATCCTGAGCGATCGGGCGGAACTGCTGGAGGCGCTTGAGAAGTCAGGCATCGATTCGCCCGATCTCAGAGCGACTCTCGAATCGGCGTCGAATCTCTCGCGGCGGCGGCGGGATGAATCCAATGCTACAGCGTCCCTCGTTGAGATCGTAAACAGGGTCGAACTGCGCGATGACGGCATAGCGTTGACCCTAGGAATCGAGGTCCCCTGCTCGCGGGCAGGCGTTCGGAGCAGCAGTATCCTGAGTCTTTCTCGCTTCGTACCACTGAGAATGAAACGGCGCGGCGTGGAGACCCGCATCATCATTGCTGCGGGAGACGATCTGCCGCGGAAGGTAGATCCGGCACTGCTCAAGGCGGTGGCGCGCTCGAGGGCGTGGTTTGAAGAGTTGGCCTCGGGCAGCGCGCGCTCGTTAGCGCAGATCGCGCGACGCGAGAGCATCGCTGTGCGTTACGTCGAGCGTCTCTCTCGCTTGGCATTCACAGCACCCAGCATCGTCGAAGCAATCTGCCGGGGACGTCAGCCCGCTGAGCTCAACGCCGAGACGCTGCTCAACCGGATCGATCTGCCGCTCGAATGGCCGGCGCAGTTAAAGGCGATCGGAATCGACTAGAGCCGCGACCGGCCCCATTTCAGAAAGGCGATGGATGAGCGAATTTTGCTCGAACCGTGAAGCGACCCGGCTTTTCTGCGCCTGGAGACAAACCCGGGAAATTCGCCGAATCGGGTGCAGGACTCGCGCTCTCCGGTTCGCATCAAGCGCACAAGCGCCGCGTCACGCGGGGATTTTCCGCTCACTCCAGATTGTAGGGAAGCACTATAGACTGTGTGGCGGATGACGCAGTCTGATGCGAACCGCTCTCCCGCGTCAACCGGTTGACGGTTGACAAGGCGGTTGACACTTGAGCGGCGGTTGACAAGTGGCGGTTGACGCATGGTGGTTGACACGCTCTGGCAAATCCCTAAAACGTTGTTATTTTTGGAAAGCAGGCCCGATGGACCATTCGCGTTCGCCCGGACCAGGTTTTGAGAACTTGACATGGGCCTTCGGCCCACCCGCGCACGATGAAAATCACATAGAACACTCCGGCATCTCGTTACATCGCCAAACCATAAATTACCGCCAAGATCTTCAGGACAGCGACAACTGCCGGCGCCTTCTTAGGCCAGGTAACCGAAGCGTTCCCGTGGGAGACGCCGCCCGGTATCTGCTGCGCGGCCGTGACGCATCGTATGGCTCGGACTTCCGCGGCCGGGTCGAAGCGATGGGCATCACGGAAGTCATCACGGCGCCACGGTCACGCTGGCAGAACGCTTACGTCGAGCGCGTGATTGGTTCGATCCGCCGCAAATTTCTCGACCACATCGTGATCTTCAACGAGCGCCATCTGTGCCGCGTCCTCTCCTCGTATGTCGACTATCACCAACACACCCAGACGCATCTTTCGCTCGATAAGGATTGCCCCGACCCGCGCACGATCCAGCCACGCGGGGTCGGAAGAGTCGTCGCCATCTCGCGGGTCGGCGGTCTGCATTATCGCTACGAACGCCTCGCGGCCTGATTCGCCTCAGATTCCGGCTGAACTATCGTTGCGTGGCGGCCCGCACCCCGTCGTCTGAGAATCTATGTATCGGAGGTTTGCTTGATCTCGATCAGGGGTGGCCGCTTGTGGAGATCGGGTTGCAAATAGTCTTACTATAGCGCATGAATTAAAGAGCCATTCTCGCAGTCCTTCGAATTCCGGTTCAGATTGAATTTTTAGTGGCGGCAGCCCGACGGCCCGTTGCCTTGGCTGCTCGTCTGACTGGTCTCCGACAACGAGCGCACCAGCTGCGGACTGTAGAACTGGCCGCCGCCGCTATAGTACAGCGGCCCCGGATCGGTAAACTCCTTCTCGCCGCCCTGGTACAGGAACGGCCAATCGTTCGCCGCCCCGCTCGGGCTCGGAGTCCCCGCCGGATCATAGGTGTAGGTCGTTGCCGGCGCCGACTGGGTCGAGGCCGCATTCACCAGCGCGATAGTCGAGCCCGACGCATCGACCAGCGGCACCCATGTAGTTGCGGTTCCGCCCGAGGTGAACGATCCGGCCACGGCCCCCCCACCCGGAATGTCCAGGAAGTCGTAGAACGCTCCCGTGAAGATGCTGGTCCAGCCAATCATCGTGGCGCCGTCGTAGTTGAATTCCAGCGTGGATCCTCCTCCCGTTCCCGTGGAGGTCTCACGCCGGCCCAGCCCATCGTATGACTCCGACAACTCTCCGGTGGCGGTAGCCATCTGGTTGCGCGCAGTCCAGGTCAACGCCAATCCGCTCGCCGGATCGTAAGTGATGTTGCTGGCCTTGTCGATCGTGGACGATACCCCGTTCCAGGTCAACACTTGATCGGTCGCGGAATAGGTGGCGGTTGCCGCCGCCGGCGGCGTCAGCGCGGTCGTTGTCCCTGCAGTCCCTGTATCAGATGGCTCCGGCGCGCCCGGCCTCATCATCATAACTTACACGCCGTCGTAGTCGGAGGAGATAACCGGATACAGGGGGTGCTGGTAGTGGAGCAACCTATCTTCGGCGCTTCCGTCTCACGGTCTTCCCTGTCTTTAAGGCGGAGTCCGAATCTCGTGCCGCCTGCTTGACCTGCATTGGATCTGACTCGGCTTCCGCAAAGAGGCGCCTCAAAATTGGGGCCCGGAATTTGCGCGCCTTTTGAGACTCGCGTTCGATCGCACGTTCAATCCGCTCCTCAAATCGCTGGCCAAGGTCGGTCGGAACCTGGCGAGGGATTCCGGTGCCCCAAAGATCTGATTCGCCAAGCCAGGCGAAGCGCCTCCCGCTTTCCTTAAGGTGCCACCGTACGCATTCCACAGCGAGCAGCAGTGCCGCTAACGAGTCGATTCCCCGAGCCGAATCCACCACGGTCGAGTCTTTTAGCCCTTCTATGGAGATCGGGCACTGCCACTCGTCGCGATCAACACGGCGTGGCATGCCGATTGATAGTTTGATTTCCCGATCAGTAGCGTTGGCGTCGGTGATCACTCGGCGAGCCACAACACGACCGTTCTTTTGGAAATCCGCCTTACTGGAGCGTGCCATTTCAGGTTTCTTCGAAGAGATCCGTACAAAAGTTGCGTTTCTCCACCATAGTGTCAAACTGATGCGACCAACACGCCGCCTGAAGCACGTTATTCGGCATATCGTTACACATATTTCCCCACAGCGCGGGATGCTCCGCAGCATCAAGGCAACGACTGTAGGTTACCGGCCGCGAGTTTTGTGGGGAGGGATAGTAGAAGGGTTCTTCATCAAGCGGTCCCGGCTCTTCGTAGGGAACGATATCTTGCACTCTCTCCACGCCTGCCGGACGGGTTCGCCCGCTCTTGGGCTGCAGGGTGGAAGGTTCCGGTTTCGCCGCGGAGCCTTCCGTCGGAATCACGCCGTCGGAAACACCCAAGATCCCCGTATACAGCGGGTGGCGGGCGTGGAGCAACTGGCGCGGAGTCGGAGCGCTGCCGCCGCCGAACAACCACTGGAAGAAGGAGACCCACTCCTCGATCCACTCAGCAATTAACCCAACTGGGATGACATACCCGCCGCTCTCGCTCGTAAACACCACGATATTCGGGAGATCCCCGGCGTTGAACTGGCCGGGCTCCATCGGCTTCAGCACATTGTCCACGTACCAGTGCCCGAAACTCCCGTTCCCGCCGCTGGCGGGCCCCGCGATGCTGCCACCAGACGGCCCGCTGCCTTGGCTGCTGGTCTGGCTGGTCTCCGACAACGAGCGCACCAACTGCGGACTGTAGAACTGCCCGCCGCCACTATAGTACAGCGGCCCCGGATCGGTAAACTCCTTCTCGCCACCCTGGTACAGGAACGGCCAATCGTTCGCCGCCCCGCTCGGGCTCGGAGTCCCCGCCGGATCATAGGTGTAGGTCGTCGCCGGCGGCGACCCGGTCGAGGCCGCATTCACCAGCGCTATGGTCGAGCCCGACGCATCGATCAGCGGCACCCATGTAGTTGCGGTTCCGCCCGAGGTGAACGATCCGGCCACGGCCCCCCCACCCGCAATGTCCAGGAAGTCGTAGAACGCTCCCGTGAAGATGCTGGTCCAGCCAATCATCGTGGCGCCGTCGTAGTTGAATTCCAGCGTGGATCCTCCTCCCGTTCCCGTGGAGGTCTCACGCCGGCCCAGCCCATCGTATGACTCCGACAACTCTCCGGTGGCGGTAGCCATCTGGTTGCGCGCAGTCCAGGTCAACGTCAATCCGCTCGCCGGATCGTAAGTGATGTTGCTGGCGTGGTCGGTGCCGGAGGATACCGTGTTCCAGATCGACACCTGATCGGTCGCGGAATAGCTGGCGGTTGCCGCCGCCGGCAGGTTGATTGCCGCCAGTGTCCCGCCCTTGTCGGTCACATGACCGTCGGCGTCGTAGGTGTAGGTCAGGGTGCCGTAAATGGGCGTGGGCGTAGCGCTGGGCGTAGCGCTGGGATAGCCTCCGAACGTCTGGCTCGTGACGCGTTCATCCGCATCGCGTGTCATTACGGTCTCCACTCCATCCACCAGCGTCCAAAGTGGATTGCCGTCGGCATCAAGGTTGAACGCGACTTGCGCCGAGTTGTTGATGTTGTTGTTGTAATTCACGAAGGTGGAAGGGCCGCAGTTCGGCGGGGTCCAGGTGCCGTTGTTGGAGATGCCGACCAGCTCGTCGGCGCAGTCATAGCCATAGCTAAAGGCCGCCTCCGACGCTGGCGCCATGCCGATGCGACGGCCGTTCGAATCATAAGTGTACGAGACGGAATTAGATGGATTCGCGCTATCGCTGGTGGACAGAATCGAGTCTAGGCTATCGTAGGCGAATGTATCAGTGTTGCCAAGAACTGAATCGAAAATCTGTCCCACCCGATCAAGCGGGTCGAAGTCGGACATTTCGACTTTTTCTTGCAAATACCCGGATTTGTTGTTCTCATTGAAAAACGCTTCGGTAACCCGCCCGAACTTGTCGTAGCTGTAAGTGGTCTCGACGCCACGCTTGTCGGTATAATCAGTCTTGCGCCCCTGCCCGTCGAGATCGGTCACTGTGGTGTAGCCAAGCGGGTCGGTCGTCGTCGTTTTAGCAAGGTTCGGGGTGCGCGCGACAGTTGTCGTGAATACGCTGCTGACGTTGGCACAGCTGCCGAAGACGCCCCTGGGCGGCGTGGTAGCCGCTAACTCGCCAATCAGATCGTAGCTGTTGCAGGTAATGTTGAGCATCGGGTCGATGACTTCAGTCACGTCGTCGATCGCGTCGTATGAGTATTGCGTTGTCTCCAGCTTAGGGGAAGTGACGCTGATTACGCGGCCATCGGCGTCGGTCACGTACTTTGTGGTGTTCAGGAGCGGGTCCGCGACCGAATAGAGGTCGCCGTTGCTGTAGTAATTTATCTTCGTCGGTGGATTTCCCATCGGATCTTGAACGCTGACCGGCTGCCCGTGTCCATTGTAGTCCACGACCGTAACGCGGTCGAGCGGATCGGTGACCGTCATGCTAGTCGCCGGCGTGCCGGTGTATGAGTAGGTTGTGCCCACGCCGTTGTAGGCGAGGGGTTCGACCGCGCTTTTGAGTAAGTTGTACGTCGTGTACGTGTAGTTCCAGGTCGCGGTCGGTGTATTAGCGAGGCAGGTTGGTGCAGTCTGCCCTGGGGCGGGGCAGAGGGTGACCCCCAGGACGTTGCCGGCGGTTGTATCGTAGTTGTACGTGGTCTGCCGGACCGGGTTACCGCTACCGGTCTGGTCGTCCTCCTGAACCTCTCCGACAAACTCGGCCGAGGTGCCGACCGTCTGCTGCCCGCGATGAAAGAAGGTATAGTCCGGATTCACGCCGCTCCTGCCGACGTTCCTTGCGTCCTCGGTCATGTAGCCGGCCGAATCGAAGTAGAAGTCTCTGACCGCGTTGTCCGGAAGTGTAACCGTGACGTGGCTGGCGGGATACCCGCTGGGGCCGTTGTAGTTGTAATTGTAGCCGTTGCCCGGCAACTGCGAACTGATGCTGCTAACCACGGTGCCGAGGTTGTTGTTATAATAGGTAATGTATGTGTAGACCTGATTCGGGCTGCCGCACCCACCGCTTGGGCAGGAATCGTTCACGATTATAGTCGTTATGTTGCCTTGTCCCGACGGCGAAGTCTGATTCCACTGATAAGTCGTGACCGCTTTGCTGTTGTAGTTCGCTTGAGTCACAGTTATTAGCTGGCCGACGCCGTCTGCGCCATATGTATAGGTGACCTTCTTGATGGGGCCACCACTGGCGTTGTCAGCGATGCCTGTGATGTCTGTTGGATTCTTCGGGTCGTCGTAGCAGAAATAGACCGCTCGACCATTCGACGACAATACCTCGCCGACATAGGCGGATGGCACGTACTGAAGGCCGCCTGAACCCGTATAGCATGCGGAGTTCTCTTCAATGGAACCGTTGCCACGCGTGATCGTGATGTAGTTGTTGGTGTAGCGATCCGTGATGCTCATCAGCAGCCCTGTGGTGGGATTAAAGCTGTATACTGTCCCGTCAGGGCGGGTCAGGTTGTCATTGGCGTCGATCACAGAACCGAACCACACTCCCGACGGTTGCGAGTTGCATATGTATGGGTTTCCAACGCCGTTCCAGGCGCAATTAAGAACTGAGCTGTCAGGCATCGACACGGATTTGGTGAGAATTCCGCTGGTGACAAACATGTCGTAAGTCAGTCGCGTTCCGATACCGAAGGCCCGATTGTTCCAGGTTGACGAGGTCTCATCTGTCGAGCGATAGACCCGGGTGACGTTGATAGGCATCGGGCCGGGGAGGCTCAAGTCGGTCTTCGAGTAGGTGAATATTCCGCTCGAAAGTTCCGTGAATTGCTCGCCGATCGCGGGCCCCGCCATGCTGGGGATGCCAGTAAGCGAGGGTTGTGATGTCAGCGGAAGCACAGCATCCTGCGCATGTGCCTTCGCGGCTCCGGCAAACGCGACGAGGAAGAGAATTACGATGACCCTTACGGCACGACCGAGATCGGACTTCATGGTCGTTCTCCCTTTCACTGAACTTCCGGTAACAAAGGTGTGGCGGTCGCGGTTGGCGTCGGGCAATTTCCACAACTGCAAGGAATTACGGATGTTATGTTCCCGTCGCCATCGTAACCGTATATCGCAGCCTGACCGGAACCGTTACAAACTTGGGTCAACCTGCCGTCGGGGTTGTACTTGTACGTCACGTCCGCGAGCACCAGTGAAATCGCTGCCAGCAGAAGAGTGACGGTGAATGCGGAGACCGCCAGCTTGAAGCGACCAACGTACGAAACTGAAGACATGATTCACCCCCGGCGAACCTACTGAGGCGGTACAACGGAGAGGGATGCGGGAATGTGCTACCCGCCAGTGTAGATGTCCCCATCGCTAGTCATCGAAGTATGTCAACTCGCTTTGAAGGTCAGTCCACTCGACCAAATCCATGAACTTGGAAATTGCGACGCAGGTTCTGTGCCAGTCAGAGACGCTCACACTTATGCATTAATTTCGCGGGCTTTGCTTTCGACAGGGCCTTTCCGTCCCGGCAGGATGTAGCCGACGGCGGCAGAGTGTGTGTGGCAGATGGTTACACTCTGTGTTTCCAGGCTTGACTGCCTGTGGACAAATGTTGCGGTGAGAGATTGACGATGCGTTGAACACACGGCTCTATCGGAGCGTTGGCGATGACGAAAGACAAAATTTGACGTTGTCGCGAATGGGCTGCACATGGACCGGATCAGGGGCCCGGTCAGCCGAAATGGTGGAGCTGGCCGTTTTAGTGAGCCAGCTTGCGGTAGCGCCAAGTGAAAAGCGGAAATCCGGGTTAATAGGGAATAAACCGGCATCGCCATTTAAGCGTTGATTGCCATTGTCGCTCCTCCTGCGCCCGCTTCCCGTCCTCGGGCAGGGCGTTAGTTCCGTTTGCTTTGTGTCCCAACGCCGAGCGTGAAATTTAAAGCGGCGGGCCATTTGGCCCGCCGCTTAATTGTGCGCGCTGTTAAGTGCGATCCGCTTTCTATTTGTTCGGCGCCTTGCCGGTCCCGGACAGCGGGATCTCCTGTGGTTCTCCCGCTTCGTTGTCGTTGATGATCAAGTCTCCGCTTTGTGGCTTGGTATTCGTCGGACTGAATGTCACCGAAACTTTACAGCTGTTTCCCGGCGCCAACGAGGTGGTGCATTGGCTGGTGACCGCGAATGGCGCGGCGGCCGACTCATTGATGATCGATACGCTAATCGCGGATTTCTTTGAGCTGCCGTTCTTGATCGTCACAGTCTTGGGTTTGCTGACCGAATTGACCACGGTCGATTTGCCGAAGTTCACAGACTTCGGTGAAATCTTCAGCTTGGCGTCGACAGGTGTCGGCGTCGCAGTAGGTGTGGGGGTTGACGTTGACGTTGCCGTCGGCGTCGAAGTAGCTGTTGGCGTTGGGGTTAGCGTGGGCGTCGGGGTTGGGGCCGAGGTCGAGTCTCCTAGCGGCTGGTTATAAACGACCACGCGGTTGTTGCCCGTATCAACTACATAAAGATTTCCCTGACTGTCGAAAGCCACTCCCGCGGGATCGCAAAGCCCGATTGCGCTCGCCCCTTGGGCGCACCCGCCGAAGACCAGGTCGGCAGTCACATTGGGCGGACTGGAGCCTAGAGGATTGTTGTATTCCAGCACCCGGTCGAATTGGTTGTCCGCCACGGAAAGGTTGCCACTCGCGTCGAGCGCCATCCCGACAGGAGAATCGAGGCCGGTCGCACTGAGCGTGGCACCGCCGCGCGAGGTGAAATTCTTGCCCGTCGAATCGATGCCGAAGACCAGATCGGCGGTTACGTTAGGCGGATTGCAGCCCAGCGGATTGTTTGCCCCTGTGCATAGGGGAAAGTTAACTTTCCCCGTTTACAGGCGGCCCCTCGGGCCGCAGAATCGCGGTCGAGATGGAGTATCGGCTGCGCACACTGTTTAGGCATTTTCGCAACGAGTGTGGGTTTCGTATGTCTGCGTTTACTCCGGTTAGGGGAAAATTAAATTCCCCGTTTACGTCTGGCCCTTCGGGCTGCAGAATCGCGGTCGAAATGGCGTATCGGCTGCACGCACTGTTTGGACAATTTCGCAAGGAGAAAAACCTCCGCGACGCGGGCCTGATCCGCCGCACGCCGCACCCGCCTAAACAGTTCCTTGCGGGTCAGCGTCACCGTGTCGCTCCCGCCGTCGGAAAAAAACAAGGAGAGAAAAAGATGAACGGCGAAATGTCTCGATCCGGCTCGACCGAAGAAGCGGCGCACACCACCACAAAAGTCTTCCGGGACCTCACCGTATACGGCGACCCCGAGGTCCTGGATGCCCTGATCCCGGGGATCGAAAGCCGGCTGGCCGACGGCTGGTATCGCGATCGGGAATCTGAGCAAGGGCTGCCAAGCGACGGTGGTCAATCGCAATTCTTCCTTTTCGCGCGCCGCGCAAGCGACGCGCGGCCGGCGGTTGCACTGGCAATGTGCGCCGAGGGGCGGCGGCTGAGCGTGACCAACGTAATGCCCGATGATGATGACAGGCTTTCTTGCGCGCAGTACAACGCGATCCTGCTCGAATTCTACTTGAAATTTCTGCATCCGGCGGCCTCCGAAGCCGGCCTGACAGTCGAACTGTCGTCGGACGAGCGGAGTTTCGAGAGAGAGTACGGCTGGCAAGGGGTGAGAGTTCTCAAACGGTTCTCGGTCATTGCAAACAAGTCGAGCACGCATCCAGCCGACCTTCGCCGCTGGATGGATTTCCTGATTTATCTGCACCACCGTCCCAATCGCGACTACGACTTCGGTCTGCTCGCGAAATGGCTGATCGAAGATGGCTGGTCAGCAGAGAAAGCGCACAGACTGATTTCTGAATGTGAGTTCGCCAGAGACCTTTTCCGCGCATACGACGAAAACATGTCCGAGATCAGTGCCGGCGACCGAGCCACCAACGATCAGGCCGGATAGAGCGGGTAGTAGGTCGTGAAAAGGAGAAGAAGCAGTGGAACACCCATCGACCGTAGACGCTAACGGTAAGACAGGTTCTGCAACCGCTTTCCCGGAGCAGGTCAAAATCCAAGACCGGATCAGGGAGTTGCGCAGGATCAGAGCCCGCGACTTGCTGCCCAACCCGAAGAACTGGCGGCGGCATCCGAAGGCGCAGAGCGCGGCGCTGCGCGCGTTGTTGGCGGAGATTGGGTACGCGGATGCGCTTTTGGCCAGGGAATTGCCTGATGGCCGATTGATGCTTATTGACGGGCACCTACGCGCAGAGACTACGCCCGACGCCGTCGTGCCGGTGTTGATTCTCGATGTTAGCGACGCTGAGGCCGACAAAATCCTGATGACGCTTGACCCGCTCGCGTCGCTGGCCGAACCGGACACCGACCGGATCAAAGCTCTTCTGCAGACAGTGCGGACGGACAGCCCGGCGGTGGAAGAGCTGCTCAGGCGCACCGCAGGTGATCAGGTTTGGCGGCTAATCCATCCGGAGGATTTCATCGAGCCTCCCGCGCAGATCGACAAGGCCGCCGAGCTGCAGAAGAAATGGGGAACGCAAAGCGGCCAGCTTTGGCGAATCGGCACACATCGGCTGCTGTGCGGCGACTCAACCAAGGCCGAGGACGTCGTCAGGTTGATGGCTGGCGAGCGGGCCGTTCTGTTCGCGACTGATCCGCCTTACGCGGTGGGTTACACGGGCTGTGCCCATCCTCAAAGCTGGAGCAACAAGGGCGCCGTGAACAGAAACAAGAATTGGACCGGGCAGTACCTCGAGGCGCCAAGCGCGGACGTAAAGGACAGCGAGGAGTCGGGCCTCGAGCTCTATCGCGGCTTCGTAAGAGTGGCGATCGAACACGCGATCACGCGCAACGCCGCCTGGTACTGCTGGCATGCGAGCAGGCGCCATTCGATGGTGGAGCGGGTTTGGGCCGAGTTCGGCGCCTTTGTGCATCAGCAGTTAATTTGGGTTAAGACGCGGGCGGTACTGACCTACTCGCTGTATCTGTGGCAGCACGAGCGGTGCCTGTTCGGTTGGATCAGGGGTGAGAAGCCGAAGACATTCCGAACGGAGGTCGGCGAGCGCGCGGGCGAGTTTCCGGCTACGGTCTGGGCGGTTCCGAGTTCCGAAGCCGAAACCGACGCGCATCCGACCTGCAAGCCATGCAAGCTCTTCGCGCTGCCGATGCAGATGCACACCGAGCCCGGCGAGATTTGTTATGAGCCGTTCTCCGGGAGCGGATCGCAGTTGGTGGCGGCGCAGCAAATGGGACGGCGCTGCTATGCGATCGAAAAGTCGGCGCCCTTCGTCGCGGTGGCGTTGGAACGGATGGCCGCCTTGGGCCTCAAGCCGGAGGTAATCGGCGAATGATGAAACGGCAGCCCGATGGAACGTTTCGCAACGCCAGGCAGGCGAGTGCCCTCTCCCCAGTTGTGCTCAGGGCGCGCTGGGTCGAAGCCGAGGTGGGGAGCCTCAAGCGAATGGGGCTCGCTTTCGACGCCATCGCGGAGCAGGTCTCACGAGTGGGGAAACATCTGGCGCACCCGATAACTCCGCTCCCGCCGGGAGTGACATTTCCTCCGGACTACACAATCAGCAAGCAGGCTTGCCACAAGTCTTTCCGCAGATTGATTGCGCGCGAGCCGGCGCTTGCCGCCGATGAGTTTCGCAAGCTCGACTCCGCCCGGTGCGAAGAGATGTTTCTGAATCTCCAACCCGGCATCCGCAAAGGCAACCCGCGCTCGGTCGAAGCGGGAGTCAAAGTGCTCCGCCACACCGCTCAAATCAATGGCTACGCAGCGCCGCAGAGACACGAGCTGACAGGAAAGGACGGGAAGCCACTGACCCTGGTGCAACTGCTGGAAGCCATAGGACCAATCAGCGAGGAGGAGTGAAATGCCTGACCTTACCGATGAACAGAAGAAATACGCGCGCAGGGTGATTCAGGACCCGGTGCTGTTTGCGAGCCACGTCCTGGGAATGGATCTCTGGGCGCGCGAGGTCGAGCTCCTGCGGACCATCAAGTCGCACCGGCGTACCGCGATAAAAGCCTGCCACGGAGTCGGCAAAACCTTCACGCTGGCGGTTGCCGCCCTATGGTGGCTGGCGCGGTACCCCGAAGGCATTGTGCTCACCACCTCGTCCACGCTGCGGCAGGTACGCACCCAGCTGTGGTTTGAGATCCACCGGCTGGTCGATCGCGCGAAGGTGCCGTTTCCGAAGCTCAAGACCACCGAGCTCAAGTTCCGCGACGACAACAATTTCGCGTTGGGCTTCTCGACCGATCAGGCCGAGAACTTTCAGGGGTTCCACGGTAAGCAGGTCCTGATCATCGCCGACGAAGCGCCGGGGATCGAGCCGGGAATCTTCGACGCGATTGCGGGCACCATGGCGGGCGGCCGGGTTCATACCGTCATGGCCGGCAATCCGACCATTCCGTCCGGTCCGTTCTTCGATGCATTCACTAAGGAACGAGGCCTTTGGAAGTGTCTTTCCATCGATGCGTTCGATTCGCCCAACCTGAAGGGCCTCAACCTCGAGCAGCTCCTCGCAATGGATCCCCGCGAGGGCGGTCCGCTCGACGACAACCCGTTCCCGCAGTTGGTGACCAGGCGCTGGGTCTTCGAGCAGTACCTCGCTTGGTGGCACGGCAATGAGGGCAGCTCGCCGAACTGGCTGTCGCGGGTGCTCGCACGCTTTCCGGATCAGGCCGAGAACGCCCTCTTCAGGATGAGATGGCTGGAGCGGGCCCGGCAGCGCGCACTGCAGAATCCCATCACCGACGCCGGCTCAGGCCCGTTGGTCGCGGGTGTCGACGTGGGTGGGGGAGAGGCGGAGACGGTTGTGTACGTCTGCGAGTCCAATGGCGACTGCTGGAAGATTGTCCGGATGGGAGCTTGGCGGGGTGAAGATACGCGCGGGCAGGTGGTCAGCTTCCTCAATGAATTCCGGCCCCGCATTTCCATAGTGCGAGTTGATTCGGTCGGGATCGGCCACAACTTCGGGTTGCACCTCCGCGATTGCCGTTTTCCGGTCGAACTGGTCAACGTTGGCATGCCATGCCAGAGCATACCGCATATGGGAGAGAACGACCCCGCTCACCGTTTCGTGAATCTGAAGGCATGCTTCTATAAGGCTCTGGCCGATGCATTCGAGCGCGACCAGGTCCAAGGCTTGATCGACGAGGAGACCATCGGACAGCTGGCCGGGCTTTTGTATGAGCTGGATTCGCAGGGCCGCATCAGGATGGAAGCGAAGGAAAAAGCCCGCGCACGAGGAGTTCCCTCGCCCGACTGCGCCGATGCGCTGATGCTGGCGATCGCAGCGGCGGATCCGTGCAAGTACCCCGAGCCGAACATCTTCTTCTTCGGCGACGATGACGACGATGAGGGGGATGACTGGGTCAAGTTGTGTCGAAAGTATTGACGCCGCTCTTACCGCTCATGCTCGCTTGGCTGAATCAATGTTTGCGGGGATCGGTGGGGTGGAGATGAGGAGACGATGAGGAATACCCGATCACAGATACCTCAAAACCCAAGTGCCGCCGACATTAAGACCGACCGGGCTCGCCCAGAGTCTCGCCCCGGCTCGCCTTTTCGGCAACTGCGAGCGTTGCTGAATCGATACCCCGGAATTCGAAAGAGGTGGGCAAGCGAACAGGTTCGGCTTGAGGCGGCGGGAAAATATGACGGTCAAAATAGATGCCTTTGAAAAGGCTGAATATAATGACGGCGGTACCAAAGAGAGCGAAGAAAGTGCCAGGCATGGCCTGCTTGAGGAGCAAGTGCCTATCGCCCCAGGCGAGTTTGAGTTCGCCGGCTTTCTCGTACACCCCTAGTCTAAAGAGCTTATATCCGCAGTAGACGATCGCGAATCCGACAACTATGGTGCCGAGGCGATAACATGATGTTATGAGAAGGATTGAATTGATTTGCACAAGACCCCCGCGACGCTTGAGACTAGCGAGGAACACACTTCGAAAAGCGACAACTCAATGCTCGCACAAACATATTATCCGGCATTTCCATTTTCAAATCGTGAGTCGCGCTAGCGCCACCCCCAGGCGATCTGCAAACGGACGATTCAACTTCGCTTACTCGAATACCATCTGCTCCAAGTGGATCGGCACGGCATTCCAGGCT
>Ga0310039_10001025_pt1 | contig 20952 bp, 13 predicted proteins | sample Sb_taG_4_FD_200460 | JGI IMG/M metagenome (GOLD analysis project Ga0310039, IMG submission 200460) | Peat soil microbial communities from Weissenstadt, Germany - Sb_50d_6_BS metaG (v2) (version 2) | ecosystem: Environmental > Terrestrial > Soil > Wetlands > Peat | place: Germany: Weissenstadt...
ACGGTGAAGCAGGCGGAGATCTTCGCGGTGATCCGGGACACCTACGGGATCCAGCGCGACGAGTCACTGAAGCTGCGTGACTTCCCGACCATCAACCACGTCATCGGATTCGTCATGGATCGCGCCGTAACGAGGACCAGCACGGCATCCGGCCATGCACCGGTTGCCCCTGCCGTCCCGGTGGTCGTGCCCGCGCCCGCTGTGGCCGCGCCGGAGCCGGCCGCTGCGGAGGCGGCGCCCGGACCGGACCGGGAGGTGGTGCGTCAGGCGGTGCTCGACCTGGTCGCCGAGAAGACCGGGTACCCGCAGGACATGCTCGACCCGGAGCTGGACATGGAGGCGGACCTGGGGGTGGACACGGTGAAGCAGGCGGAGATCTTCGCGGTGATCCGGGACACCTACGGGATCCAGCGCGACGAGTCACTGAAGCTGCGTGACTTCCCGACCATCAACCACGTCATCGGATTCGTCATGGATCGCGCCGCCGTCGACGGCAAGCTCCGAGGGACGTCGGTGGTGACGCCGGTGTGACCCCGACGGCCGTCGCCTTGCCGGCGGTACGCCCCACGACCCGTCAGTTCCAGCGCATCGTCATCGTGAATCGGGGCGAGGCCGCCCTACGCCTCATCACGGCGGTGCGCGAACTCAACGAAGAATTCGGCACGCGAGCTCGGACCATCGCCCTCTTCACCGAACCCGACCGCAGGGCCATGTATGTGAGGGAGGCTGATGAGGCCATCTCGCTCGGCCAGGCGGTTGTCGTCGATGCGAGCATGAAGGGTCACAGCGCATACGCCGATCTCGGGCTCCTCGAGCAGGCGCTGCTCGAAGCTCGTGCTGACGCCGCATGGGTCGGATGGGGCTTTGCCGCCGAGGATGCCGGGTTCGCCGAGCTTTGCGAACGACTGGACATCGCCTTCATCGGTCCGGGTGCCGCGGTGCTGCGTCTCCTCGGCGATGAGAGTGCGACAAGGCGACTCGCCGGCGAGTGTCGCATCGCCGTCGACCCGCCGAGCGGCGATGGCGACGAGCGCCGCGTCGAAGTCGCGGTCGTCGCGGACGGCGCCGGGACCGTCTGGGCGCTGGGCGTGCACGACTGCTCGGTGCAACACCGGCATCAGAAGGTCATCGAGGAGTCCGCCTCGACAGCACTGACGCCGGCGCAGGAGCGGCGCCTCAAAGCTGCCGCCGTGCGTCTGTGTCACCGAGCCGGCTATCGCGGGGCTGCGTCCGTCGCATTCCTCGTCGCACCGGGCCGCGGGACGATCTCATTCAGTGACATGACCTCGCGACTGCAGGCCGGCCATTCGCTGGATGAGATGACCACCGGTGTCGACGTGGTGAAGCTGCAGTTGCACATCGCACAGGGCGGCCGCCTCCCGGACGCGGCGCCGCAGCGCCGGGGGTGCGCAATCGCAGCTCATCTGCGTGCCGAAGACCCCGACAAGGAGTTCGCTCCGGCTCGGGGGACGATCGCCCAGTATGTCTGCCCTTCGGGACCGGGCCTTTGCGTGGAGAGCGGCGTCGCTCGGGGCGACGCCATGCCCCCCGAGTTCGACACGAACATCGCGACGATGGCTGCCTGGGGGCGCGACCGGAGAGAGGCACTCGCCCGCTTGCGCCGAGCCGTCGCGGAGACGACCCTGGTCGTGGAGGGCGGCACGACGAACCGAGCGTTCCTCCTCGACCTCTTGAGCCGGCCAGAGATGCGCGATGGCACTGCGGACGTCGGGTGGCTCGACCGCATCGACGCCGGCGTGTCCTGGGCACCTCGGAATCCCGAGGTCGCCCTGCTCGCGGCAGCCGTCGAGGTCGACCAGTCCGAACTGGCGATCGACCAGCGGCGCTTCTTCATGTCGGCGGCGCGCGGGCGCCCGATGGTCCGAGCCGCGGTCGGGCGCGTGGTGGAGATCACGCTGCAGGGCCACCGATACCGGCTGGATGTCCGGCGTCTGGGCCCCGACAGTTGCCGGATCTCACTCGACGGGCGGCACGTGGACGTCCAGACCGAAGGTCTCGGGGTGTTCGAGCGACGGATCACCTGTTTCGGTGAGACACACCGCGTCCTTTGCGTCGAGGAGGCAGGGGGATACCTCGTGGAGGTGGACGGGGTGCAGCATCACGCCGGCCACACGGATGGTGGCGTCATTCGCGCCCCGTTCCCCGCGGTGGTGGTTGCCATGAACGTTGCCCCGGGAAGCGTGATTGCGCGAGGCGATGTGGTTGCGGTCCTCGAGGCCATGAAGCTCGAAATGCCGATCGTCGCGCCCTTCGCGGGCAGAGTGAGCCGGGTGCTGGTGCAATCCAACGTCCAAGTCGCCGCAGGCGATTCGCTGCTCCGCATCGAGGCAGTGAGCGACGATCCTCCGGAGAACGGCGGAGGCAACCTCACCGAACCGGGTGAGCGCATTTCGCTGCGCGAGGCGCCCGAGGACGACGACGACCCGCAGCAGCTGCGCCGGAAGTCGCTCGATGTCCTGCGACGTCTCATGCTGGGGTACGACGTTGATGCGGCCACGGCCACCGCCGCCCTCGCGGATCAGGTCGCAGACCATGCCCTTGGGGACTCCGACGACAGGGGGCTGCGCCTCCTGAAGGACGAAGTGCTCAGTTCGTTCGCGGACGTGTGCGCACTATCTCGGCGACGTCCGGAGGGGACCGACGAAATCGCCGGCTCAAGGCGAAGCGATCAGGAACAACTCTTTGCGTACCTGGCCACCCTTGACCCGGATTCACTTTCGACACCCTTCGCGGAGAACCTTCGCCGGGCGCTCTCGCACTACGGCATCAACACACTTGCGCGGACGCCGGCCCTCGAGGACTCCCTCTACTGGCTGGTCCGTTCCCAGCAGCGAGCATCGACGCAGATCCCCGTCGTTCTCTCGCTGCTCGATCGCCTCGACGAGCGCGCCGGCGATCGGGCGCCATCTGCGGGCGACGACCTGCGCCTGATACTCGATCGCGTCCACGCCGCGGCGCGCCACCGGCATCCCGCAGTCGCCGACCTCGCCCGGGAGGTTCGCTTCCGCCTCTTTGACCACCCGCTCATGGAACAGGCCCGTGAAGCGGTGTTCGAGGAGGCGCGCGGCCATCTCGACTCGCTCGAGCGGCATCCACACGCGCAGCGGGAGGAGCACATGACGGCGCTGGTGGAGTGCCCGCAGCCGGTGCACCACCTGCTCGCGAGCCGCTTCCCCGACGCGACTCCGGCGTTACGCGCGGTCATGTTGAGCGTGCTCACGCGACGCTACTACCGCACTCGCAACGTCCATCAGGTGACGACGGTGGAAGCCGATGGACGCCCGGTCGCGATCGCCGAGCACCTGTACCACAACGTGCCGGTCCGAGTGGTCACCACCTTCGCGCTGATGAGCGAGCTGACCCAGGCGCTTGCCGCCATGCGGCCGTTCTTGATCGACCTGCCGAACGGCGCCGAAGCGATGATCGACGCATACGTGTGGCGGTCCGACACCGACGACCAGGGAGATGTGCTCGCTCGCCATCTTCACGCCGCCATCCGTGCCGCCGAGCTGCCGGCAGCGGCCCGGCGTGTTGTCGTCATGGTCAGCGAGCCCTGGCAGGGTCTCGAAACGCCGTCCGCGCATAACTTCACGTTCCGGCGCCACGGCGCGGGATATCGCGAAGACCGGCCGTATCGCGGGGTTCACCCGATGATTGCGGAGCGGCTGCAGTTGGGGCGTCTGCGCAACTTCACTGTCGAACGGCTTCCGTCGGTCGAGGACGTCTACATTCTCCGCTGTGTGGCACGCGCCAACCCCGGTGACGAGCGGCTCTATGTCGTGGCGGAGGTGCGCGATATCACTCCCGTTCGCGACGCCTCCGGTCGAGTGGTCGGGCTCCCGTACCTCGAGCGGATGCTCGCCGAGGGGCTGGCCGGCATTCGCGCCTTCCAGTCCCACCGCGCTCCGGGGAAGCGGCTGCAATGGAATCGCGTGTCCCTCGTGGTGCTGCCGCCGCTCGAGCTCGACCTTGGCGAGATCCGCGATATCGCAGCGCGGCTCGCTCCGGATACAGAGGATATGGGTCTCGATCGCATCGACGTCGAGGTCACCATGCGGGACGCCGACGGAAGGATGCGACCGCTCGTGCTGCATCTCACGCATCCGACGGGTTCCGACGCCGTGGTCATGCGAGTCACCAAACCATCGAGGAAGCCGCTCCAACCCCTTGACGAATTGACACAGAAGGTGGTGTCGATGCGGCGTCGTGGGCTGACGTACCCGTACGAGATCATCACGTTGCTCGCACCGGCGCCGGACGGGGCGTCCGGGGGATCCCCACCAGGCGACTTCGTGGAGTACGACGTCGACGAAGACGGGCGCTTCGTGCCGGTGCATCGAAGGTTCGGGCAGAACACCGCCAACCTTGTGGCCGGTGTCGTCCGAAACTACACCGAAAAGCATCCGGACGGGATGGTGCGCGTGATCCTGCTCGGCGATCCGAGCCGCAGCCTCGGTGCGCTGGCGGAGCCGGAGTGCCGGCGCATCATCGCAGCACTCGACCTGGCGGACCGCATGCATGTCCCGCTCGAGTGGTTCACCCTCTCATCGGGCGCCCGGATCTCGATGGAGTCGGGTACCGAGAACATGGACTGGATCGCTCGGGTGCTTCGACGCCTTATTGATTTCACGCAATCGGGCGGCGAGGTGAATCTCATCATTGACGGCATCAATGTCGGCGCCCAGCCGTACTGGAACGCTGAAGCAACGATGCTCATGCACACCCGAGGCATCCTCATCATGACGCCGCAGGGCGCGATGGTCTTGACCGGCAAGCAAGCGCTCGAGTATTCCGGCGGCGTGTCGGCCGAGGACAACTTCGGCATCGGCGGCTATGAACGGATCATGGGGCCCAACGGTCAGGCACAGTACTGGGCTCAAGACCTGGTCGACGCCTGCAGGATCCTGCTGAGCCACTACGAGCACACGTACCGGGCACCGGGGGAGCGGTTCCCACGTCGAGCCGAGACCCGGGATCCTTTCACACGGGATGTCCGCACCGCACCGCACCCGCAGAGCTCGGCCAGTGACTTCGCGTGCATCGGTGACATCTTTTCGGAGGAGCGCAACCCGGGCCGGAAGAAGCCCTTCGATATCCGCGCGGTCATGAGCGCCGTCGCGGATCAGGATCATCGCCCCCTGGAACGTTGGACCGACATGGACGAGGCCGCGAACGCCGTGGTCTGGGACGCCCACCTGGGCGGCTACCCGGTGTGTCTGATCGGGATCGAGTCACGCCCGCTGATTCGCCGCGGATTCGTCCCAGCGGATGGTCCGGATCACTGGACGCCAGGCACGCTGTTCCCGCAGTCGTCGAAGAAGATTGCTCGGGCGATCAACGGCGCGAGTGACAATCGCCCCCTGGTCGTCCTTGCAAATCTCTCCGGATTCGACGGCTCCCCCGAGTCGATGCGCCGCCTGCAACTGGAGTTCGGCGCGGAGATCGGGCGTGCGGTGGTCAACTTCCGAGGGCCGATGGTGTTCTGCGTCATCTCGCGGTACCACGGCGGCGCGTTCGTGGTCTTCTCGGCGACACTCAACGAGAATATGGAGGTCGCAGCCGTGGAGGGCTCGTTTGCGTCGGTGATCGGAGGTGCACCGGCAGCTGCCGTCGTCTTCACCCGCGAAGTTGAGAGTCGCACCGCTGCCGACCCGCGGGTCCTCGAGCTCGCGGCGGCGATCGAGGCTGCGACGGGGTCCGACAAGGCGGCATTGCGAGCGCGCATGTCCCTGATGCTCGAGCGGGCTCGCAATGAGAAGCTCGGCGAGGTCGCTGCTGAATTCGACTCGGTTCACACCGTTCAGCGAGCGCAGAGGATGGGCTCGGTGCATCGCATCATTTCCGCGCGAACGCTGCGGCCATATCTCATCGATGCGGTGGATCGAGGCATCCAGCGGGGGCTTGCAGCCGGCATGGTGTCGGTCGCGGGTCGCTTCGTGACGCCGGGCAGCGAGCCCGTCCCCGCCACGGTGTCATGATCGCCTACCTGCTGGGCAGGGACGATCAGGTGCCTTCGGGCGACGACTGGCTGCTTCCGTCGGAGGAGGCGACCCTTGCGGGGCTGGCGCAGGTCAAGCGGCGCGGGGACTGGCGCCTGGGCCGGTGGATAGCCAAGCGAGGGGTTGCCGCCGCGATGGGAGACCTGCCTGCTGACGTCGAGATTCGCGCGGGCCTTGACGGGGCCCCGTTTGCGTGCCGTGCCGGTGCGCCGATCGCCGCGACACTTTCTCTCAGCCACAGCGCGGGTGTGGGACTGTGCGTCGTGGCGGTTCCGCCGGTTGACATCGGTTGCGACCTCGAGGTCGTCGAGCCTCGGGCGGACGTGTTCGAGCAGGATTGGTTCACCACCTCGGAGCGAAGGCTCGTTGATGCGGCGGCGCACCGCGACCACGACATCATGGTCACGCTGATCTGGTCGGCGAAAGAGAGTGCACTCAAGGCGATCCATACCGGGTTGCGCCGAGACACGAGGACCGTGGTCGTCGACAGCGTCACCGACGCGGGCGTCGACGGCTGGGGTCGCCTCGGTGTGCGTGATCGCATTCAGGAATCTCACCTCGAAGGCTGGTGGCGTCTCGACGGTCAGTTCGTGATGACCGTCGCCTGCGCGTCGATGCCAGATCCGCCGTCCCGATTGGAGGAGTCGATCGTCGTCCCGTGATGTTCGGGGTCGCCGTGACGTGCGAAACCGAGCGACGTGAACGCCGGCCCAAAGCGCAGGTCGCGAGACGCACGCCCCTTACCGGACCGCATGGATGCCGTCGCCATGCGTGATGGCGATCACCAAGACGACGGCGATCGCAACCAGCACCAAACCAAAGAGCGCGAACAGACCGATCCAGGCCGGACATCCGCGAATGCACCCTTACCGGGTTGAGCGACCTCCGGACGGCTACCGGGGTGGCCGCACGACCACGTAGATCTCGAAGCCCTCTTGAGCCATCTCGCAGGCGGGATGAGTGTGGAAGCACGGCGAGTCGGTGGTCGCATCGACGGTGGTTCCTCCGGTGCCGACGGCAGTGAAGACTGCAGCAGCGCTCCCCCCGGGGCAGGTGGCCGTCCCTGACCGGTAGAGGGGACCGGGATAGGGGGCAGCGGGAGGCGTCCAGAACACGTCGGCGCCCCGAGGGGTCCCGGTCCAAGTCGGAGGCCCTGGGAATCCGATCTCGACAATCAGATGCTGCGGTGGTGTGAGGAACACCGTGGCTCCCGCGTCGGCGCTGGTAACCGTGACGGTGCTGGAGGCGGCAGGCGGCGTGATCAACAAGCCCGGGGAGGCAGTCGCTGATGGGATGACGATGTCTCCGCAGTCCGGGGGTGGGACGGCGGGCACCGATTGGGTCGGCTTCGGCGTGGGCGACCGAGCCGTTCCGACGGCCTCCGCGCATCCTGCTGCCATAGCGATCACAGCAGCACCGACGAGCGTGGATCGCAGGATGGATGCCATGTCTCTCACCGTAGCAACGCCACTCGCTGCCGCCCGGTTCCTTCAGAGGGTGCGCTGCACTCACCTGAGCGCAGTTGCCCGCGAGCTACGGGAGGTAGTCGCTGACCTGACCGAGGTCGTGCAGAAGGTCCCGAAGTCAAGCACCTCGGGCTGGAAGCGGTCCCACCCGGCGGCTCGCCGGCACTACGCGCCCGGCGACGCCGTCGCTGCTCTCGGCAACGCGCTGGGGCGCGGTGGCCTCCCTGTCGCGGCGAACGGATTCGTCGTCTCTGGATCTGGGCCGGGGATTCGCATGGACCACGGAGTGCTCCTCGGGCTCGTGATCGCGGCGAGCGGCGCAACCAGTCGGATGGAAGCGTTTCGGCACCCGCACCGACTGTGAGCGGTGAGGGCGCTCAGTTCAAATTGAGTACAAAGGTCCCGATAACCAGGGTCTTACGCTCCTTGACACGGATCAGTACTATACCGATCGTGGAAGCACTTCCATGAAGAACGGTCAGAAGGTGACCCTCGATCAGGTCGCGAAGTTGGCGCGGGTGTCGCGGGCGACGGCGTCTCGGGCGCTCACCGCGAACCCGAGAGTCAGCTCTGAGGCGCGCCGGGCCGTGGAGCGCGCGTCGCGAAAGCTGGGCTACATCCCCAACTACGCAGCCCGGGCCCTGGCGACGGGTCGCAGCGATGCCATCGCCCTGGTCATCTTCGAGCCGACCAGACTGCTTTTCGGCGATCCGTTCTTCCCGCGACTGATCCGCGGTGTCGACGACGTCCTTGCGACACGAGAAACCCAACTCATTCTTCTCGCACCACAGGCGACGTCAAGGACCGACCGGCTCGAGCGCTACCTGGCCGCGGGTCATGTGGACGGCGTTCTCCTGGTGTCGCTCCATGGTTTCCACCCGCTCCTGGGGCGCCTCGCCGAGCGGGGTGTTCCGTTTGTGGTCGGCGGCCGGCCCGCCGAGCCCGACCTGTTCAGCTATGTGGACGTCGACAACGTCCACGGGGCGTACACCGCCGTCTCACATCTCGCGAGCCGTGGACGTCGATCGATCGCGACAATCGGCGGGCCCCAGGACATGCCGGCAGGGCAGGATCGGCTGGCCGGCTACCGCCAGGCGCTTGCCGCGGCGGGGTTGCCTGCGGACCTCGATCTGGAGGAAGCGGCCGACTTCACGCAGGACGATGGAGCCCGGGCCATGGACCTGCTGCTCCGCCGGCGCCCGACGCTTGACGCGGTGTTCGCTGCCTCAGATCCCATGGCCGTCGGGGCGCTGAAGACCCTCGAGGGGTGGGGTCGGCGCGTGCCGGACGACGTCGCCGTGATCGGTTATGACGACGATCCCGTCGCCTCCGCCACAAATCCTCCGCTGAGCAGTGTCTGGCAGCCGATCGAGGAGATGGGCCGGGAGATGGCGCGGTTACTGCTCGAGCCCGACCACGCACCGCGCAGAGTGATGCTCGGGACCGAGCTTCGCGTGCGCCACTCGTCAATGTCAGCGCGCGAGGTCGCCTAGACCATGCGCCTGCTGCTCCGTCGTCTCAGCTTCTATCTCATCGCCGCGTGGGTGGCGCTCACCATCAGCTTCTTCCTCCCGCGGGTGATGCCCGGGAACCCCGTCCAGGAGGCGATCTCGAGAGCCACCCAATCCGGGGTCTGCAACCTGCAGTGCGTCAACGCGATCCGTCTGGAGCTCGGCTTCGGGGTGCATACGAGCATCTGGGTCCAGTACCTCCAGTTCTGGGGGAACCTGTTCCACGGCGACCTCGGCAGTTCCTGGACCCAGGGGAACCAGCCCGTTACCACCCTGATTGCGCAATACCTGCCCTGGACGATCGGGCTCCTCGGGGTCGCCACCGTCATGAGCTTCGTCCTCGGCACCTTCATCGGAATCCTGATGGGCTGGCTGCGCGGCTCCTGGCTGGACTGGCTGATGCCGGTAACCACCTTCTTTCAGGCGATCCCGTACTTCCTCCTGGCGCTCGTGCTCACCATGTTCTTCGGCGAGACCGCGCACATGCTCCACCTGCTGCCGAGCTCCGGCGGCTACGACGTCTTCTCGGTCGTTCCGGGGATGAACTGGCCCTATATCTGGAGCATCGTCACTCACGCGGTGCTCCCCGCGGCCACGGTTGTGCTGGCGTCCATGGCCGGGTTCATCCTCGGCATGCGCAACCAGATGATCACCACGATGGACGAGGACTTCGTCCTCGTGGCCCGCGCCAAGGGCCTGCCTGGCCGCCGGGTCGTTTGGTACGCCGCGCGCAACGCCCTGCTCCCCAGCGTGTCGAACTTCTCGATCGCCATCAGCCTCGTGGTGGCCGGTCAACTGCTCGTCGAACTCGTCTTCAACTACCCGGGGATTGGATACCACCTCTTCAAGGCCGTCGAGGATCTCGACTACGTTCTCGTCCAGGGAATCTTCCTCGTGGTCGTCGTGGTGGTGCTGCTCGCCAATCTCCTCGCCGACCTCGTCTACGTACTGATCGACCCCCGGGCGCGCCAGGAGGCGACGGCATGACCGCCGGCATCACGACCCCACGCCCCGAGACCCCGCTCGCGGCTGCGGACCGGCCGACGCCTCGGATGTCCAGGCGGACGCGCATCCCGCGCTCTCCCAAGGTGATCGCCGGGCTGGCCATCCTGGCGCTATTCGCGGTGATCGCCGTCATCGGGCCGCTGATCGCGCCGTACAGCCCCAATGAAACGGGGATCTACTGCCGGGCCGCGTGTTCGGGTGCCAAGGCTGCCGCGGCCTGGCTGCAAACGATTGTCGTGCACCCGGCGGAGCAGGTCTGCAACGCGGCCGGGACCGTGTGCTTCAGCTCTCCCGCGGTGCTGGCGTTCCTGCCCAAACCGCCCTCTGGCACCCACTGGCTCGGCACGACCGTCTTCGCGCAGGACGTCTGGTCTCAGCTCCTCGTGTCGACGCGGGCCACGCTTCTTGTCGGGTTCGTCGCCGGCGCCATCGCCACCGCGCTCTCAGTCATCGTCGGCGTGAGCGCGGGCTACCTCGGAGGCAACGCCGACGAGGGGCTGTCGCTCCTCTCCAATGTGTTCCTGGCGATCCCGGGGCTGCCGCTTCTCATCGTGCTTGCCAGCTACGTCCCCTCGGCGGGCGCGAACGTCGTTCTCATCGCCCTCATCGTGGCGGCCACCGGATGGGCGTATGGCGCTCGGGTACTCCGAGCTCAGACGCTCTCCTTGCGCAACCGCGATTTCGTCGAGGCGGCGCGAGTCTCCGGGGAGGGCCGCATGCGGATCATCGTGGTTGAGGTCCTGCCCAACCTGCTGCCGATCGTGGCGTCCAGCTTCCTGTTCACCACGCTCTACGCGGTGGGCGCCTACGTCGCTCTCGCCTTCCTGGGGCTGGCCGGCGCACCCAACGCCACTCCAGCCGGGCTCTGGAACTGGGGTGAGATGCTGCAACAGGCGTATCCACAGGACGCCGTTGCCAGTGGCTGGTGGTGGTGGTGGCTGCCTCCGGGCTTCTGCATCGCACTCCTCGGGATGGGCCTGGCGCTCCTCAACTTCGGGATCGACGAGTTCGTCAACCCGCGCCTGCGCGCCGCGGGACTCTCCCGGCGTTCAGCGCGCCGAGCAGGCATCAGCTTCCGGCCTCGACTCGGCATCACACCGGTGATGCATCGTCAAGGAACCGCGGGAAGGCAGCTCGCGGCGACGGCGGCGGCGATGTCCGCGACGGGCCCGGCGGCACCCACCGCCGCCGGGTCTCACCGGACGTCGCCATGACCGCCCAAGAGGCTCCGGTGGGGACGCCGTCCACGGAGCCGGAGCAGCTCGCCGAGCCCGTCCTCGAGATACGCGGGCTCTGTGTCGACTACGGCTACGGAGTGGACGCGGTGTCCGCTGTCGTGGATTGCGACCTCGTGCTGCGGCGCGGTGAGGTGATGGGGCTGGCCGGTGAGAGTGGAAGCGGCAAATCCACGCTGGCCATGGCCGCCCTCCGGCTCCTCCACTCGCCGGGGGTGATCACGGCGGGCGAGGTGCTCTTCCATTCCAAGCCCTTCGGCGAGCAGGGCCCTCGCGGGACCATCGACATGCTCGGGGCCAATGAGTCTGTGCTCCGGGCGGTCCGCTGGTCGGAGATCTCCGTGATTCTCCAGAGCGCGCTCAACGCCCTCAATCCCGTGATGACCATCGGTGCGCAATTCGACGACCTCCTGCGCGTCCATCGCCCGCAATTCTCGAACCGAGACCGATGGAATCGGTCCGCCGAGCTGCTGGACATGGTGGGAATGACGGATGACCGACTCCGCAGCTATCCCCACGAGCTGTCCGGCGGAATGCGCCAGCGGGCGATGATCGCCATGGCCCTGGCGCTCGAGCCCCAGGTCATCCTGCTGGACGAGCCGACCACCGCCCTCGACGTCGTCACCCAGCGCGAGATCCTCGAGGAGCTGATGGGGCTGCGCGAGCAGCTCGGGTTCGCCGCTCTCTTCATCACGCACGACCTCTCGCTCCTCGTCGAGCTGGCCGATGAGATCGCCGTCATGTACGCGGGCCGATTGATGGAGCGTGCCCCGGCGGCCAGCCTCTTTCACGCCCCGCGCCTGCCGTACACGTACGGCCTGCTCAACTGCTTCCCACCCATGCACGGCGCGCGTCGGCCGATGGAGGGAATCCCCGGTTCGCCCCCGGACCTCAGGATGCTCCCGACCGGGTGCGCGTTCCACCCCCGCTGTCGCTGGTCGATGGATCGGTGCCGGCAGGAGCGACCGGCACTCCGGCGGCTCGGAGATTCGGATCGGGAGGTCGCCTGCTGGCTCTACGCCGGCGACGCAGTCATCCCCGACGAGTTGACTCACCCCGAGCCACCGAAAGCCGGCGACCGCCCTGCGGCAAGGGGTCCCGTCCGGGCGTCGAGGGCGCGCCGATGAGCGCCGCTGTCGACGACGCCGCGCCGGTCCTGGAGGGCAGGAACCTCACCAAGTTGTTCTCGGTGAAAAGCGGTCACGGCTTCCTCTCCCGGCGCGCCCGCCTCTATGCGGTGCAGGACGTCACGGTCAGCATCGGGGCGGCGCGGGTCACCGCCGTCGTCGGCGAGAGCGGATCGGGAAAGACAACGGTCGCCCGGATGCTGGCGAAGATCATCACCCCGGACGGCGGCGAGGTGCTGCTCGACGGCAAGGCGATGCCTCGCGGACGTCCGCGCGAGTACGCGCGCCAGGTGCAGATGATCTTCCAGGATCCCTTTGCATCACTCAACCCGGTGCACCGCGTCCGCCATAACCTGGTCCGCCCCCTCAAGATCCATCACGTCACCGACGACATCGATGCGGGGGTAGCCGGGCTGCTCCGTCGCGTGTCACTGGAACCTCCCGAGGACTTTGCGGACAAGTTTCCGCACGAACTTTCGGGTGGACAGCGACAGCGCGTTGCGATCGCTCGTGCGCTGGCGGTTCGACCGCGGGTGCTGCTGGCGGACGAGCCGGTGTCGATGCTCGACGTGTCGATCCGTCTCGGAGTCCTCAACCTGCTGGCCGACCTTCGCGATTCCGAAGGTCTGGCGATCCTCTATGTCACGCACGACATCGGGTCCGCGCGGTATCTCGCCGACACCATCGTCGTCATGTACGCCGGCCAGCTGGTCGAAGCCGCACCGAGTGTCAGCCTCACCGACGACCCCGCGCACCCGTACACCCAGCTCCTGCTCTCGGCGGCGCCCGACCCGGAACGGCCGCAGCCACCGAGCCTCGTCCGAAGTGGAGCGCCACCAAGCCTCATCGCGCCGCCAAGCGGCTGCCGCTTCCATCCCCGGTGTCCTCACGCCATGGAGATCTGCCGCCAGGTCGCACCACCGAGTGTCGAGGTCTCGTCCGGCCATACCGCAGCCTGCTGGCTCCACGTGGATTCGGGCAAGCGGCAACCGGAGGACGCGCGGATGGCGGAAAGCATCGTCACCACCGATCCATCGGTGTTCGAGTCTGCGCGGGAGCGCGCCCAACGGATCAGTCCAACCGGAATCCGGAAACAGGAGGAACGAGGATGACCAAGCGCAACACAGGTGTTGAGGCTGCATCGACTGCGGCCGTCGGGCGGAGATGGCACGCCCGCGACCGGGAAGCGAACGCCGGGAGGTGCCGCGCCCCGTAGCACCACTTGCGATCCCGCACTCACAGCATCAGTGCGGTCCCATCGGACCGCGTCACGGAGTTAACACGATGAACCGAAAGATATCCGGAGTTGCAACGGTCGCAGCCCTCCTCGGGTTGGCGGCATGCGGCAGCTCGAGCACGGCACCACCACCTGGGGCGTCGGCGGGGAAGCCGCTCGTCGAGGAGGCGACAACAGGCTCCACATTCTCGAACGACTTCAACCCCTTCGATTCAAACTCGACGGCTCGGGCGATGAACCTGGCGAGCATCGTCTACGAGCCGCTCTACGAGCTCGACGCCCTCGATCCAACGCCGAACGGGAGCCATCCCTGGCTCGCCACCGGCTACACCTTCAGCAACGGGGGCAATTCTCTCGCGATCACGGTCCGTCAGGGTGTGAAGTTCAACGACGGGTCGGCGCTCAGCGCGAGTGACGTCGCGGCGACCTTCAAAGCCATCAAGGATCAGCCGAAGCTCGACTGGAGCGGTGTTCCCGTGCAGTCGGCTGACCCGAGCGTCAGTGGCAGCATCGTGACCCTGTCCTTCAGCAGCCCGCAGTACACCAATCTCTGGTCGATCCTTGGCACCACGTTTATCGTGCAGGCATCCGTGGCTCGGCAGCTCACCTCGAATCCGACCATGGCGATCACCAATCCGGTCGGCACCGGCCCGTTCATGCTCGGAGCGGGTGGCTACACGGCGCAGCTCATCACCTTCACGCCCAACCCTCACTACTGGGGTGGTAACTGCGCCGGACACGTGCCATGCACGGCTAATGGCAAGCCACCGGAGTCCAAGGTGGAGATCCCGTACATCGCCGACAACAACACTGCGGCGCAGCAGCTGGCCAGCGGCAACCTCGACTGGGCCGGCAACGACGTCCCGAATGTCTACCAGACATTCGTCAACCTCAACCCGTTGACCAACCACGCCTGGTTCGCATCGGGCAACACCGTGACCCTGTGGTTCAACCTGACCGGCCCGCATGCCGTTCCAGCCCTCAAGGACGCGGCCGTTCGACGGGCGATCAGCATGGGCATCGACCGGCAGGCCCTCGCACAGCTCGGGGAGTCGGGCTACGAGTATCCGGCGACATCGTCGGGTGGCCTGATCCTGCCGAACCAGAAGGTCTACCTCAGCTCGGCCCTGACCAACGATCTGCCGGCCACCCCTGAGACGAGCGCAAAACAAGCCTCGACCGACAAGTGGCAGGGAGACACCGTTGAGAAGGAGCTCACGGGCGCCGGCTGGGCGCCCCCTGCGGGCTGGGGAACCTCCTCCGAGGTCGGGTGCGACGGCTCGGTCGTCGCCAACTGCTGGCACAAGGGATCGCAGATCATCCAGTTCTCCATCTACGACCCGCAGCCCTTCAGTGACTACTGGGAGGACGCAACGCTGATCTCCCAGGAGTTGCAGGCCGAAGGCATGGCCGTGACCACGAGCGACGGCAAGGACTACAACACGTGGAACGGCAACCTCGGCTCGGGCAACTTCCAGACGGCGATCCACTGGGGCGCCGGCGGCAACATCCCGTACGTGCAGTTCTACAACTGGCTCGATCCGGCTTCGCAGCAGGCTGGGAGCGGAAACTTCGGCGGGGTCAACGACTCCGCTGCGACCCAGCTCCTTCATCAGTACGAGGCCACCGATCCGAGCAACGCCTCGCAGCTGACGCAGGTCGTTCAGGGTCTTGAAACGTACCTCTCGACCAACGCGCCGGTCGTGCCGCTGCTCTACGGCGCGGACTGGAACGTCTTCAGTAGCGCCAAGTACGTGGGATGGCCGAACCAGACCAATCCCTACATGAATCCTTCGCCGAACGATCCGGAGATGCCGTACATCCTCATGTCGCTCTCGGCGGCAAACTCCTGACCCCATGACATCGGCTGGCGGACAACGTTCTGGACGCTCCGCCATCTGAGCGGTCTGACCCGGCCGGCACCGTGCCGGCCGGGTCATGGTCCACGGCGCCGGCACAGTGCCACTCGCGCGGATCAACCACATCAAGGAGCCATCGTGCGCTACGGACATTTCGATGACGAGAAGAGGGAGTACGTCATCACCCGGCCGGACACGCCCCTGCCCTGGATCAACTACCTGGGCGTGGAGGAGTACTTCGGTATCATCTCCAACACCGCCGGCGGGTATTCCTTCTTTCGCGATGCGCGGTTGCGGCGGGTGACCCGGTCACGCCCCAACAACGCGCCGTTCGACCTCGGCGGCCGGTACCTGTACGTGCGCGACGACGGCACCGGCGAGTACTGGTCCCCGTCCTGGCAGCCGACCCAGCGAGCGCTCGAGTGGTACGAGTGCCGGCACGGGCTGTCGTACACCACCATCGCGTCGACGTACCGCGGCATCCGGACGGAGACGTTGTACTACGTCCCCCTTGGCGAGACGCTGGAGGTGTGGCGGGTGCGCCTGCGGAACCTGCAGAGCGACGCTCGCGAACTCTCCCTCTTCTCGTCGGTGGAGTTCTGCCTATGGGACGCCCAGGACGACGCCACCAACTTTCAGCGCAACTTCTCCACCGGGGAGATCGAGGTCGTCGATGGGGTGATCTACCACAAAACGGAGTACCGCGAGCGTCGCGCGCACTTCGCCTATTTCGCGTGTTCCGAGCCGATCGCGGGGTTCGACACCGACCGGGAGGCGTTCCTCGGCGCGTATCGCGGATGGGACCGGCCGATCGCGGTCGAGCGCGGCAGCGCGGGCAACTCGCTGGCGCACGGCTGGTCGCCGCACGGCTCGCATCATGTCCGGGTGACGCTCGCTCCGGGTGAGGAGCGAGAGATCGTGTTCCTCCTTGGCTACGCGGAGAACGCGCTCGACGAGAAGTTCGACCCCGAGGGGAGCCAGACGATCAACAAACGGGCCGCGCGGCCGGTGATCGAGCGCTGGCTGCGCACCGAGACGGTTGCGGACGGCATCGAGCGGCTGCGTGCGCACTGGACCGAGTTGCTCGCCACCGTGCAGGTGGAGACCCCCGACCCGCACACCAACCGGATGGTCAACGCGTGGAATGCGTATCAGTGCGTGGTGACGTTCAACATCGGCCGGTCGGCGTCGTTCTTCGAAGCGGGGGTGGACCGTGGCCTGGGGTTTCGAGACACCAACCAGGACGTGCTCGGGTTCGTCCATGCGCTTCCGGCCCGGGCGCGCGAACGCCTCCTCGACGTCGCAGCGACCCAGCTGGCCAGCGGGGGTGCGTACCACCAGTATCAGCCCCTCACGAAGCGGGGCAACAACAGCATCGGCAGCGGCTTCAACGATGATCCGCTCTGGCTGGTGCTGAGCGTCGCGGCGTACGTGAAGGAGACTGGTGACCTGGCGATCCTCGACGAACCCGTCCCGTACGACAGCGATCCGGCGAGCGCGCGGTCGCTCCTCGATCACCTCCGGCGCAGCGTGCGGTACACGCTCGACCGGCGAGGCCCGCACGGGCTGCCGCTCATCGGCCGGGCGGACTGGAACGACTGTCTCAACCTCAACTGCTTTTCGGAGATACCCGGCGAGTCCTTCCAGACCACCGCGAATCGCGCCGACGGCACCGCCGAGTCCGTGTTCATCGCCGGTCAGTTCGTGCTTGCGGCCCAGGAGCTGGCGGCGCTCAGCGTCCGCCTGGGGCACGAGGCAGAAGCCGCTCAGCTTCGAGCGTCCGCGGACGCGATGGAGGAAGCGGTCGCGGACCACGGTTGGGACGGCGCGTGGTTCCTGCGCGCGTACGACTTCTTCGGTCAACGAGTCGGCTCGTCTTCGAACGAGGAGGGGCAGATCTTCATCGAGCCGCAGGGGATGTGCGTGCTCGCGGGAATCGGGCTCGACGACGGGCGGGCGCGGCGCGCGCTCGACAGCGTGCGCGAGCGCCTGGCGACCGAGCACGGCGCGGTGCTCGTCCAGCCCGCCTTCTCGCGCTACCGTCTCGAGCTCGGCGAGATCTCCTCGTACCCGCCTGGATACAAGGAGAACGCCGGGATCTTCTGCCAGACCAACCCCTGGATCATGATCGCGGAGGCGATGAGCGGTGACGGGGATGCCGCATTCGACTACTACCGGCGCATCAACCCGTCGGTGCGCGAGGCCGTGAGCGAGGTGCACCGCTGTGAGCCCTACGTGTATGCGCAGATGATCGCCGGCCGCGACGCCGCGACCCATGGGGAGGCAAAGAACTCCTGGTTGACCGGGACGGCGGCGTGGAACTTTGTGGCGGTGACGCAGTGGATCCTCGGCATCCGTCCCGAGCACGGCGGCCTGCGGATCGACCCGGTGCTCCCGGCGGCGTGGCCGGGGTTCACGGCGACCCGGCGGTTTCGAGGGGCGACCTATCGGATCCGTGTGCGCAAGCCGGTCGGCCTGACCGGCCGGGTCCAGGAGGTGCTCGTCGACGGCGTCCGCGTGGACGGCACCGTGGTGCCGCCGGCGCCGGCGGGCACGACCGTCGAGGTCGATGCCACCGTCCCGGCGGAGCTGGTCGCAGCGAGCTGATCCGCGCCGCGACGCCCGGGCCGGGACGACGTCCCTCCTGCGAGTAGCTTTGGAACCGGACGGGTAAGCTAAGAACGGAAGCTCGGCACATCGTCGAGCGAAACTCCGTCAGCCGAGTTGGCTGAGGACCCCCGAGGGTCGCTCCGGTAGGCCCTCCCCGGAAGCCAGGGTCAGGGCTTCAAAGCCGAGCGGCGGCGGCGGTCCACCGCGACACCAGTCCGGCTGGTTGCCGGACCCGAGACCGGATCGGGAAGTTCCGGAATGAACCGAGGCCGGGTGACCGGCCCCGGTTCGTCGTAGCGGACCACCGTGGTGCGCCCTCGGTCACGAGCTTCTAGCCGCGAGCGGTTATGAGCATCTCGGCCTGTGTGCACACGCGACCGCCCGCGGCTCGGATCTCCTCCAGGGCGCGATCGCCATCGCCCGGGCGGAGGTCCACGGCGCGCACAGCATCCAGCACCACGGCTGTGGTGAAGCCTTCGCCACACGCCGCAAGCGCTGTGGCTCGGACGCAGTAGTCGGTTGCAATGCCTCCGATGATGACGCGCTCCACGCCACGCGACCGCAAGAGAGCGCCGAGGGCGGTGCCGTCGAATCCTGAGTACTGCTCGAGCGCCGGATCCATGCCTTTGCTCATGATCACGTGCGCGATCGCGTCAACATCGGGGTGGAGTGCCGCACCGGGTGATCCGATGACACAGTGCGGCGGCCACGGACCTCCCTGGACGATGAAACTGCAGTGCCCGGGAGGATGGAAGTCACGGGTCGCCACCACCAGACCGACATGGGAGGCAAGCGCACGTATCGGAGCGACAACAGCATCGGCTCCTGGCACCCCGAGTGCTCCTCCGGGGAGGAAGTCGGCCTGCACATCCACAGCGATGAGCGCGGTGCGGGCCGGGTCGATCATGTCATTTGTCGCGGCCAGGGAATCGGGCGGTGCCCGTTTCGGTGACTATATGCTGAATCGCGAGCGCAGAGTTCCCGGAAGGGGTGTGGTCGGCAGCGCGATCCATGACGAGCGAAGGCGCATGCGCCGGGCAGCATGAGGAGCAACGACATCGGCGCCGAGTCCCACGCGACCGTCAGTCTGAGGAGCGCGGCGCTCGCTGCGCTGGCGCGAGGATGGTCCGTGGTCCCGATGCACACGCCTGTAGCGGGCCGCTGCACCTGTGGGAACTCATCGTGCCCTTCCCCCGGCAAGCATCCACGCATTGTGTGGGAGGCATACACGCGCGCTCCCGCCGGTATCGACGAGATCGAGGACTGGTGGAGGCGCTGGCCCCAAGCGAATCTCGGCGTTGTCACCGGCGCGGCGTCCGGGTTGGTCGTGCTCGATGTCGATCCGCGCCACGGAGGCGGTGACGCACTGGCGCAGCTCGAATCGATCAACGGGCTGCTCCCTCGCACGGTGGAGTCGCTGACCGGCGGCGGTGGCCAGCATGTCTACTTCTCACATTCAGGCCGCAGGGTTCCGAGCAAGCCGGCGGCTCCCGGGCTGGATGTCAAGGGGGACAGTGGAATCGTCATCGCGCCACCCAGCCTGCACGTCACCGGTCGCCGCTACGTGTGGGAGTCAGGGTGCGCTCCGGATGAGATCGTGGTCGCGGAGACGCCGGCGTGGCTGCTCGAGATCGTGCTCGATACACACGCCGCCGCCGACAGAGGCGCAGTCCCGCGCGATGTTGCGCCGCGAACCGACGAGGAGCGCCGTGCGTTCGAAGCCTTGTGGGCCGAGGTCGGCATCATGCTCGAGCCGGGTGACCGCTACTATCTCTGCCCTTTTCACGACGACCACCATCCCTCCCTGCATGTCGACTCTGACAACTGTCGTTTCTACTGCTTTGGATGCGCGCGCGGTGGCGGCATCGGGCGTTTGCGGCGGCTCCTGGCCCGCGAGGCTGGAGTTCCACCCCTCGCACGTCCCCGCAACGAGGCCGTCTCTGCCTCTGGCGCCACATCGAGGGATCCCGATGAGGTGACCATGCCTGGGTCGACCGATGTCGACGTGGTCGGTGAGTCCCAGTACCAGGACGCCCTGCTCGAGCTCACCGGCGGCCGCAGGCACTACGCGGGTGTGCGCATGGCAACCGTGGCCGAGCTCGTGCCGGAGCCGTCGAACGCAGCGGATCCCGATGCGGTCGCCGTCTTCGTCGCCGGCCGCCGGGTTGGCTACCTGCCACGGGCCGAGGCGAGTCGCCGGCTCGGGGCCATCAGCGCCACGATACGGCTCCGCGGAGATGCGACCTGCGCCGCAACGATCGTGGGCGGGTGGGAGCGCGAGCACGGTGACACCGGCTATTTCGGGGTCCACCTGCGACTCTGAGCCGTCAGGCGTGGCTCTTTGTCACCCGGACCCCTGGACGACCTCTCGCGCGGTGCGCGGCTCATCTCCGCGGCTGCGGGTAGACTGCCTGCGGAAGCTCGCGAAGGATGTCGACCGAGCAGTCCACGGAACCGAAGGAGGGCAGCATGATCGCCTGGTTCAGCATCGCTCCGGACGATGGCTCGGGCTCGTACTCCAAGCATGTGGCCGCAGCGCTCGAGATCATCCGAGAGAGCGGTCTTGCCTTTCGTCTCGGCGCGATGGGGACCGAGGTGGAAGGGCCGCGCGATGCCGTGCTGGCGCTGCTGGTGCGCTGCCACATCGCACTGGCGACCGCCCAAGGTGTCCGCCGCACGGGTACGGTCATCAAGATTGATGATCGCGTTGGTGTGGACAGCGGTGAGATGCACCGAAAGGTGAGCGCCGTCGAACGACTGATCTAGCAGGGTGATGAAAAACCCCTTGCCACGTTAAACAAGGGTGTGAGAGTCTTGCTGGGAGCGCGTCCCAGCAGGAGATCTCATATGCGTGGCAACCGCAGCGAGCAGGTGGAGATCAT
>Ga0310039_10001031_pt1 | contig 20897 bp, 24 predicted proteins | sample Sb_taG_4_FD_200460 | JGI IMG/M metagenome (GOLD analysis project Ga0310039, IMG submission 200460) | Peat soil microbial communities from Weissenstadt, Germany - Sb_50d_6_BS metaG (v2) (version 2) | ecosystem: Environmental > Terrestrial > Soil > Wetlands > Peat | place: Germany: Weissenstadt...
TGACGATCAGCCCGAGGGTGTCCAGGTACCAGTCCAGCGCCGCGCGGAACCGGGTGGTGCCCAGCACCACGTGGCCCAGCCGCTGGATCTCGGCCGGCCGCCGGGCCGGCCGCTGGGTGGCGTTGACCCGCACCGGCTCCGAGCCGAAGTTCAGCGGCAGCGGGGCGCGCCCGGGTAGCGCGGGGAACTCCGGGACGCCGTGCACCACCCGCACCGGGAACCCGCTCGGGTCACGGAGCAGGACGGCGTGGCCGCCCCGGTGCGCGGTGACCGTCCCGCCGGTACCGCGGGCCAGCCGGTCCAGGTCATCCCGGGCGGCCGCGGCAAACGTCGGCGCCACGAAGCGGGCCTGCGGACCGCGGCGGACCACCAGGCACGCGGCAGCCGCCTGCCGGCCGCGCAGCAGCAGCGTCTCGGGGGTCCGGTCGGCGATGGTGAAGCCGAAGTCGGTGCCGAACCGCCCGGCGCGGTCCAGGTCCGGCTTCTCGAACTCCAGCCAGGCCAGCCCGGCCACCTTGACCAGGGGATTGCCCGACCGCCCCGGATGCTCCCCGGGCCGCGCCCCGGCCTCGCTGTGCAGCGAGCGGTGCGGGTCCTGGGCCTGTCCCACGCCGGCCAGGACCTCCGTCTGGCTGTCCTGTTTCATCATGATCAGCTCCTTTACGCCCCAACCTATTGTCAGGGTTCATCAGTTTTGTAATAGATTATCAGACATGATCGGATGATTGTCAAGAGCGATGGCACGGGTGAATGCCGCACTGCCGGGCGCCGGCATCTGGGGCATCGCGGCTGGCGGGCACGCCCGAGCGCCCAATCATCGACATGTGAGAAGTGACGTCCCTGGTCACCGCCGGCTCATCTGGCGGCGGGAGCTCTGGTGATCACCGGCTAGCCAGGGTGGCGCTGCGATGCGTGTGATCTACCCGGATCGCCGGTTATCCGGGGGCAGAGCGAGCCCGACAAGGCAGGCAGCCGTTCCGGAACAATCTTTCCCCCGAATGAGCGGGGGTTCCCCGGCCGGCCCGGGGCTTGACACGGCGGCCGGCCACGGACACCGGGCGGCCTGCTCAGCTTCCGGCCAGCAGGGCCCGGCGGGACGCCACGAGCGAGGGCGCGAGCGGCTGGAGCAGCTGCTCGAGCGTGGCGCCGCGGTCGGTCTGACTGGCCACGAACGCCCCGTCGATGGCGGCCAGCGCGAAGCGCGCGAGCTGGTCGGTGACCGGGCTCTGCGGATCGTCGCCGAACGCGACCGCGATCCGTTCCCGCAGGAGTTCGAGCGCGTGCTCGCGTACCCGGCAGACGACAGCCTGGATCTCTCCCTCACCCGCGGTGGGGGGCTGCGCGGCGAAGACGATCAGCAGCCGGAGGAAGTCCGGGTGGCGCTGGAGCGTGCCGACGGCAGCCGACACCACCCTGGCCAGGTGCTGCGCGGGACGCCCGGGCCGCCGGGTCAGGTCGGGCAGGTCGGCGAAGAAGCGATCGGCGCCGCGTTCCATGACGGCGAGCAGGATTCCGTCCTTGGAGCCGAAGTAATGGTAGACGGAGCTCATCGGGATGCCGGCTTCGGTCACCACGCGGGCCAGCGTCGCGGCTTCGAAGCCGTGCTCGGCCATGACCCGCTCGGCGGCGTCCAGCACCAGTTCGCGGGACTTCACGCCCCGGCGGTTGGGCATCACTTCTGCGCGTACTGCCATGCGTTCAGGATAGCGCAAGTATTGGAGTTGACACTCCAATTCCACTATTGTAGTGTTCACTCCAGTTCTAGCGAGAGGAGGCGCCATGCGTGTCACCGCAGGTGCCGAGGAAGAAGAAGTCCCGGTCCTGATCGTGGGCGGCAGCGGTGCCGGCCTGACCAGCTCGATGCTGCTGGCGCGCCTGGGCGTGGAGCACCTGCTGGTCAGCGCACGGCCGCAGACCTCTGATCTGCCCAAAGCCCATGTGCTGAACCAGCGGGCGATGGAGGTGCTGGACGATGCGGGCGTGGCCGGCGCGATCGCGGAGCGCAGCACGCCGCCGGAGCAGATGGCGGCCACGGCGTTCTACGCGGGCTTCGCCGGCCCCGCCCCCGACTACGGGCGCCGCCTGGCCCGGCTGGAGTCCTGGGGCGCCGGCGGGGCCGATGACAGCTGGCGGGCGGCGAGCCAGTGGCGGCAGCAGAACCTGCCGCAGATCCGCCTCGAGCCGCTGCTGAAGGCCCGCGCGGAGGAGCTCTCGCCGGGGCGGATCCGCTTCGGCCACGAGCTGACCGGCCTCGACCAAGACGGCGACGGCGTGCGGGCCGCGATCCGCGACAACGCCTCCGGCCGCCACTACGTGGTGCGCTGCCAGTACCTGCTCGGAGCGGACGGAGGACGGCGGGTGGCCGGCCTGACCGGCGTCGGGTACGAGGGGCTCGGCGTGGTGACGCAGACCGCGACGCTGCACGTGTCCGCCGACTTCTCGCCCTGGGCGAAGGATCCGGACGTGCTGATCCGCTGGATCTTCTCGCCGCAGGCCGGTGTCCTGGTGGTGATGGTCCCGATGGGGCCGCAGCGGTGGGGCCCTGCCTCCGAGGAGTGGGTGATACACCTGAACTACCCGGCCGGTGATCCCCGGGCCCAGTCCGACGCGCAGGTCGAGGCCGACGCCCGCCAGGCGCTGGGCGTCCCGGACCTGCCGATGAAGATCCACAAGATCACGCGCTGGTCGGTCGAGGCGGTGATGGCCTCCGCGTTCCGGGCCGGCCGGGTGTTCCTGGTGGGGGACGCGGCGCACCGCCACCCGCCCACCGGCGGGCTGGGACTGACCAGCGCGATCCACGACGCGCAGAACCTGTGCTGGAAGCTGGCGCTGGTTCTCGCCGGCCACGCGTCACCAGCCCTGCTGGACACCTACCAAGCCGAACGGCGCCCGGTCGATGAGCGCAACGCGCAGCGCTCACTGGAGAACGCGGTCAACCATTTCGCGATCGGCGCAGCGCTCGGCATCTCCCACGAGAGCACGCCCGAGCAGAACATGGAGCAGCTGCGCCGGATGTGGAGCGGCCGGCCCGAGGACGCCGCGCACCGCTCGGGCGTGCTGCGGGCGATGCGCGCGCAGTCGATGGAGTTCAGCGAGCTCAACGTCGAATACGGCTACCGCTACCAATCCGCGGCCGTCGTGCCCGACGGCAGTGCCGCGCCCATGCCGGCCGACGACATCCGCGTGTATCAGCCGTCCACCCGCCCGGGTGCCCCCCTGCCGCACGCCTGGATCGATGACGAGGACGGCAACCGCCGCCCGGTCAAGGACCTCCTCGCGCCGGGACGGTTCCTGCTCATCGCCGGCGAGGACGGCCAGGCCTGGTGCCAGGCGGCCAGGCACCTCGCCGCGGAGACCGGCCTCCCGCTCGACGCGGTGCGGATCGGCCACCTCGACGGCGACTACCACGACCCGCGCTGCGCCTGGCAGCGCCACCGGCAGATCGCCAGCGACGGCGCGGTCCTGGTGCGCCCGGACCGGTTCATCGCCTGGCGGCACCCGGCCGGCGCCAGCGACCCCCGGGCCGTCCTTGCTGCCGCGCTCAGCCAGATCCTCGCCCGGCCGGTGGGTCGGGTGGCCAGTCCGGCACGGCCTCGGCCTCTTTCTCAGCAACCTCCTTCAGGTCCGCTTCCCGGCGTGCCTCATCATCCTCCTGCAAGGCCCTAGCGATGGCCGCGTCCTGCTCCTTAGCCACCTTCACCTTAGCCTCGGCCAGCTCGGCCTGGGCCTGTTCGGCCTCCGCCTGGGCCCTTGCGGCCCTCGCCTGGGTCCTTGCCTCCGCCTGGGCCCTTGCGGCCTTCGTCGGCGACTCGCGCCTGGGATGTTCGCTCACGACCGTCTCCTGGCTTCGGAGCCTCAACGAGCGCACCTGCTTGGCCCTGGACCATGATGCTGCTGCTCAGCGAGCCGCCGTCTGCGAGCGCTCTCACGCCGGTGACCCGCGCGGCACGCGGTGCTGCCCGGAGGCCTCTTCAAATCGAAGTCCACCATCTTCATCTGCGATCAGGAAGGCTAGGACTATCGGTCCCCGTCAGCCAGGGCCCTTAGTCCCTTACGGCCCGCCGGGTGAGGTAATAGCGTCGGCTGCCGAACGAGCGGCAAGCCTCAATCGCCCTGGGAAGGATTCAGGCAAGTGAACAAGGACCCAGTGAGCAAGACGAAGGACGTCCGCGCGGCGGTCGAAAAGGAGCTCGGCTTCGACCCGGGGGTCGACGCCACGCACATCGCAGTCAGGAACATCGTCGGCGATGTCACGCTCACCGGCACCGTGCCCAGCTACCCCCAGTACCTGGAGGCGGCCGCCGCCGCGCGGCGGGTCGCAGGGGTAACCGGCGTGCACAACCAGCTGGAGGTGGTGCTGCCGGAAGGCGACTACCGCGATGACGTGAAGCTGGCCACCGCGGCGAACAACGCCCTCGCCCAGAACGTCACCGTGCCGGACAGCGTGGAGGCGACCGCCGAAGACGGTGACATCACCCTGACCGGGACCGCGTCCTACGGCACGGAGCGCGCTGCCGCCGAGGCGGCCGTGGCCGGCGTGACCGGTGTCCGCAACGTCATCAACGACATCGAGATCAGCTACGTCATCGATCCGGTCGACGTCGACCTGCACGTCCAGGAGGCACTGGACCGCTCCGCGGTGGTCCCCGACGGCAGCGACGTGAAGGCGGACACCAAGGACGGCGTCATCACGCTGACCGGTCATGTCCGCACCTGGGCCGAACACGACGCGGTGGTCGGCGCCGCGTTGATGGCCCGCGGGGTGGTCGACATCCGCGACGACCTCGAGGTCACCGGCTGACCTGCATCCCCGGCGGCGCGGCGGACCGCCGCAGGACCGCTTTGCGGATCTCGGCGGCCACCACGATCGGCAGGGCCACGGCGGTGCAGATCAGCCACTGCCGGACGTCGAGCCCGACGGTCTTCAGCACGGCCTGGAAGATGCCCAGGACGGTGGACAGGATCAGCAGGACGAAGGATCCGCTGGTGGTGATGACGAACGTCTTGTCGGAGAACGTGTCGAGGGAGAACGCCGAGTCCCGTTCGTCTTTGGACTCGATTGAGAAGAACAGGGTGAACAGCGCGAATGTGACCATGCCCATGGTCCGGGCGGTGTCGAGCCCGTGCGCCTGGTCCGCCCAGCTGATCACGCTGAGGGTGCCGATCGCCATCAGCAGGCCGGCGAAGGCGAGCCAGGCGATGAGCGCGCGGGTCAGGATCGGCCGGGCGGGCGGCAGCGGCGGGCGTTCCATCAGCCCGGCAGCGGGTTTGCTGTAGCCGAGCCCGACCGACTGGATGGACAGCATGGTGAAGCTCACCCACAACGTCTGCAGCGGGAGCAGTGGTATGCCCTCGGCGACGTTGAAGATGCTGGCGCCGAGGAACGTGGCGATGTAGCCGAACAGGCCGCCGATCTGGAACCGGATGTACCGGGCGAGGTTGTCATACAGGCCGCGGCCCAGTTCGACGGCCTTGACGATGGTGGAGAAGACGATGGTGGAGAAGTTGTCGTCGGTCAGGATCATCACCGCGGCCTCCTTGGTCACCTCGGTGCCGGTGCCCATCGCGATCCCGATGTCGGCCTTCTTCACCGCCGGCGCGTCGTTGACGCGACCTTGGCCAGTGCCTCCTGCTCGCTCATGACGGCGAATTCGGCGCCGGTGAGCACGGTGCCGTCGATGCCGAGCTGGCCGGCGACCGTGGCCGCGGTGACCGCGTAGTCGCCGGTGATCATCCGGACCCGGATGCCGGCCTTGGTCGCCGTGGCGATCGATGCCCTGGCGGCAGGGCGGGGCGGGTCGACGATGCCGACCAGGGCGAGCAGTTCCAGCCCGGTGACCAGACCGAGCAGGTCGGCGGCGGGGTCGAAGGCGGCCGGGTCGAAGTCCTTGCGCGCGATCGCGATCACCCGCAGGCCCTGCTCGCCCAGCCGCTGGTTCTCGGCCTGGTACCGCTGCCGGAATGCGCCGTCGGGTCCGCTCATCAGCGGGCGATGCGCAGGGCCAGCCGCGGGGGGCAGCCGAGCTGCACCAGCCGGGCGACCTGGTGCCAGTCAAGGAGGTCGGCGTCGACCTCGGCCAGCGCCCCGGGGATGCCTAGCCCGGTGAGCCGTGCCACCCGCCAGTTGTGCACGAGCAGCTTTTCGTCGCCGGCAGCCTCGTGGGCCGGGCTCGGCTGCGCCGTCATGATCGGCCCCTTCACTCTCAGTACTGAATCTTTTGATCAGTCTTGTAATCTACCATCAATTATGATTACGATGGTGTCAAGAGCTGGCCTGGCGGAGTCAGGTACTCCGGGTGACCAGGGCAGCGAAGCGAAAGGAACTGTCATGCTCAAGTCACTGAGCACGTCCCTGATCGTGCGCGGCATCCTGGCCGTGGTCGTCGGGATCATCGCGGTGGCCTGGCCCTCGGTCACGGTCCTGGCGCTGGTCATCTTGTTTGCCGTGTACGCGTTCATGGCCGCCGGCCTGCAGGCCGCGCGGGCGTTCAGCAGCCGCAAGGCCGGGCCGGTGTTCGGGCACCTGCTGCTCGGGCTGGTCGACCTGGCCGCCGGGGTCGTCGCGCTGGCCTGGCCGGGGCCCACCGCGCTGGTCCTGGTGCTGATCGTGGGCGTCTGGGCGATCGTCGCCGGCCTGGCGGAGATCGCCGCCGCCTTCGGTCACGGCGAGGCCGCCGGGACCCGGGCGCTGTTCATCCTCGGCGGGCTGATCACGGTCGCGTTCGGCGTGGTGCTGTGCGCCCGCCCCGGCATCGGCGCGGTCACCCTCGCGCTGCTGTTCGGCCTGTTCAGCCTGATCGCCGGGATCTGGATGCTCGTCCAGGGCATCGAGCTGCGCCGCGCCGGCGAGACGCTGGACCCCGCCGCGCGGGAAAAGACCCCGGCCTAGGGCGAGCCCGCCACCAGCGTGGTTCACTGTCACGTAGCTGGAGGCAGGCGTGCTGATGGTGAAGAAGCGGCGGTGGCTGCTCGCCGCCGCGGTACTCCCGCTGATCCTCGCCGCGTGCACGAGCACGGCCGGCCGCCCGGGTCCCGGGACCGGCACGACCGGCACGGCGGCCGGGTCCGGCTCCGCGGGGCCTGGCGGCCTGAGGGCGGTCCGGCACGTGTGGGTCATCGAGCTGGAGAACCAGGGGTACGCGCAAAGCTTCGGCACCCCGTCCGCCGACCCGTACCTGGCCACCACGCTGCCGCGGACGGGGGCCCTGCTGGAGAACTACTACGCCATCGGCCACAGCAGCGCGGCCAACTACATCGCGCAGGTCTCCGGGCAGGCCCCGGACATCGCCACCCAGATCGACTGCCCGCTCTGGACACCTTTCCCCGGCCAGGTCATCGCCGGGCCGTACCGCCAGGTCCTCGGCGAGGGCTGCGTCTACCCGGCGGCGGTCCCGCTCGGCAGTCAGCTGTCCGCCGCGGGGCGCAGCTGGGCCGCCTACCTGCAGGACATGGGCAACGACCCGGGCCGGGACCGCACGGTCGCCACCGCCCGCGGGCCCGCCTGCGGCCACCCCGCCACCTGGGCCGTCGACCACACCCAGAAGGCCGAGAAAGGCGACCAGTACGCCGCCCGCCACGACGGGTTCACGTTCTTCGCCTCGGTCACCGCCAGCCAGGCCTTCTGCGCCGCGCACATCCTGTCGTTCCGGCCGCTGCCGGGCGACCTGGCCCGGGCCGCCGCCACCCCGGCGTTCTCCTTCATCGCGCCGGACCTGTGCAACGACGGCCACGACGCGCCGTGCGTCACCGGCGCCCCGGGCGGGCTGGCCCAGGCCGACGCGTTCCTGTCCCAGTGGGTGCCGACGATGCCCAACCTCAACTCGGCGGTCTACCACGCCTCGTTCTACCCGTGCACCGCCGACAACGCCTGCCGGGGGCCAGAGCCGTGGGGAGTGAGCTGGATCACCGCCATGTTCCTGCACGGCGGCTGGGACCACATCCTCGGCAACATGCTGTTCCTGGCGATCTTCGGCAAGAACGTCGAGGACGCCTTCGGGCCGCTGCTGTACCTCGGCTTCTACTTCGCCGGCGGCTTCGCCGCGATGATGCTGCAGACCGCGATGACGCTGCTGTTCGGCACGGCCGCTGAGGCGCGGGTGCCGGAGCTGGGCGCCAGCGGCGCCATCGCCGCCGTGCTGGGCGCCTACTTCCTGCTCTACCCGGGCTCGCGGATCCGGACGTGGATCTTCCCGGTCTTCCTGGTCCGGATCCCGGCCTGGGTCTTCCTCGGAGCGTGGTTCTTGTACCAGCTGATCGAGGCGAGCTTCGGGCTGTTCAGCGCCTCGGCGAACGGGGGCGGCGTCGCGTTCTTCGCGCACGTCGGCGGGTTCGTCTTCGGCCTGCTGGTGACGTGGCTCCTGGCCCGGGCGGGACAAGTCGCACCCCAGGAGCTAGAGCGCTCCATTGCGTAGCCCCGCGGGATCCTTCCCTCGCCACGCCGGAGACACAGGACCCGGAAGCGGAGATGCGCATCGGCCTCGTAACTGGTAGGATCAAAATTGTCATAAGTTATCAGCATTGATTACAAATATCATCTGGATGAGCGCTGAGCACCGCCCGGCAGCGGCGGCCGCGGACTGGCTAGGCCGGGAACCGCGGCCGCTAATGTGCTAGGCGGAACGACGGGAGGAGCAGTGATGGCAGAGGTGGCATCGGCAGCCGGCACGCCGAGGGTGTCGCGGCTGGACCGGCGTAAGGCCCGCACCCGGCAGGCCCTCATCGACGCCGCGGTGCGGCTGATCGCCGAGGGCCGCGGGGACCGGGCGAGCATCGCCGAGATCACCGAGGAGGCCGACATCGGCTTCGGGTCGTTCTACAACCACTTCGACAGCAAGGAGCAGCTGTTCCAGACCGCCTCGGAGGAGGTGCTGGAACGCTGGGGGCAGCTGATCGACCGCGCCAGCGCCGGCCTCACCGACCCGGCGGAGCTGTTTGCCGTGGGCACGCGGATCACCGGGCGGCTCGGCTGGACCCACCCCGACATCGCCGGGTTCCTGGTCGGGTCCGGCCTGGATGTCCTGGACATCCCCACCGGCCTGGCGCCGCGCGCCCTGCGCGACATCGAGGCCGGGCAGGCCACGGGCCGGTTCACGGTTGCCGATGCCGAGATCGCGCTCAGCGCCGCGACCGGCGGCATGCTCGGGCTGTTGCGGATGCGCCAGCGGCACCCGGAACGCGTCACGGAGACCACCGTCGACCAGCTCGCCGAGGCCGATCTGCGCATGCTCGGCGTCCCCGCACCCGAAGCCGCCCGCCTCGCCGCCCTCCCCCTCCCGGACACCGGCACGTGGTAACAACAGCCGCCACGATGCTGCCGGCCGCGTCCCGTCAGCAACCCCGGGGTCGCCGCGCGGAGCGCAGGCCCGAGGGATACCAGGCGCGGAGACAACCTTGGCCTGCACCCGACCTAGCGTCGTGATTCGTCCATGCTCCCCACGCCCGCGATAAACCCGTCCAGGCCACAGCTGTCACGTTATGGCTGGCGGCCCGCCGATCCGCCGCGCCGGCCGGTGTTGTTCGTCAACCCGAGGTCGGGTGACGGCAAGGCCGCACGCGCCGGGCTGGCCGAGCGGGCGCGCGCAAAGGGGTTCGAGGCCGTCATCCTCGCCCCGGGCCAGGACCTGGCCGCGCTGGCCCGCGAGGCCGTGACGGCCGGCGCGGACGCGCTCGGGATGGCCGGCGGCGACGGGTCGCTGGCGGTCGTGGCCGCGGCAGCGGCCGCGCACGGGATCCCGTTCGTGTGCGTCCCGGCCGGGACGCGCAACCACTTCGCGCTCGACGTCGGCGTGGACCGGCACGACCTGGCCGGCGCACTCGACGCGCTCACCGGCGGGGTCGAGCGCCAGATCGACACGGCAGAGGTGAACGGCCGCTTGTTTCTCAACAACGTCTCGCTTGGCATCTACGGCGAGGCGGTCCGCAGCCCGGCCTATCGCGACGCCAAGACGCGTACGCTCCTGAAGATCGCGGCTGAGGTGATGGGACCGAGCGCGGAGGCGCCTGCGATGTGCCTGACCGACGACCAGGGGCGCGAGCACCGTCATCTCGCCGTCGTGCTCGTGTCGAACAACCCCTACGCGCTCGATCGCCCGCTGGTCGGAGGCACCCGTCCGGCGATGGACAGCGGCCAGCTCGGCATCGTCGTCCTCGACGCACCCGGCGACAGCCCGCACTCTCCAGGGCAAGCCTGGACCGCGCTGCGGCTGGAGGTGAATGCCCCGGCACCGGTGCACGCCGGGGTCGATGGCGAGGCGGTGGACCTCAGCCCGCCGCTGCGGTTCGCTACCCGGCCGGCGGCGCTGCGGGTCTGGATCTGCCCGCGCCACCCGGGCGCCTCGCCATCAGCGCGTCTCCGCCTCCCGGGCTACCCACCCGCGTGATGGCGCACTTCCTGGGAACCGTCGTGGCCTACGAGGCGCTCCACGCCCACCCCGACCTGCACGTCTATCTCCTGGTCACCCCCGGGTCACCGCTGGCTCTGCCCCGGCGCAGGCAAGGCGCCTTCTAGAAGCGGGCGAGCGCGCATCGCCGCACCGTGGCACCGTTCAGCTAGCGTGGCACCATGTAGCGGGCGCCGTGCGGCTAGGAGTGGCGATGAGCGCAGAACGCGAGCGGGTCGCCGGATTCGGCCGGCTGGAGGACGGGCTGCTGCAGGCCGGGGAGTGGTACCGGTGGGGGCCGTACGTCAGCGAGCGGCAGTGGGGCACGGTCCGGGAGGACTACAGCGCGGACGGCAACGCGTGGGACTACCTGCCGCACGACCACGCCCGGTCACGGGCCTACCGGTGGGGTGAGGACGGCCTGGCCGGGTTCTGCGATATCCAGCAGCGGCTGTGCCTGGCCCTGGCGCTGTGGAACGGGCGGGACCCGATCCTGAAGGAGCGGGCTTTCGGCCTCACGAACCCGCAGGGTAATCACGGCGAGGATGTCAAGGAGTACTGGTGGTACCTGGACGCGGTGCCCAGTCATGCCTGGAACCGGTGGCGCTACCACTACCCGCAGGCTGCGTTCCCCTACCAGGACCTGATCGATGTCAACGCCGCCCGCGACCAGTACCAGTTCGAGTACGAGCTGCTCGATACCGGCGTGTTCGACGGCAACCGGTACTGGATCACCGAGGTGCACTACGCCAAGGCCGGCCCGGATGACCTGCTGATGGCGATCCAGGTCACCAACGCCGGCCCGGAGGCCGACACGCTGCATGTGCTGCCCACCGCCTGGTTCCGCAACACCTGGTCCTGGGACGCCACCGAGCCCGGGGTGGCGATGCGGGCCTCTGGCGACCAGTCGGTTACCATCGACCACCCGTTCCTCGGCACCCTGGAACTCACCGCCGCCGCCGCACCTGACGGCACCGGCCCGCAGCTGCTGTTCTGCGAGAACGAGACCAATGTCACCCGGCTGTACGGCGCCGACCCGGTCACGCCCTATCCGAAGGACGGCATCAACGACCATGTCGTCAGCGGCGCCGGCACCGTCAACCCGGACCGCACCGGCACCAAATGCGCGTTCTGGTACCGGCTCACCGTCCTTCCCGGGCAGACCGCCGAACTCCGGCTCCGGCTGCGGCCCGCTCCCTCCGGCCGGGCCGGTTCCGGGGGGGCCAGTTCCGCGGCCGGGGCGGCAGCCGCCCTCGGCGCCGGCTTCGACCAGGTCATGGCCACCAGGCGGGCCGAGGCCGACGAGTTCTATGCCGAGCTGACCCCGGCCGGCGCCAGCGCGGAGGAGGCGATGGTGCTGCGGCAGGCGTGTGCCGGCCTGCTGTGGGGCAAGCAGTTGTACTACTACGCCGTTTCCCGGTGGCTGGACGGCGATCCGGCCCAGCCCGAACCGCCGCCTGAGCGCAAGGACGGGCGGAACGCCAGGTGGCGTAACCTGAACGGGTTCGACATCATCTCGATGCCGGATAAGTGGGAGTATCCCTGGTTCGCCGCCTGGGACCTGGGCTTCCACACGGTGACCCTGGCCCACCTGGACCCGGCCTTCGCCAAGTACCAGCTGATCATGATGTGCCGGGAGTGGTACCAGCACCCGAACGGGGCGCTGCCGGCCTACGAATGGGATTTCGGCGATGTGAATCCGCCGGTGCACGCCTGGGCGGCGCTGGAGGTCTTCGCCATCGACGGCGGCCGCGACATCGACTTCCTGAGCGGGGTCTTCGACAAGCTCCTGGTCAACTTCACCTGGTGGGTCAACCGCCAGGACGCCCGCGACAAGAACGTCTTCGAGGGCGGGTTCCTCGGCCTGGACAACATCGGCCCGGTCGACCGTTCGCACCTGCCGGCGGGCTACACCCTGGAGCAGTCCGACGCGACGGGCTGGATGGGCGCCTACGCGCTGACGATGGGGTCCATCGCGGCCGTCCTCGCCGGGTCGGGCCAGCGCCAGGCTCAGGGTCTGGTGCTGAAGTTCCTGGAGCATTTCGCGGGCATCCGGGAGGCCCTCGTCATTCAGGGCCTGTGGGATGAGGCCGACGGGCTCTACTACGACCGGCTGCTCACCCCGTCCGGGAACGCTGTCCCGGTCAAGGTCCGGTCCATGGTCGGGATCATCCCGGCCCTGGCGGCAGCGGTCATCGACGGCGACATGCTGCGACGCGCGATGACCCTGAACAAGGGATTCATGGGTTTCCTGGAACATGAGGGTTTCGGGAACATGCAAAAGCTGGCCGAGACCCCGCAGCTGCGCGGCGAGCCGGGCCACGAGCGGCTGCTGCTGTCGGTGGCCCGGCCTGGCCAGCTGGAGCGGCTGCTCGCCAAGCTGTTCGATGAGGCCGAGTTCTTGTCCCCGCATGGCCTGCGCGCGCTGTCGGCCTACCACCGGGACCACCCTTACGTGTTCGACGCCGGGGGCTACCGGGCGTCCATCGACTATCAGCCGGCCGAGTCGACCACGCCCATGTTCGGCGGCAACTCCAACTGGCGCGGCCCGGTCTGGTTCCCGCTCAACTACCTGGTGATCGCCATGCTCGAGCGCTACCACCAGTTCTACGGCCGTGACTTCGAGATCGAGTACCCGACCGGCTCGGGGAAGCGGCTCACCCTCGACCTGATCGTCGCCGACCTCCAGGACCGGCTGATCTCGCTGTTCACCACCGACGCGAACGGGCGGCGGCCCTGCTTCGGCGGGACCGAGCGCATGCAGACCGACCCCGCCTGGCATGACAACCTGATCTTCGGCGAGTATTTCCACGGCGACAACGGCGCCGCGCTCGGCGCCTTCCACCAGACCGGCTGGACCGGCCTTATCGGCGATGTGATAATGCGCCGCCACGGCGCGGCCCCGTCAATCGCAGAAGTCCTGAGCGACCTGAGCAGAAAGGCCGGGCAGTGACCAGCCAGCGCTTTGCACTGCAGGTCAAGCACCGATCAAAAGTGCCGTGAAAGAATCATGGTTTTGCTGGCTGCTCCGCGCTCGTCATAGCTGGCTCTCCGGCGTTCAGCGCCATCCCCCCGCACAGCGCCGGATCGGCTGCTGGCTCAAGTGCTTGCCGCTGAACCTCCGCGCCGGACATCAGGCCCTAGTGATCAAGATTGCTGCTGGGCTGGATTTCCAAGGAATCGTCTCTGACAGCAAGACGTACGGAACAGTCGGGGCGATCTTCGGCATCTTGACCTGGTTTATAGCTATCGGAGCAGTGATTATCCCTGGAGCTGTGGCCGGTTTCGTGTGGGAAGACCGGAGGAACTGCAGTAACAGATCCGGAACAGTGACTGGACCGTAAGACTGTTCAACCCGTCCTTCCGCGTAGCCGCCGAATCTGTTTGTGTGAGTGGTCGCCGGGTCGATGTGGCCGATCGAGTGCTGATCGCGTGCGGCTGCCGGGAGGGCCGCCATTGACGCGGTGGCCGCGTGCTTTTTGGCCCGCTGCGGGCATGACCGGCGGCAGGTAGCCGCCGCCGAAGCCGTGCACTAGGTCATCGATGGCGGTGAACCCCGCCTGGCTGATCACGGCTGCTCCGGCACGATCAGCTCGCGGCCGCGGTAGAACCCCTCCTGCTCGCTCAGGACGTACGGAGCCATCGCCGCACGCCGACGTGTTTCCTCCCACGATGCCCGCCATTCATCACATGCCTCCCGGGAGACCCACGACGACACGGCGATGATCTCCTGCTCGTCGTCAGACCAGTATGCGTACGCGTGTAGCATCCCGTCGGGATGACGCTCGGGCCGCCAGAGCCGCTCGAAGTCAGCCAGCGTACCTGGCTTGATCCGGCGCGTTGTCATCCATACAAAGGTCTCCTCCATCGCGGCCTCCTCCAGACCGGCGCGGGATGGCCGCCGCCGACCCGGCCGACGGCAACCCCGGGATGTCTTACCGATTATTCCTCGTGCCAGGTCGTGTGCGTCCCGGCCGGGACGCGCAACCACATCGCGCTCGACGTGGGCGTGGACCGGTACGACGTGACCGGCGCGCTTGACGCGTTCACCGGCGGGGTCGAGCGCCAGATCGACGCGGCGGCTCTGATGGGAATTCGTTTTAGAAGAAGCCAACTTCAGAGCCACCGCACCGAAGCCGCCGAAGGCGGCTGCGGCATTGTCAGCTCTTAAGCGCTTCCTGAAGTTCGCTGGTGATTTCGTCGGTCGTGGCCTCCACCGTGCGCTTCACGACTTTGGCGGCCTTGGTAAGCGCCTTGTCGAGCCCTTGTTCGATGGTCGGCTCGCCAACCGCGATGAGCCCTGCCTGGTTAGCGGTGAGCTGCTCGGCGGCCTCGTGGAGCTCCTTGCGGGGCAGGGTCCCGCCCCCGAACCACTCCGGGATGACGCGGACGTGCGGCCGGTCCATCCGCTTGACCACGTGGGGCTTGCCGTTCTCCTTATCGATCACAGCCGCGTCGTACTGGCCGATCATCTCGTCCTTGTGCAGCTGCTCGATGGCGTCCAGGTCCGCCAGCGCGGCTTCGACAGTCTCGTACGCTGCGGCATAGACCACCAGCTGTTTTTTCTCAGCCATGGCATCTCCCCGGTCGGGTTATCCGATGGACGAGTCCCCACGCTAGTCTTCACCCGCTCCCTGGGTAGGGACTAAGGTCCCGTCCGGCAAGCGGGCGAGGTGGCCAGCAGGCCGGTATGGGAGAACCTGCGGCCCAGTACTCCAGCCCACGCCAGGCTCACCTCGGCTGGGCGCTGGATGTGACCGATCCGTCCGGGCTTCGCCTTCAATTGCACACCTACGAGGCGATCAGCGTGGACGATACGTAATGGCGTACTTCCTGGAAACCGTCGTGGTCTACGAGGCACTCCATGTCCACCCCGACCTGCACGTCTATCTCCTGGTCACCCTCGGTCACCGCTAGCTCTGTCGGCGCCATCCGCAAGCTGATGACCACGGTCATCGCCAGCGCAGTGCAAGAACGGTAGCCGTGAACGGCCAAGCCCGCACCCGGGGATCGGGCGCCGGTTGTCTCATGTACGCCGGAGCCTGCCGGAGAGAAAGCTGCCGTTGGTTTCCAGTCCCGGCTACCGAGAAGGATGTATGACGTGACGGCTCGCAGGCATGGTCAGCACCCCGGCGGGGAGCCCGCCGACGCCGGGAAGTCTGTTTCGGTCGCGGCGAAGGCCGCCGCGATCGACGCCGCTCAGGCGCGCCCGCTGACCTGGAAGACCGTCGTCAGGCGGGCCCTGGCCGTCGCGGTGGCCGGCGCGGCCATCTACCTGGTGCTGCCCAAGCTCATCGCGGTGCTGGGGGCCTGGCCGCGGCTGTCGACGCTGAACCCGGTCTGGTTCACGGTCTGCCTGGCTGCCGAGCTGGTTTCGTTCACCTGCAACTTCGCCTTGCAGCGGCTGGCGCTGCGCACGAAGGACTGGTTCCCCGTGGTCACCGCCGGGTTGGCCGGCAACGCGGTCACCAACACCCTGCCTGGCGGCGACGCGGCGGGCGCCGCCGTCCAGTTCAGGATGCTCACCACGGCGGGGTTCGACACCGACACCGCCGTCGGCGGCCTGACCGCGTTCTCGCTGCTCGAGGTCGGCGGCCTGCTGGCCCTGCCGCTGTTCGCGCTGCCCGCCATATTGGCCGGGGTGCCGGTCAGCCGGGGGCTCGTCCATACCGCCCTGCTCGGCATCGCCGCGTTCGTCCTGTATGCGATCTTCGGCGTGATCGTGCTGCGCGCTGACTGGCCGCTGGCAACACTCGGGCGCGTGGCGCAGAGCCTGTGGAACCGGGTCACCCGCGGCCGCCGGCCGGTGACCGGCCTGGATCAGCGGCTGCTGGCCGAACGCGACGCGATCAGGGCGGTGCTGGGCAAGAACTGGCGGCAGGCGGCCGTGCTGACCGCCGGCCGGCTCGGCTTCGACTACGGCTGCTTGCTGGCCGCCCTGCGCGCCACCGGAGCCAGCCCGCAGCCCTCCCTGGTGCTGCTGGCCTACGCCGCCGCCGGCATCGTCGCGCTGTTCCCGCTCACCCCGGGCGGGCTGGGCATCGTGGAGGCCAGCCTGAGCGGCCTGCTGATCCTGGCCGGCGTCCGCGCCGGCTACGCCGTCCTGGCCGTCCTGGCCTACCGGATCGCCTCCTACTGGCTTCCCCTGCTGGCCGGGCCGCCGGCCTACCTGCTGTTCCGCCACCGCTACGGGCGGCCGGTCCCCCGCCGCGCCACGCCGGGCGAGGCCGACTCCACCGCATAGCCCGGGCCTATGCCACGAGCCTGCGTCGCTATCCCCGCCGGAGGGCAGTCGAGACACTCCGGCCCACCCGCCGGACAAGCCAGCCCTGGCACCGGCCACGCCACGCTCAGGCCAGGGTTCGCTTCCGCGCGCCCGCCGGGGACCAGTTGCCGTGCCAGCAGCAGGGCGGGCCGACACGGTCGTCAGTTCAGGTCGCCGGCCTGGATGGTCGGATGGGGTCGGTGCCGGGCGACAGGGTTACCGGACTCGTCTGCTGGCTCAGCCGCAGGCGCCGGGGATTCCTGGGGCTGGTCCGGGGCTGTGGCCTGCCAGACCTCCTTGACCAGCACCTGCAGCGCCCCGGCCGTCGGGATGGCCAGCAGCGCCGCGACGAAACCGCCGAATATGCCGCCGATCAGGCTGCCGATCGAGGCGCCGGCCAGCACCGCGATGAATACGAGCAGCGGGTTGATCCGCACCGTCTTGCTCATGACCACCGGGTTCAGGACGTGGTTCTCGATCTGGGTGTAGACGGCGAAGACGACCGCGGTGACGATGCCCGCGGTCAGGCCCCGGGCGATGAACGCGAACAGGACGGTGGGGATGCCGGCCAGTGCCCCGCCGATCATCGGCAGGAAGTCCACCAGGGCCACCCACAGGCCCCACAGCAGCGGGAACGGCACGCCGAGGGCCAGCAGCGTCACGAACACCACGATCCCGGCGATGAGCGAGGTCAGCAGGTCGCCGAACATGTACCCGGTGACCTTCTGGCTGACGTCGGCCGCTATCCGGGTGACCGTGGCCTTGCGGCCCGGGGTCATCTGGCCGAGCGTCCAGTTCCACATCTTCGGGCCCTCGAGCAGCAGGAGCAGGACCAGGACGAAGATCGTGAACAGCTCGATGATCAGGGAGACCGCGCCCTTGCCGACGGTCAGCGCCGGCTTGCTGAGCGACTGGGCGTAGCCGACCAGCTTGGGCGTGTTCCGCTGCACCCAGCTCTGGATGTGGTACTTGGCCACGAGGTGGCCGATCCAGCCCCTGCCGTGCTGCGCGCTGGCGATATAGCCGGGCATCCGGTCGGCCAGGTGGGTGATCCCGTTGACCAGCGGGTAGCCGAACGCCGCGGCCAGGCCGATGAAGACCAGCGCGGCCCAGAGCGTGACGATCGTCACGGCGGGGCCCCGGCGCGGGACCCGCCGCTGCACTTTAGCCACGGCCGGGTTGAGCAGCATCGCGGCGAACCCCGCCACGAGCATCAGCAGCACGATGTCCCGCAGCAGGTAGATCAGCTTGCCGGCCAGGTAGGTAGCGACGACCACCCCGGCCGTGACCAGGATGGTCCGCAGCGGGACGTGGCGCCGGTCGGCGGCCTCGAACAGGCGCGCTAGCCGGCCTCGCGGCGGCTGCTCATAGCTCATAGCTCACCTGACCAGCATGCCGGGTCCCGCCGGGACTCCGGGAATCTGCAGCGTTCCCCGACCGCGGCGATGTGAAAGCGGAAACCCAGCATGACATCGTCACGCTGACCGGCCATGCCCGTACCTGGGCCGGACACGACGCGGTGGTCAGCGCCGCGTGGATGGCGAACGGGGTCATCGACGTGCGCGGCGAACTCCAGGTCACCGGCTGACCGGCATAGCCGGTGACACCTCCGGGCAAGGGCGCGTGCCGGCGCGTGCCGACGGGCTGTGTCGTCATGATCGGCTCCTCACCCCAGACAGCTAAATTCCTCGATCATTTTTGTATTTAATCATCAGTTATGACGATCATCGTGTCAAGGGCTGGCCCGGCGGGGTGAGGCACCCCGGGCGCCCGGGCAGCGACGCAAGCGAAAGGAACCGTCATGCTCAAGTCACTCAGCACGTCCCTGATCGCGCGCGGCATCCTGGCCGTGATCATCGGGGTCATCGCGCTGGCCTGGCCTACGGTCACGGTGCTGGCGCTGGTCATCTTGCTCGCGGTCTATGCGTTCATGGCGTCCGGCATGGAGGCCGCGCGGGGGTTCAGCAGCCGCACCGCCGGCCCGGTCATCGGGCACCTGCTGCTCGGCCTGGTCGACCTGGCCGCCGGGATGGTCGCCTTGGTGTGGCCGGGGCCCACCGCGCTGGTGCTGGTCTTGATCGTGGGCGTGTGGGCGATCATCGCCGGCCTCGTCGAGTTCTTCGCCGCCTTCGCCTCCGGCGAGCCGGCCGGGACCCGGGCGGTGTTCATCCTGGGCGGGCTGGCCACCGTCGCGTTCGGCGTGGTGCTGTGCGCCCGCCCCGGCATCGGCGCGGTCACCCTGGCGCTGCTGTTCGGCCTGTTCAACCTGATCGCCGGGATCTGGATGCTGGTGCAGGGCACCGAGTTGCGCCGCACCGGGAAGACCCTGCACTCGGTCAGGCCGGGAAAGCCGGAAACGAAGGCGGCCTGAGCCATGTCCCGGCAACAGGAACCGCGCTCGGAGCGCAGAAGCTCCCCGGGCCGCACGGTAGACGCCAGACAGCTGTGGTCTGGCGGCGCGGCGACGGCGGTCGTCGCGGCGCTGATAGCGCTGGTCGGCATCCTGGTATGCCGGTGGCTGTTCAACATCCCCGTCCTGGCGCCGCGCCAGGACGGCGTATGGGGTGATGCGTCCACTGCGGGGTATGCGATCGCGGCCGCCGCTGCCGCGCTGGTCGCGACGGCGATCATGCACCTGCTCCTGATCGCTACGCCGCAGCCGCAGATGTTCTTCACCTGGATCATCGGACTGGCGACCGTGATCGCGGTTGTGTACCCGTTCAGCACCACGGCCCCGCTGTCCCACAAGGCGGCCACCGCCGTCATCAACCTGGTGCTCGGCGCCGCCATCGGGTCGCTGGTCAACGGGACCGCCGCGCGGATGATACGGCGAGGAGCGATCACTGGTGGCTACCAGCCCAGCTACCCGTCATCGACACCGGGGAACTGAGCCGCCGAGGTGGGACGCGGAGACCCCTGCTCATGGAGGCGGCCGATCGTAGAAGGATGACCGGGTATGCCTGAGGACGGCCAGCGCGAACCGGGACCGGGTAGCGGCGGCACGGCTCATCGCGAGCCGCCGGGAGCGGGACAGGCGCGGCAGAACGCTGGCGGGGAGAGACCATCGGGCGACGGTCAGGACCATGTTGGTACGCCGCGGCCCGACGGGCTGATTCCGGCGCTTAACGAGGGTCAGCTCGCCGCATTCGACGTGCGGCGGATGGTCGGCCGCGCCTCGCGGTGCACGAAGCCGTCACGCTCGAGGGCCTGCAGGGTCTGCGCGAGTTCAAGACACGACTCAGGCCGCCACACCACGGCGGCTGACACCACACCCGACGTGTCCGGGGAACGAGGGCAAGGTCAAGATCCGTTATCCCAGTGCGATTCGGGCGCCTCGACCCGCCCCTGGCGTCTGCACCCCTGCGCCTGCCCGCCCCCGGGCCAGATGGTGCGTGCAACCCGCAGACACCAGCACGGCAAGACCGGAACGATCGTCAGCAAGCCGCTTACCGCAGACTGGCCCGCAGGCTCTTAACAGCCACCCCGACACACGAGCATAACCGGATGTTCAGCACAGCCCCACGATGCCGGACATCGCGTTTTCCATAAGTACCGATTCGGCAGGGAGGTCGGCTCCCGGTACGTGCACATCCCCGGTGTCACACCGAACCCGGACGGCCCGTGGACCATACAGCAGATCCGCAACCTGCTGATGGATCTAGGGGATCGCGCCGCGGAATTCCGGTTCCCGGTCCGGGACCGGGCCGGGCAGTTCACCGCGCCGTTTGACACGGTCCTGGCCGATGCCGGCATCCAGGTCGTGAAGATCCCGCCCCGGAGCCCGCGCGCGAACGCTTATGCGGAACAGTTCGTGCTCACCGCCCGGACGGAAGTCACCGACCGGATGCTCATCTTCGGCGAACGGCATATGCGAACTGTCCTGGCCCAGTACGAGACCCATTACAACGGGCACGGCCCCATCGCAGCCGACAGCTCTGCCCGCCGCGGCCCGACCACCCTGTCGCGGACCTTTCCCGGGCACGGATCCAGCGCCGGCCTGTCCTCGGCGGTCTCATCAACGAATACGAGCGAGCCGCATAGAAGCCCAAGTCAGGACGAGTGGCCGAGTTCTGGAACCCAGCCGGCTCAATGTCCTTACCCGGGCGGCGGGTGCAGATCACGGCGGGCACCTTCGCCACGTCCGCAGCCGCGGCCGGGCGGGGCAGGGACCTGGGCACCTTGATGTTGTCGATCCTGTCCATCGGATTGGCTGCCAGCAGGTCATGGCGGACCGCCCAGCGGCAGAATGACCG
>Ga0310039_10001032_pt1 | contig 20875 bp, 32 predicted proteins | sample Sb_taG_4_FD_200460 | JGI IMG/M metagenome (GOLD analysis project Ga0310039, IMG submission 200460) | Peat soil microbial communities from Weissenstadt, Germany - Sb_50d_6_BS metaG (v2) (version 2) | ecosystem: Environmental > Terrestrial > Soil > Wetlands > Peat | place: Germany: Weissenstadt...
TCGACGCCGATTTCAATCTCAAGGGCCTCATCACCGTAAAAGACATCCAGAAAAAGCTCGAATATCCCATCGCCACCAAAGACGAGCATGGCCGCCTCAGAGTTGGCGCCGCCGTCGGTGCCACCGGCGATTTTCTGGAGCGCGCCATCGAGCTTTCCAACGCCAAAGCCGACATCCTCGCCATCGACAGCGCCCACGGCCATTCCGCCCGCGTCATGGAGGCCATCAAGCAGATCAAGCATCGCCTCCCGGAAATGCAACTGGTCGCTGGAAACGTCGCCACGCATGAAGGCGCTCGCGACCTCATCTCTCTCGGAATTGACGGACTGAAAGTCGGCATCGGCCCCGGCTCTATCTGCACCACGCGCGTAGTCACCGGCGCCGGCGTCCCACAAATCACCGCCATCGCCGAAGCCGCCCGCGCCTCAAAAGGTTCAGGCGTGCCGCTAATCGCCGACGGCGGCGTGAAATATTCCGGCGACATCACCAAAGCCATAGCCGCAGGCGCCTCCTCGGTCATGATCGGCGGCCTCTTCGCCGGCACTGAAGAATCGCCCGGCGAAACGATTCTTTACCAGGGCCGCACGTTCAAATCCTATCGAGGCATGGGCTCGCTCGCCGCCATGGAATCCGGCTCCGCCGACCGCTACAGCCAGGAATGTGCCGAACGCGGCAAATCCGTGCCCGAAGGAATCGAAGGCCAGGTGCCCTACAAAGGCCCGCTCTCCGGCCTCGTCGATCAACTCGTCGGCGGCCTGCGCAGCGGCATGGGCTATTGCGGCGTCGCAAATTTGAATGAGCTGCAAGAGCGCGGCAATTTCGTGCGCATTTCGTCTGCAGGCCTGCGCGAAAGCCACGTCCACGACGTAATCATCACGCGCGAAGCGCCAAACTACCGCGTCGAATAAGGCATCGCTCGCCACCGCTCGCCGGTGAACGCGCCCCGGCAAGCCCAGTCGCTCCGCGCGAAAATCGTTTTTGATTCGTCTAAGCACAAGAATAGTGGAGGCCGTCAGAATGCTGCGAAAGGCAAGAGTTGCGACAGTTGCGGCGCTGCTGGCGCTCGGAATCCTCGCGACGGGCGCAAGCGCCCGCGCGGCTGGCGACGCGCTGCGCTACGAGCTGAAATTCGAAGCGCCCAACACGCATTTGATGGACATCACGATTCACGCCTCCGGCCTCGACGGCAAAAGCGCGGACTTCGCCATCCCCGCCTGGGCGCCCGGCTCCTATCAAATTGAAAATTACTGGATGTACGTCCAGGGATTTCGCGCGCTCGGTCCCGATGGCAAACCTCTCGCATTCCGCAAGACCGACGAGGAAACCTGGCGTATCGATTTGAATCACGCGACTTCGATCACTGTCGAATACGAAATCTATGCGAACACGCTGGCGAACAATGAAGCGCAATACAACGAAAAGCATGCCTTCATCGGCGGCCCGGCAGTCTGGATGTACCTGGTCGGCGGGAAGGAAAGGCCGATCGAGCTTTCCATCGCCGTGCCGGGCGGCTGGAAAGTCGCTACGGGAATGTCGCGCGACGCCGCAGGCAGCTTCCGCGCCGCGTCTTACGATTGGCTCGCCGATTCGCCGCTCGAAATTTCCGATTTCAAGGAGCAAACCTTCGAATTCGCGGGCACGAAATACCACGTCATCGACCACGACATCATCGGCCAGCAGGATTTCACCAAGTTCACGGGCGACACGGAAAAAATCGTACGGCAGCTCGTGCCCATTTTCGCGGACGTTGCCGGAACTTCGGGGCAGCAGACACCCTTCAAGGAATATTGGTTTCTATTTCACATCTGGCCGAAATCGGGCGGCGGGCTCGAGCATCTCAATTCGACGCAGATCAATTTCTCGACGGATTGGGACAGCACAACGATGGCGGGCAATTTCCGAACGCAATATGAGCTCAAGCTTTTCGTTACGTCGCACGAATTCTTTCATGCCTGGAATGTGAAGCGCATTCGCCCGCGTCCGCTCGGGCCTTTTGATTACTCGCGCCAGGTGCACACTCCGTCGCTCTGGATTTCGGAAGGTCTGACGAGCTACTACGGCGCGTTGGGAGTCGAGCGCGCAGGCCTGGTCACGCCGGAGCAATATCTTGACGGGATTGCCAGGCTAATCACGAAATTCGAGCAGGAGCCAGGCCGCAAAGAACGCAGCATCGAAGATACGAGCTGGGACACGTGGTTCAGGCGCGACACGAAGCTCGATAACAACTCGCAGAACATCCAGTATTCGTATTACGACGGCGGGCAAATCCTCGGTCACCTTCTCGATTTCGCCATCCGGCAGAACACGCAGAACAAGAAATCGCTCGATGACTGGATGCGCCTGATCTACCAGCGCTACGCCCTGCCGAAGCCCGGATTCGAGCCGCAGGATGCGATTCGCGCTCTCTCAGAAGTTGCCGGAATGGATTTGACCGATTTCTCCGCGCGCTACATCAGCGGCAAGGAGCCGCTGCCCTACGAAACGTATTTCGCTTATGCCGGAATTGAAGTCGAGAAGAAAATTGATTCGACCAAGCCATGGGCCGGCATTGACTCGATGAAAGGCGATGACGGCAAGCCCAAGATATCGAACATCATTCCGGGCAGTCCCGCAGAAGCCGCCGGTCTAGAGAAGGACGACGTGATCGTAGCCCTGGACGATCGCACGGTGATGCCGGATGACATCGCCCCAATGATTGCCAGGCACAAACCCGGTGACGTGGTGAAAATCACGGTGCTGCGCCTCGACGAATTGCATGAATTCAACGTAACGCTCCGCAGCAACCCATACGCAACATACACGCTAAAGCCCATCGATCATCCAACGGAACTGCAGGAGCAAATCTACAAAAGCTGGCTGGGAATCAAGTAGCGCCGGCGTCCCTGCCGGCATCTTACGAGCAAGAGTTTGGAAACAGCCGAAATCGTGAGCGGACTGCACAGGTGCACAAGCTCTGCGATTGAGCTTTTCAATCCGCGCGTGAGTTTTGCTTGTGGCGAGAGTGGGAATCGTAAGATGCCGGCAGGGCCGCCGGCGCTACAAAAAAGCCCGCAACGCGAATCGCGCTGCGGGCCTTTTGACTTGCCGATTCTGAAAGGCTACTTTGCGGCTTCCTTCTCTTTCGGTTCTTCGGTTGCCGGTTCTTCGCGCTTGGACTTCTTCTCTTTCTTCTTCAGCTCGGAGCCGATGAATTCGAGAATCGCCAGCTCGGCGCCGTCGCCAATCCGCCAGCCGCGGCGAATGATGCGCGTGTAGCCGCCCGGGCGATCAGCGAAGCGCGGCGCGAGATCCGCGAAGAGCTTCTTCGTGGCTCCCGGAGTCTGCAGGAACGCCGCGGCTTGCCGGCGCGTGTGCAACGTGTCGCGCTTGCCGAGCGTAATCATCTTCTCGGCCAGCCGGCGCGTCGCTTTGGCCCGCAAAATCGTGGTGGTGATGCGTTCGTTCACGATCAGGTTCGTCACCAGATTTCGAAGCACGGCCCTGCGATGCGCCGGATTCTTCCCAAGTTTGAAGCCTGACTTCAGGTGTCTCATGGTCGTGTGTCCCGCGGACTAGAGGCCGGCGGTCTCCTCCGGCAGCGGCGGCGCGGTCTGGCTCGGCAACGGCGGCCAAATGATGCGGCCGCGATCGTCGAATTTCATGCCCAGACTGAGCCCCATCTTCTGCAGGATTTCCTTGATCTCATTCAGCGATTTCCGGCCGAAGTTTTTCGTTTTGAGCATCTCGGACTCGGTCTTTTGAACGAGCTCGCGGAGGCTCTGAATGTTGGCATTCTTCAAGCAATTGTAGGAGCGCACCGAAAGCTCGAGCTCTTCGACGGAGCGATCGAGATGATCGAGGCGCGGATCGTTGTAATTTTCGACCACTTCCTCCGGCAGGTCGGGCGATTCCTCGAAGTTGATGAAGATGCTCATGTGATCCTTCACCAGCTTGGAAGCCAAGCCGATGGCATCCTGCGGCGTGATGGCGCCGTTGGTCCAAACTTCGAGCGACAGCTTCTCGTAGTCGGTCATCTGTCCGAGGCGCGCCGCTTCGACGGCGTAATTCACTTTGCGCACCGGCGAGTGAACCGAGTCAATCGGAATGTAGCCGATCGGCAAATCCTCATCGAAGTTGCGGTCGGCGGAAACGTAGCCGCGACCGTTCTTCACGCGCATCTCGAGCTCGAGTTTTCCGCCCTCGCTCACGGTCGCGATGTAGACGTTCTTATCGAGCACGGCGATGTCGGCGTCCTCTTCAATTTTCGCGGAGGTGACCGGACCCGGCGCGTCGACGTTCAGCGTGATCGTCTTCGGCTGGTCGGAGTTCAACTTCAACGGCACCGCCTTGAGATTGAGAATAATGTCGGTCGCGTCCTCCACCACTCCCGGAATCGGCGAGAATTCGTGCAGCACGCCTTCGATTTTCACCGCGGTGATGGCCGCGCCTTCAATCGAGCTGAGCAGAGCGCGACGGATGGCGTTGCCCACCGTCGTTCCCCAGCCGCGTTCAAAAGGCTGCGCTGAAAACTTCCCGTACTTGTCCGTCAACGACTCGAGTTCCGCCGCCAACCGCTTTGGTTTCTGGAATCCCTTCCACATATTCAACATTCCTCCCCGCCCGCTCGCGCAGGCCCACTCGGCAATCTTCTGCGAAACCCTTTTGCAATAAGTTCGAACTACTTCGAATAAAGTTCGACGATCAACTGTTCGTTGAGCGGCGGCGTCTGCAAATCTTCACGGCGCGGCATGGCAATCACGCGCGCCTTGAAATTCTCCCGGTCGATGTCGAGCCACGGCATGTGGTCCTGACTCTGCGCCAGATTGCGCGCCTCGAGCACCATGGCGTTCTGGTGCATCTTGTCCTTGATGGTGATGTCGTCGCCGACGCTCACCAGGAAGTTGGGGATGTTCACCTTGCGGCCCTTCACGCGCACGTGCCCGTGCAGCACGAATTGCCGCGCCTGGTTGCGCGAGGAGGCCACGCCCATGCGGTAGATCACGTTGTCGAGACGCCGCTCGAGCATCACCATCAGGTTCGAGCCCGTGGGTCCCTGAGCCTTCTCGGCTTTCTCGAAGTAGCCGCGGAACTGCCGTTCGAGCAGGCCATAGGTGCGTTTCATCTTCTGCTTTTCGCGCAACTGCACGCCGTAGCCGACGAGCTTCGCGCGCCGCGCCTGGCCGTGCTGGCCCGGCACGAAATTGCGCTTCTCGATGGCGCATTTTTCCGTAAAACACCGGAGTCCCTTCAGGTAGAGCTTCATGCCCTCCCTGCGGCACAGCCGGCAAACCGCTTCACGATGTCTTGCCAATTCTGTTTCTCCTTTTTTCTACAAACTCGAATCGATCAGACGCGGCGGCGCTTGGGCGGCCGGCATCCGTTGTGCGGCACGGGCGTTACGTCCTTAATCGCGTTGATGTGCAGCCCGGCGGAAGCCAGCGCGCGAATTGCGGACTCGCGTCCGGCGCCCGGCCCTTTCACGCGCACCTCGACAGATTTCATGCCGTACTGATCGCGCGCGACGCCCGCGGCGGTCATCGCGGCTTGCTGCGCCGCGTATGGAGTGCCTTTGCGCGAGCCCTTGAAGCCGACCGACCCGGCCGTGGCCCAGCTCACCGTGCGGCCATCGGGATCGGTCATCGTGACGATGGTGTTGTTGAACGTCGCCTGAATATTGACGACGCCGTGCGGCACGACGCGCTTTTCCTTTTTCTTGCGAAATTCCTTCTTGCGCTTGCTGACCGGCTTCGCACCTGCTGCTGGTGCTGCGGCGGCGTCTTTTGGTTCCTTGGCCACTTCGTTTTTCTCCTTACTTCCTTGCGCTTGCTGGTTATCGAGGGCTGCGTCTATTGCAGCTCACGGCTGCCGGCCTTAAAGGCCGGCGCTACGTAAACCTTACTTGCGGAGCGCTACCTTTTTCTTGGCTGCGACTGCACCCTTGCGCGGACCTTTGCGGGTGCGGGCATTCGTATGCGTCCGCTGGCCGCGCACCGGAAGATTCCGGCGATGGCGCAAGCCGCGATAGCACTGAATTTCAATCAGCCGGCGGATGTTCATCTGCATCTCCTTGCGGAGATCGCCTTCCACGCGGCCTTCCTGCTCGATAGCCTGGCGGAGGCGGTTCACTTCCTCTTCCGTCAGGTCTTTTACTTTTTTCGTTTCTTCCACGCGGGCCTTGGCGGCGAGCTTTTTCGCGCGCGCCTGGCCGATGCCGTAGATGGCGGTCAGGCCGACCCACAGTCTCTTGTTTGGCGGCAAATCAACGCCGGCTATACGTGCCATTTATTTTTCTCCCTACCCCTGGCGCTGGCGGTGTTTCGGGTTCTGGCAAATCACGCGAACCACGCCGCGCCGGTGAACGATCTTGCACTTCATGCAAATTTTCTTCACTGATGCTCGTACTTTCATCCGCTGCTCCGTTCTCGAATCCGGCCGCTACTTGTAGCGGTAAACGATCCTTCCGCGCGTCAAATCGTAAGGCGATAACTCGACGGCGACTTTGTCTCCCGGCAGGATGCGGATGAAATTCTTGCGCATCTTTCCGGAAATGTGCGCGAGCACCTGATGCTTGTTCTCGAGCTCGACGCGAAACATGGCGTTGGGCAACGGCTCAATCACCGTGGCCATGACTTCAATGGCGTCCTCTTTCGAGTTGCCGTCGTCGGACTTCTTCTTTTCGCTCTCGGGTCGCTTCGCCATGAATTCTATTCTTCTCTATTTCCCTTCGCCGCTACTGCCGCGGCTTTACCAGCACGGCCCCGCTTCTTCGCGCGGCCGGGTCAAAACCCACGGCCCACTCGACGTTACCGCCACAGTGTGCTCGAAATGCGCCGAGTCGCTGCCGTCGGTGGTTACCGCCGTCCACTTGTCGTCGAGTATGCGCACGCCCGGGCCGCCGGAATTCACCATCGGCTCGATGGCCAGGACCATTCCTTCAAGCAAGCGCGGGCCGTGGCCCGGCTCGCCGTAATTCGGAAGCTGCGGCTCTTCGTGCATCTTCGTGCCGATGCCGTGGCCCACAAATTCGCGCACCACCGAAAAACCGTTGCCCTCGACCCATTCCTGCACGGCCGCCGAGATGTCGCTCAAGCGATTGCCGGGCCGCACTTTCTCGATGGCGTGATCGAGCGACTCGCGCGTGACGCGCAGCAACTTCTCCCGCGCGGGCGCGATCTTGCCTACCGGAACCGTGAGCGCCGCATCGGCGTAATAACCGTCGAGCTCGACGCCGAAATCCATCGAGAGAATGTCGCCTTCCTTCAGCGCCCGCCGCTCCGACGGAATCCCGTGCACCACTTCCTGGTTGATCGACGTGCACAGCGAGCACGGATAGCCCATGTAACCCTTGAACGCAGGCCGCGCGCCATGTTCCGCGGTGTAGCGCTCGGCGAAGGCGTCGAGATCCTTGGTCGTCACGCCGGGCCGCACCAGCTTGCGCAATTCCTGCAGCGCTCCCCAGACCAGAAGTCCGGCGCGATGCATTTTCTCGAGCTCGCGTTTGTCTTTACGCACAATCGCCATCGGCACCGTGTCTGGTCAGAATCTCCACCAGCCTCCGGTTCACTTCCTCGACGTTGGCCGAACCATCGACCTCGTCGAGATTGCCTTTCGCCCGGTAATAATCGATCAGCGGCTGCGTTTGTTTCTCGAAAGCCGCCAGGCGCTCGCGCACGACTTCAACCTGGTCGTCTGAGCGCTGCACCAATGCGCCGCCGTCGTTATCGCAGAAGCCGGGCTTCTTCGGCGGATGCTCGTAAATGTTGTAAATCTCCCCGCCCACGCTGCAAACCCAGCGACCCGCCACTCGATGCACCAGGGTGTCGTTACTCACCTGGAAATTCACCACCAGCGGCGCTGCGAAATTCCGCTTGTGCAAAATCTGGTCCAGCTTTTCCGCTTGCGGAATCGTGCGCGGAAAACCGTCGAACACGAACCCATCGGCGCTGTCCGGGCGGCTGATGCGCTCTTCCACCATGCCCAGAACGACTTCGTCCGGAACCAGATCGCCGCGGTCCATCACCGGCTTTGCCTTGCGGCCCAGCTCCGTTCCTTTGTGCACATGCTCGCGAAGCATGTCGCCGGTCGAAAGATGCGGCACGTTGCAGCGCGCGGCCAGGCGCTTGGCCTGCGTTCCTTTTCCCGCGCCCGGAGGGCCCAGGAAAATAACTGGGCGTTTCAGACACATCCGCGACACCCCGGATTCCGTGCTAGCCACGGCGGCTGCGCATTTTGCCGCGGCGCACGAAGCCGTCATAATTCCGCATTACCAGCTGCGCCTCGAGCTGCTGCACTGTGTCCATCGCCACGCCGACCACGATCAGCAGCGAAGTGCCGCCGAAATAAAAAGTGACGCCGAGTCCCTCGAGCAGGAAACGCCACGCGTGCTCGTCGAACCACACGCCGATCGCTCCCGGCAAGTGCTGCAGGTGAATGCCGGCGATCATCCATTCCGGAATCAGGCAGACGATGGCCAGATAAATTCCGCCGACGAGAGTCAGCCGGCTCAGGATCCGGTTGATGTGCTCCGACGTGTTGCGGCCGGGTCGAATGCCGGGAATAAATCCGCCGTACTTGCGCATATTGTCGGCAAGCTCGGTGGGGTTGAAGATGATCCCCACATAAAAGAACGCGAAGAAAACGATCAACAGCACGTAGAGCAGCGTGTAAAGCGGCTCGCCCCACTTGATCGCGTTGGCGAAGCGATCGAAGACGTGCGTGCGGCCTCCCATGGCCAGCGCGATGGTGCTGGGAAAAGTGAGCAACGAGCTCGCAAAAATCGGCGGAATCACGCCGCCGGAATTCACGCGCAGCGGCAGATAGGTCATCTGCCCGCCCATCACGCGGCGGCCGACCACTCGTTTGGCGTATTGCACGGGGATGCGCCGCTGTCCGCCCTCGACCAGGACGATAAACGCCACCGCAGCCAGCATCAGCGCGATGAGAATCAGCATGGCTGGAACGGTGAAGCCGCCCCATTGCGCGTCGCGGGTCTTTTGCCAGAGATCTTGGACGCCTCGCGGCAGCCCGACCACGATTCCGGCGAAAATGATCAGGGACATGCCGTTGCCGATGCCGCGATCGCTGATTTGTTCGCCGAGCCACATGATGAACGCCGAGCCGGTGGTCAGCGTCAGCATGGTCATCAGCGTGAATCGCAAGCCCGGATGATAGACCAGCGCCTGACCCGCCAGATTCTGGCGCTGCAGCACTTCGGCGATGGTGAACGATTGAAACGCGCTCAAAATAATCGTCAGGTAGCGCGTATATTGCGTGATCTTGCGCCGGCCGAGTTCGCCTTCCTTTTGCAGCCGCTCGAGATACGGCCAGACGACGACCATCAGTTGCAGGATGATCGAAGCCGTGATGTACGGCATGATGCCCAGCGCGAAAATCGTCAGCCGGCGCAGATTGCCGCCGCTGAATAGATCGATGAAGCCCAGCACCGAGCCGCGGCCCTGATCGAAGAGCGCGCCCAGCACGTCAGTATTGATTCCCGGCGTGGGGATGAAAGCTCCGAGGCGGTACACACCCAGAATCGCCAGCGTAAACAGAACGCGATTACGCAGGTCCGGCGTGCGGAAGATGTTGCGAAACGCCTCGATCAGCTTGTTCATGACAGGGCCTTGTCCATCAGAGGACTTCGGCTTTCCCTCCGGCGCCTGCGATTTTCTCCTGCGCCGACTTGCTGAATGCATGGGCGCGAACGGTGAGCGCCACTTTCAGCTCGCCATCGCCCAAAATTTTTACGCCGTCGCGGCGCGCGTGTATCAAGCCGCTCTTGATCAGCTCTGGCGGCCCAATCGTTTCTCCCGCGGGGAAGGCATTCAAACTTTCCACATTGACTACCGCGAATTCGCGCGTGAACGGATTCGCAAATCCGCGCTTGGGAATGCGGCGGTGCAGCGGCATCTGGCCGCCTTCAAATCCCGGCCGGCGCGAATAGCCGCGGCGGGATTGCTGGCCTTTGTTGCCCGCGCCCGACGTTTTGCCGAGCTTCGAGCCCATGCCGCGCCCGACGCGCACCTTGCGGTGCCTCGAGCCGCGCGCAGGCTTCAAATTGGAAAGCGTGGGTTTCATCGTCATCCTCTAATTCTGGCTCTCGTTCCCGCTCTAACTCTGCAATTCGACCAGGTGATGCACGCGCGCGATCATGCCGCGAATCGTGGGCGTGTCCGGCCGCTCGACGATCTGGTTCATGCGGCGAAAGCCGAGGCCGCGAATGGTCTGGCGCATGGAGCGCGGGCAGCCGATGAAGCTGCGCACCCACTTGATTTTCAATATGCCCGCTGTTTTCTTGGTCATCGCTGGTCTCGAATTTCGCCTTTAGGCTTGCGGAGCGGCGACTGCAGGCTTCTCGTCGCCCGATTTTCCGCGCATTTCCGCCACTTTCGCGGCGTCCTTTAGATGCAGCAAGGCGTCAAATGTCGCTTTCACCACGTTGTGAGGGTTCGACGTGCCGATCGACTTGGTCAGCACGTTCTGAATTCCCACAACCTCCATCACCGCGCGCACCGGCCCGCCGGCAATTAAGCCGGTGCCTTCCGGTGCGGGCTTCAACAGCACCTGGCCCGAGCCGTAGCGCCCGAGCACCTGATGCGGAATCGTCGAGCCTTTCAGATTGAGCGTCACCATGTTCTTCTTGGCCTGCTCGATGGCCTTGCGGATGGCCATGGGAACCTCGCGCGCCTTGCCCATGCCGAAGCCGGCGTGGCCATGCTGATCGCCGACCACCACGAGCGCCGAGAAGCTCAAATTCTTTCCGCCCTTGACGACCTTCGTGACACGGTTGATGGCCACAACCTGATCTTTCAAATTCGCGAGATTCGCGTCCACGATCCGGCGAATCGACAGCGTATCTTTGAGTTCTTGTTTCGCCATAAAGTTAAAACTTCAGTCCTGCCTCTCGAGCCGCGTCGGCAAGCGCCTGAATGCGGCCGTGATATTGATATCCGCCCCGATCGAAGACCACGTTCTCGACTCCTGCAGCGCGCGCGCGTTCGGCGATGGCCTTGCCAACCACTTTCGCCGCGGCGATGTTGCCCCCGCCCTTGATCGTTTTCTTTACTTCCTTGTCGAGCGAACTTGCAGCGGCCAGCGTTCTGCGCTGCTGGTCGTCAACCACCTGCGCCTGAATATGCCGCGCGGAACGGAACACGCACAGTCTCGGGCGGTCCGGGCTGCCCATGACCGTGCGCCGCAAACGCGCGTGAAGCCGGCGCCGATGCGCGCCGCGCGATAGCTTTCGAACTGGTACGGTTGCCACGCTTGCTCTCCTCTTTTTCTACTGCACGCCCTTACCGGGCGTGCTCGCGTGCAAAAAGAACTAGCCCGCGGTCTTGGCCGCTCCGGCCTTTCCGGCCTTCTTCTTCAACCGCTCGCCGGTGATGCGGATGCCCTTCTGCTTGTACGGGTCGGGTGGACGCAGCCGGCGCAAATTCGCGGCGACCTGGCCGACTTGGCCTTTATCGGCGCCGCTCACCACCATGTGCGTCTGCTTCTCGACGCTGATTTGAATTCCCTCGGGAATCGGGAACTCCACCGGGTGCGAAAAGCCCAGCGCGATCACCAAATTCTTGCCCTTCACTTCGGCGCGATAGCCCACACCGACGATGTCCAAATCCTTCTTGAATCCTTCCGTGACGCCGTGCACCGCATTGGCCACCAGCGCGCGCGCCAGGCCGTGCAGCGCGCGGTGTTCCTCGGAATCGCGCAGCGCCGTCAGGATGCCGTCCTTGGTCTGGAACTTGATGCCGCGCGGCATCGGCACCGACATTTTCCCCTTCGGCCCCTGCACGTCCACCGCTTGATCGTGAATCTGAATCTTCACGCCTGCCGGAACGGCAATCGGTTTTTGTCCAATTCGCGACATGAATCACTCTTCCTCGAAATGAGCTACCAAACCTCGCACAGCAATTCGCCGCCGACGCCTTCTTTGCGCGCCGCCTGGCCGGTCATCAAGCCCCGCGGCGTGGAAAGAATCGAAATGCCCATGCCGCCAACCACCGGGCGGATATCCGTCTTGCCGACGTAGCGCCGACAGCCGGGCCGCGAAATGCGCTTCAAATTCGAAATCACGCTGCGGCGGTCGCTGGTATAGCGCAGGTAAACGCGCAGCGTCTTCTTCACTTTCGTATCGTCCACGACTTTGTAGCTCGCGAGATAGCCTTCATCCTTCAAGATCCGCGCGACCTCAACCTTGAGCTTCGACGACGGCAAATCGACGCGCGCGTGCTTCGCTCGCGACGCGTTGCGGATGCGCGTCAGCATATCCGCGATGGGATCAGTGGTCATTCATTCCGTCCTTTACCAGCTTGCTTTCACGACGCCGGGAATTTCACCCTTGAGCGCCAGGCCGCGGAAACAGATGCGGCACATCTGGAACTTGCTGAGCACGCCGCGCGCCCGGCCGCAAATGCGGCAGCGGTTGCGGATGCGCGTCTTGAACTTCGGCTTTCTGCGCTGCTTCGCGAATTGACTGTCGCGCGCCATCTTTTCTCCTGACTTTCGTTACGCTCGAATGGGTACGCCGAGCAGCTTGAGCAGCTCGCGCCCTTCCTCGTCGGTGCGGGCCGAAGTCGTGATCGTCACGTTCATGCCCTTGATTTTGTCCACCCGCGTGTAATCGATCTCCGGAAAAACCAGCTGATCCTTCAGCCCCAGCGTGTAATTCCCGCGTCCGTCGAAGGAATTCGGCGGCAGCCCTTTGAAGTCGCGCAGCCGGGGCAGCACCACACTCGAAAGCCGGTCGAGAAATTCATACATGCGCTCGCCGCGCAGCGTGACCATGCAGCCGATGGGCATGCCCTTGCGAATTTTGAAATTGGCGATCGATTTCTTCGCCCGCGTGATTACCGGCTTCTGCCCGGCAATCTGCCCCAGTTCCTGCGCCGCGGTGTCCAGCAGCTTCACGTTCTGGCTCGCTTCGCCCAGGCCGATATTCACCGTGACTTTCTTCACCCGCGGCACGGCCATCACACTCGCGTAACTAAAGCGCTTCTGCAGCGCCGGAATCACGTCCTTGTTGTACTTTTCGTGCAAACGGCTGTTCATTCTCTAGTCCTCTAATTCCTAATTCTCGAAGGTCGCCTTGCAGCGCCGGCAAATCCGCGTCCGCGTGCCGTCGGGCAGCGTGGTATGACCCGTGCGCGTGTGCTTCCCGCAGCCGGGGCAAACCAGCATCACGTTCGAAACCTGCAGCGGCGCTTCTTTGTCCACAATCCCGCCCTTTACGTTCTTCTGCGGATTCGGGCGCGTGTGCCGCTTGATGATGTTGGCGTGCTCGACGGTCACCGTGTTCTTCCACGGATTCACGGAAAGCACTCGTCCGGTCTTGCCCTTGTCCCGGCCCGACATCACCTTGACGTTGTCGCCGTGCCGGATACTGATTGCATGCCTGGTCGGATTCTTTTCTCTGGTCATCGCTACCACACTTCCGGAGCCAGCGAGACGATCTTGGTGAAGTTCTTTTCCCGCAGCTCTCTTGCCACTGGCCCGAACACGCGCGTTCCTACGGGCTCGTTGGCATCGTTAATCAACACCGCCGCATTGTCGTCAAATCGAATGTAAGTTCCGTCCCGCCGCCGGTGTTCTTTCCGCGTGCGCACCACCACCGCGCGAACCACTTTGCCTTTCTTCACTTGGCTGTCCGGCGAAGCTTCCTTCACCGCCGCGGTGATTACATCACCCAAGCCCGCCACCAATCCGGCATCGCCGCCGAGCGGCAGGATGCACGTGAGCTGGCGCGCGCCGGAATTGTCGGCGACTGTCAGCCATGTCCGCATCTGAACCATTTGCGTGCTCCCTTATCCGATTCGCCGCCGGATTAATCAGGCGACGCGCGTCGTCCGCGCAACCACTTCCAGCAGCCGCCAGCGCTTCAATTTCGAAAGCGGCCGCGACGCCACGATGCGCACCGTGTCGCCCGGGCGCGCTTCGTTGTTTTCATCGTGCGCGTAATACTTCTTGGCCGACCGCACCACGCGAACATAAAGCGGGTGCTTTACCGTGCGCACCACCTTGACCACGATGGTCTTCTGCATCTTGGCGCTGGTGACCACGCCGATCAGTTCCTGCCGACGTCCGCTCTGTTCGTTCGCGGCGGCGGCTGCCTTCTCGTCCGTCATTTCGTCTTCCTCAGTTCCTGCTCTCGCAGCAAAGTCTTCACGCGCGCGAGTTCCTTGCGCGCCTCGCGCAACCGCTTCACGCCTTCGGTCTGCCCGGTAGTCAATTGAAACCTCAGACGGAAAATCTGCTCGGCCAGCTCGCGCTGCTGGTGCTCGAGCTCGGGTGCATTCATCTGCCGGAATTTCTCCACGCGTCGCGGCATCAGAGTTCTCCCGCGCGGCTGACAAATTTCGTGCGAATTGGCAGCTTGTTGGCCGCCAGGCTCATCGCTTCGGTGGCCGAGGTCAAATCCACCCCGGACATCTCGAACATCACCCTGCCCGGCTTCACTACCGCTACCCAATGCTCCGGTGGCCCTTTGCCCTTGCCCATACGCGTTTCAGCGGGCTTCTTGGTGAACGGTTTGTCCGGAAAAACGCGGATCCACAATTTTCCGCCGCGCTTGATGAAGCGCGTGATGGCCACGCGCGCCGCCTCGATTTGCCGGTCGGTGATCCATGCCGGCTCGAGCGCCTTCAATCCATATTCACCGAAAGCCAGCGACGACCCGCGCCACGCCTTTCCATTGCGCCGGCCGCGCTGCTGCTTCCGGTACTTCACTTTTTTCGGCATCAACATAATCGTGTCCCTGTCGTCCGGCTTCTAGGATTCAACCGCCGCCGCAGCTTCCGTCTGAGCCTTGCGGCGCGGGATGTTCTCGCCCTGATAAATCCAGCACTTCACGCCAATCAAACCGTAAGTCGTCTGCGCTTCCGCCGTGCCGTAATCGATGTCCGCGCGGAGCGTTTGCAGCGGCAGCCGTCCCTGCAGATACCATTCCTTGCGCGCGATTTCCGCGCCGTTCAAGCGCCCCGCCACGCGCACCTTGATTCCTTTGCATCCAAATCGCAGCGCTGAGTCCACCGACTTGCGCATTGCCCGGCGAAATGCCACGCGCTTTTCGAGTTGCAGCGCAATCGATTCGGCCACCAGCTGCGCATCCAGTTCCGGGCGGTGCACTTCCTGAATATCAATATGCACTTCGCGCTTGGTGCGCTTCTGCACTTCCTGCTTCAGCTTGTCGATTTCCGAGCCTTTGCGCCCGATGATGATTCCCGGCCGCGCCGTATGGATGCGAATAACCAATTTGTTCGCGGCGCGCTCGATATCGATCGTGCTCACACCTGCCGACTTCAGCTTCTCCTTCAGTTGCTTCCGCAGGGCCACGTCTTCGTGAAGAAGGTCGGCATATTCACGCTTCGCGAACCAGCGCGATTTCCAATCCTTGTTGTAGCCCAGCCGGAACCCGTACGGATGTGTTTTCTGCCCCACTCTTGCCTCCTACTTCTTGCCCTTCTTTTTCGGAGTCTGTTTCTGCGCCTGCGTCAGCGCCTTGCGCGCTTTGCGCACTGCGCCCTTCACGCCCTTCGACGCTTCCGCTTCCGCAGCCGCCGCAGCCGCGCGCGATTGTGCCGCGCGGTGATGCTCGGCCACCGATACGACGATGTGGCTAAACCGCTTCTGATAACGGAACGCGCGGCCCATCGGCGCCGGGCGAATCCGCTTCATGCGCGGTCCTTCATTGACGAAGCAGCGCGCCACGAACAGTGAATCCACGTCGAGTGATTCGCCGGAATCCTCCGCCTTGCGCTCGGCGTTGGCGATGGCGCTGCGCAGCACTTTTTCCACTTCGCGCGCCACGCGCTTCTTGGTAAACCGCAACGTCTGCAGCGCATCTTCGGCGCGGTGCCCGCGGATCAAATCCACCACCAGCCGCGCCTTTTGCGGCGAGACGTGAATGTACTTCGCTTGCGCCAGCCCTTCGATCGTTGCCTGCGTCTGTGCCAGGTCCGCCATCGTTTATGCCTTTGGCGCCGGAGCTGCCGGCGCGCTGCCTGCGGCCGGTGCCGCTCCCGCCGCCGGAACTCCTGCAGCCGCCGCAGCCCTCTCGAGCGCCGCTTTCACCGCGTGGCCTTTGAACGTGCGCGTCGGCGCGAATTCCCCGAGCTTGTGCCCCACCATTTGCTCTGTGATGTACACGGGAATGAATTTCTTCCCGTTGTGCACGGCGATGGTGTGACCGATAAAGTCCGGCACGATGGTCGAGCGCCGCGACCACGTCTTCACGACCTTCTTCTCGTTGCGCGAGTTCAGCCCCTCCACCTTCACCTTCAGGTGGTCGTCGACAAACGGGCCCTTCTTCAGCGAGCGTGGCATGCTCTCTCCCTACGTCTTTTCGTTTACTCTTCCACCCGGCGCAATTTCACCCACTGCGCGCGGCGGAATTTTCGGAATCCACGGACCGGTCCCGGAACGCGGTGCGAAAGCGGGCAGAACGGGCAAACAAACCGCGTGCCCTGCGCGTTCGGAATCTTATCTACGATCACCGCCCAGCCGGCCCGGCAAAGCCGGAAATGAACCTGCGGCGGCGGCACCAGCCGCGCTGCCAGCTTCGATAGCGGCTTGGCGGCCGGCTTGGCTTGCGGCTTCGCGGTGCGGCGCGCCGCGGTTGTTTTCCGCGCCGTGCGACTGCGTCGCGAGGCCCTGCGCGATGTGCGTGTGGCTGTCATCTTCGTCTCGATTCCCCGCCGCGCCGGAAACATTTCGACTGATCCTGCTCTTGCTAGCCCTTCTCACGCCGCTGGACGATCATCTTGCTCCCGCCCCGTTTCCGGCGGGTCTTCGCGCCCAGCGTCGGGAAACCCCACGGTGTCTGCGGATGGTTGCCCTTCACGCGGCCTTCGCCGCCGCCGTGAGGGTGATCCACCGGGTTCATGGCCACGCCGCGCACAGTCGGGCGAATGCCCAGCCAGCGCGACTTTCCGGCCTTGCCGTAGGTGATGTTTTCATGGTCGAGGTTGCCGATCTGCCCCACCGTCGCCATGCAATCCACGTGAAATTTTCGCGTTTCGCCCGAGGGCAGCTTCACCAGCGCCATGTCGCCTTCTTTGCTCAGAAGCTGCGCCGCGCCGCCTGCCGAACGCACCACTTGCGCGCCTTTGCCGGGCGCGAGCTCCAAGTTGTGCACCATCGTGCCCGGCGGAATGTGCCGGATCTGCAGCGCGTTGCCGGGAAGAATGTCGGCGGTCGCGCCGTTCTGCACCGTCATCCCCACTTCCAAGCCCACGGGATGCAGGATGTAACGCTTTTCGCCGTCGGCGTAATGCAGCAGGGCAATGCGCGCCGAGCGGTTCGGGTCGTATTCGATCGACGCCACCTTGGCCGGAATTCCGATCTTCTCGCGGCGGAAATCGATCTTGCGGTACATCCTCTGGTGCCCGCCGCCGCGGTGCCAGATGGTCACTTCGCCGTGATTGTTGCGCCCGCCGGTGCGCTTCTGCGGCTCGCACAGCGACTTCTCCGGCTCGTGCTTGGTGATCTCGCTCTTGTCGACCAGCGTAAGAAAACGCCGCGACGGTGTATAAGGTTTGAAAGTTTTTAGTGCCATCGTTCCCTCGTGCCTACTTCCGTTCCGGCTATGTGCCGCGCTGTCATCCTGAGGGCCCGGTTTTTCAGGGGCCCTAAGGATCTAAGCGTTCAACGTTTGCAACAAACTTCGCGACCCGGTCTGCAAAGCCGCTGTCTGGTTATCCTGCGGCCATCCGGTGTTCGGATGGCCTAAGGATCTAAGCGTCAACTGCCCGCAACCGGGCGCCCTACAAATTCTCCGCGTACTCGATCATTTTCTCGCCCGGCGCCAGCTTCACGTACGCCTTCTTCCAGTCCCGCCGGTAACCTTCCGCCCGCCCGCGCCGCCGGAACTTCCCATGAAACGCCGCGGTGCGCACCGCCGCCACCTTCACTTTGAAAATCGTCTGCACCGCTTCTTTGATTTCCGTCTTCGTTGCGTCCGTTGCGACTTCGAATACCACGGTGTGTTGCGTCTCTTTCACGCCCAGGCCCTTCTCGGTGATGATGGGGCGCTTGATCACTGTGTACGGCCGCGTGGTCATCGCTTATTCCTTCTTGCCTTTTGGCTTTGCCGGCGCCTTGGCCTTGGCTTTCGGCTTCGCGGCAGCCTTTGCAGGGCGCGCGGCCTTCTCGGCCTTGGGCTTCGCTGCAGATTTCGTCTCACTGGCCGCCGGTTTCGCCGCCGCGCCTGCGATTTGCACTGGCGCGTCGGCTCGTTTCGTCTTCGTTACCGCCAGCGAGCGGCTCAACTTCTCCGCCGCCGGCCGCGAGATCATCAACCGGTCGTGCCGCAGCAGGTCGTAAGGCTCAAGCGCGATGGTCTGCACCAGCTTCACGCCTTCGAGATTGCGGCTGGCCTTGCCGAGATTCTCGTTTTCGCCGGTATCCACCAGCAAAATCGTCCGGCTCTCGTCATCCAGATTGGTGAGCTGCTCGCGGAACGCCTTGGTCTTGTGCGTCTCGAGCGCCCACGCCTCGATGACCGTCAATTTTTCTTCTTTCAGCTTCGAAGAAAGCGCCGAGCGCAAAGCGCCGGACAGCATCTGCCGCGGCACCACGTAGTCGTAACTCCGCGGCCGCGGCCCGTGCACCGTGCCACCGTGGCGCCACAGCGGCGAACGGATCGAGCCGATACGCGCGCGGCCCGTGCCCTTCTGCCGCCAGAGCTTGCGGCCCGCGCCGCTCACTTCGCCCTTGTCTTTCGTCTTGTGCGTGCCCGCGCGCGCTTTGTTCAGATAGTGCCGCACGGTTTCATGCAGCAGGTGCGGATTCACGCGCGCTGCAAACACTTCGTCGGAGAGTTCGACCTGTCCGACTTTCTTGCCTTCGAGATTTTTCACGTCCACGACTGGCATGTTCTTCTCGCTATTTTCCGTGTTTCGCTTTGCGAATCAGGATGTACGCGCCTGCCGGGCCCGGAACCGCGCCGCGCACCAGCATCAAATTTTCTTCCGCGTCGATTTTCACCACTTTCAAGTTCTTCGAGGTCCCGCGCTCGTTGCCCATGTGCCCCGGGAAATGCTGCCCCTTCCACACGCGCGAAGGAAACGAGCTGGCTCCGATTCCGCCCGGCGCCCTATGAAACATGGACCCGTGCGAGGCGTCGCCGCCGCGGTAGTGCCATCTCTTCACGCCGCCGGCGAAGCCTTTGCCCTTGCTTACGCCGGTTACATCGACAAGCTCGCCTGCTGCGAATCCATCCACCAGCACGCGATCGCCGGCCTTGGTCTCATCCTTCGATTCTTCCAGCCGGATTTCGCGCACGAAGCGCATCGGCGCGACGCCGGACTTCTTGAAATGCCCGGTCATCGCTTTCGTCAATCGCTGCGGCTTGATGAATTCCACCAACCCGAGTTGCACCGCGTCGTAGCCGTCCTTCTCTTTATTGCGGCGCTGCACCACCACGCACGGTCCCGCCTGCAATACCGTGCACGGCACGGCTAGGCCGTCGTCGGTGAAGTACTGCGTCATTCCCAGCTTGATTCCCAAAATTCCTGTCACGCCCATCGTCGTTGCTCTCTCCGGCTATTTCGTTGCGTGCTCGCGCCCGAACGCTTTGATTTCCACGTCCACGCCCGGCGGTAGATCGAGTTTCATCAGCGCGTCCACCGTGTCCGGCGTCGGCCCGAGAATGTCGATTAGCCTCTTATGCGTGCGCATCTCGAATTGCTCGCGCGATTTCTTGTCCACGTGCGGCGAGCGCAGCACCGTCCAGCGGTTGATCACCGTCGGCAATGGAATCGGTCCGGCCACATCTGCACCCGTTCGTTTGGCCGTCTCGACGATGTCCTTGGTGGACTGGTCGAGCAAGCGGTGGTCGTAGGCTTTCAGGCGGATCCGAATTTTTTCTCCGTTGGGCATGGTTTACTCGATGATCTCAGTCACGGCGCCGGCGCCCACCGTGTGCCCGCCTTCGCGAATCGCGAAGCGCAAGCCCTTCTCCAAAGCGACCGGCGTGATCAGCGCCACTTCCACCGACACGTTGTCGCCCGGCATCACCATCTCCACACCCGTTGGCAGCTTCACATCGCCCGTCACGTCCGTGGTGCGGAAATAAAACTGCGGCCTGTACCCCGTGAAAAACGGCGTGTGCCGCCCGCCTTCTTCCTTCGTCAACACGTACGCCTCAGCCTTGAACTTCGTGTGCGGCGTGATCGATCCCGGCTTGGCGATCACCTGTCCGCGCTCCACGTCTTCTTTTTCCGTGCCGCGCAGCAGCAACCCCACGTTGTCGCCCGCTATTCCTTCATCGAGCAACTTCCGGAACATCTCCACTCCCGTCACTACTCTCTTCACCGTCGGGCGGAAGCCCACAATCTCCATTTCCTCGCCCACCTTCACCTTGCCGCGCTCGACGCGACCGGTGACGACCGTCCCGCGGCCCGAAATCGAAAAAATATCTTCAATCGGCATGGCGAACGGCTTGTCCACATCCCGCTGCGGCAGCGGTATGTACTTGTCCACCGCTTCCATCAATTCCAGAATCGACTTCTCCCACTTCGCGTCGCCCTCGAGCGCCTTCAGCGCCGAGCCTTTGATCACCGGCACCGTGTCGCCCGGAAACTGATACTTCTTCAACAGATCGCGAACCTCGAGTTCCACCAACTCGAGCAGCTCGGGATCTTCCACCACGTCGCACTTGTTCAAGAAAACGACGATGGCGGGCACGCCCACTTGCCGCGCCAGCAGAATGTGCTCGCGCGTCTGCGGCATGGGACCGTCCGTCGCCGCCACCACCAGAATCGCCCCGTCCATCTGCGCCGCGCCGGTGATCATGTTCTTGATGTAGTCGGCGTGCCCCGGGCAATCGATGTGCGCGTAATGGCGGTTGGCCGTCTCGTACTCCACGTGCGCCACCGCAATCGTGATCCCGCGCTCGCGC
>Ga0310039_10001036_pt1 | contig 20837 bp, 20 predicted proteins | sample Sb_taG_4_FD_200460 | JGI IMG/M metagenome (GOLD analysis project Ga0310039, IMG submission 200460) | Peat soil microbial communities from Weissenstadt, Germany - Sb_50d_6_BS metaG (v2) (version 2) | ecosystem: Environmental > Terrestrial > Soil > Wetlands > Peat | place: Germany: Weissenstadt...
ATCGTGAATGACCGAGAGCTGTGGGATGAACGCAAGTTGCTTTCCTACAAGCTGTTGTGCCGACGCTGGCCGAAATGCCATGCTTACCCCCGATTTCGCCTTGGTAAAGTATGCGTTGACCCTGCCTGGGGGGCGAGTACTACAGCATCGCCGGCGCACTTGTGTCTGGACGAGGTTTCGCGGACCCGTTCCAGGAGCAGACAGGGCCCACCGCCTGGATGCCGCCGGTACTGTGCTGGATCATGGCGGCGCTCCGCTGGGCCACGGGCAGCGACCGGGAGTGGGTCACGGCGGTAATCGTCTTGCTGCAGAATCTGACGCTGATCGGGACCGGCTTGCTGGTGGTCGAACTCGCGCGGCGAACGACGGGCCGCGTAGGACCGGCGACAGGGGTTTTCGTGGCGGTGCTGCTTGGCAATTTCCGGCACTGCTTTCAGTTCACCCATGATTGTTGGATAATCCTGGCCGCCCTGGACCTGCTGGTGGCCGGGCTGGTCTGGGCCCGGCCGCTCGACTCCAGCTGGCGTGCGGCAACGGGTTGGGGGGTTTTCGGGGGGCTCTGCGCCCTCATCAGTCCCGTGGTCGGTTTTGCCTGGGGCATCCTGGCCCTCGCCGGCGGTTGGCGACGCGAACAGCGTGTCCGGCTGGCGCTTGCACTGCTGGCCGCCGGCCTGATGGTCGCACCGTGGGTAATTCGGAACTACCTTGTCTTCGGGCGTTTCATTCCCGTCAAATCGAACCTGGCCTATGAGCTGCACCAGTCGCAGTGCCTGCAGGCAGGCGGCGTGCTGCGTGCGCCCGCCTTCTCGAACCACCCGTTCGGCCACAACAGCGAGGAACGACGGAGGTATAAGGAGCTTGGGGAGACGGCGTACCTCGATGATAAATGGCGTTTATTCCGCGACGCCGTCCGTGCGCATCCCGGCGATTTCGTCCACCGCGTGACCAACCGTTTCCTGGCAGCCACTCTCGTGTACGTCCCCTTCACCCCCAGCGACGATAATCGCCGGCCAGAAGTGCTCTGGCTCAACCGGCTCACCTATGCGCTTCCCTTCCTCTGCTTGCTTGTCCTCGTGTGTACCGCCCGCTGGCGCCCTCTGATGCACGCACAGTGGATGGTGATGGGAGTCTACATTCTTTACCTGCTTCCCTATGTGCTCGCCAGTTACTACGAGCGATACAAGTTTCCCGTCATTGTGGCGGAAGCGGCGCTTTTGATCTGGGGCATCGACCGGGTCTGGCAGTGGCTTAGAGCTACGCCGCCGCGCGATGTCGAAGGACCGGCCTTTGCCGTACCCGCGGCTTCAACCCCCGCTTGGAAATGGACGCGCGTCGGCATGATCTTTCTCCTGGCGTCCACCGCGGTGCTCGTCACGGCGCTGCTCCATGTTTGCCTGCGTGGAACGCGCGGCCCCGAAGCCGACCAGCCGGTGACGCTCTTCGGCATGCAAAGAAATCCGCCGCCCAGTAAGGCGAGTCCGTTTTTCCCGTTCATCGATACCTTCGGTCAATACAAACATGCCGATTGGCCCGGGAAAACTAAGTCCCTGGACGATTTGCTCCGCCGCCGCGACCAGGAGGCTGAAGAGCTGCGGGCACAACCCGGACCGAGCGACTGGGACCGCTATGGCGGCTGGGCAACCGGGCCGCAGCTGGAGGCCACCGGCTTTTTTCGCACCCAGAAATACCAAGGCAAATGGTGGCTCGTTGATCCGGATGGCAAGCTATTCTTTTCCCAGGGGATCGACGTCGTGCTGCATGACTCCGACGTCACACCCATCGACGAGCGCGGCGGCTGGTTTGAAGACTTCCCCGGCGAGCGCGCAGACTTCCGGCCGTTCCTGTCCACGTCCTACGCCCTGAAAGGTCATTACGCCGGACGCTCGCCGCAGTGCTTCTGTTTTCGTGACGCCAATCTGTTGCGGAAATATGGCGGCGATTGGCAGCGGACCTATCCGGAACTGGTTCATCGCCGTCTGCGCAGTTGGGGACTGAACACGCTTGGCATGTGGTGCGACGAGGCAACACGCCTGATGCGGCAAACCCCATATACGGACGACATCGTTCCGAAGAACGTGCAGCCGATCCGGGGAAGCACAGGCGACTGGGGCGCTTTCCCGGACGTGTTCGACACCAGTTTCGAGCAAGGCGTGCGCGCGGCCATGGCGCGCCGGCAAACGACCAGCGCCGGCGATCCGTGGTGCGTAGGCTACTTCTCGGACAACGAGCTTTCCTGGGGTGACGACACCGCGTTGCCGTTGGCGACGTTGCGCGCGCCCGCCGAGCAGGCGGCCAAACAGGTTTTCGTCGCCGATCTGCGCACGAAATACGGCGACATTGCCGCGCTCAATACAGTCTGGGGCACGGCGCATGGATCATGGGAGGACTTGCTCCAGACACGTCAAGCTCCGGACCAACAAAAGGCCCGTGACGACCTCCTGGCCTTCAACACGAAATTGGCCGAACACTACTTCCGGACCATGCGCCAGGCGATCAATGAGACGGCCCCCCACCAGCTTTACCTCGGCTGCCGTTTCTCCAGGCAGGTGAACGCGTGCGCCGCCGCGGCAGCCGCCAAATCCTGTGACGTGGTCAGTTATAACCTTTACCGACGCAGCTTGACGGACTTTGGCGTCCACGGCAATGCCGACGTGCCCCTGCTCGTGGGCGAGTTCTCCTTCGGCGCCCTCGACCGCGGCCTGTTCCATCCCGGTTTCGTCGCCGCCCCTGACCAGCAAACACGGGCCCGCGCCTACGGCAACTATGTCCAGACTGCCTTGCAGCACCCGCAGTTCGTCGGCACGCACTGGTTCCAGTACCAGGATGAACCGACCACCGGCCGTGTTTATGACGAGGAGAACTGTCAGTTCGGCTTCGTCGATGTGGCCGACACGCCCTATCCCGAAATCGTCGGTGCGGCCCGCGTGATCGCTGGAGCGATGTATCGTTCCCGGGCAAACCCCTGAAGCCGCTCGCTATAGCAGGCAGAGACATGGCGAATCGAACAAGTGGCTGCCCTTCCTGAAAGCCCGGCACAAAACCGACCGGACCTACCAGTTCTGGCAGGAGGGGAGCCACCCGGAGCAGATTCAGAACGACGAGATCATGCGGCAGAAACTGGAGTACATTCCTCAGAACCCCGTGGTGCGCGGCTCCGTCGATGAGCCGACGCACTGGCGCCGCTCCAGCGCCAGGAACTACGCGGGGCTACCCGGGTTGTTTCCGGTGCAGACGGAGTGGTGAGGGGGGCGGGACGCGGAGCGTCCGGACGTGCGTGCCCACGCGGAGCGTGGGCACGAGGAGGCCAAGCTACTTCACGATCGATGTGGCGATGTTCGGGCTCTCCGGGTTGACGTCCAGGGTCCGGGTCTTCGGGATGACGACCAGGTCCATGTCTTCCAGCGGGATGGCGCCGAGAAGGACCTCGTCGCCCATCACCAGCGCCCCGGTGAAGCCGACGCGATTCTTGAAGTGCAGTTCCACAGGACCGACGTAGGAGACGAGCTTCTTGCCCCCGTCCGCCAGGGTGACTTCTTTCTTCGCAGCCTCTTCAAGGCCAAGCTGGATCTGAATGTGCAGCGGGATGCAGAGATGCACTGCCCCTGAGTCCGCGAGTGCGGTCACCTCGACGGGTTGCAGTTCCGGATGCCGCGGATTCTTGAGTATCAGTTTCACGTTAATCAAGCCCATGAGAGTTCTTGCCTCCGCTCAGCGCTGGATGCGCGCCGAGCCCCCCTTGGCAAACGCCTTCACCTGCTCCAGCGTCGCCATCGTCGTGTCCCCCGGGAACGTCGTCAGCAGTGCCCCGTGCGCCCACCCCAATTTGACCGCCTCCTCTGGCGACGCGCCGGTCAGCAGGCCGTAGAACAGTCCTGCGGCGAAGCCGTCGCCGCCGCCGACCCGGTCGTACACATCCAGTTCGCAAGTGGGAGCCACGTAGGTCTTGCCGTCGATCCAGGCCACCGCGCTCCAGCTGTGCTGGTTCGTGGAATGCACTTCTCGCAGCGTCGTCGCCACGACCTTCACCCCCGGGTGCTGCCCGACGACCTGATCGATCATCCCGAAGAAGGCGCTCGGGTCGAGCTTCGAGGTGGCCGCCACCTCCGGACCGGGGATGCCGAGCCCCTTCTGCAGGTCTTCCTCGTTGCCCACCAGGACGTCCACTTGGGCCACGATCTTGCGGATCGTCTCCTGCGCGCGTTTCAGGCCGCCGGAAATGTTCCAAAGCTTCTCCCGAAAGTTCAAATCGAAGGAGATCACGGCGCCGGCGGCCTTCGCCGCCGCCATCCCTTCGAGGATCACCTCCGGGGTCGTCGCCGACAGCGCCGCGAAGATGCCGCCGCTGTGGAACCAGCGCACGCCGCCGCCGCAGATCGCCGGCCAGTCGAAGTCGCCCGGCTTCAGCAGGGCGCCCGCCTCGTTGGCGCGGTTGTAGAAGACCACCGGGGCACGGACGCCGTAGCCACGGTCGCTGTAGACGGTGGCGATGTTCGGGCCGCTGACGCCGTTGTGCGCGAAGTGCTTGTAGAAGGGCCTGACGCCCATCGCCCGCACCCGCTCGGCCACCAGGTCGCCGATCGGGTAATCGACCATCGCCGAGGCGATGCCGGTCTTCATGCGGAAGCAGTCCGACAGGTTGGCCGCGACGTTGAACTCGCCGCCGCTGACGTGAATTCGGCCCTCCGTCGCCTTGCGAAACGGGACGATGCCCGTGTCGAGGCGATGGACCAGGGCGCCCAGCGACAGCAGGTCCAGGGCCCCCCCCGGGGGGACGCCCAGGGTATTCGGCATGACGCGCTCCTTGTTGCAGAGATTTCTCGGTGGGCGGCGGGTCGGAAACCCACGCTGCAAGGCGAACATTCCGCCGGGCAACGCCGCGCGGAAATATCCCCACCATTGTACGGGGGGCGCGAGGCGACGCAGCGTGCGCCGCGCGGGTAGCAGTCGTGGTCAGGCCGACCTACCGGAAGTAGAAAGTTGAATAGGCCCAAAGCCCCTGCCTCCCGGAAACGGACCACCATGCGCATCCTCACTACCTGCCTCTTGCTCTTCCCGGCCTGCCCGCTTCTCGCTGGGGAGCTGACAAGCCACCGTGATCTTCCCTACACCGAGCCGAAGACCGAACGCCAGACGCTCGATGTTTACGCCCCCGCCGAGGGGAAGAATCATCCGGTCGTCGTCTGGATTTTCGCGAAGCGATAAATCGAGGGTGGCGGCTAAACGTCGGTGTTGCGCGGGACCATCGTGCAAACCTGAACCTCGGCGCGAGGGAGAACGGTCATGGCGAGTATCACATCGAAGGGGCCGGCGCCCCCGGAGCCGGGAGCGGCCAAGGAGGGCCCGATGGCCCTTCTCAACCGCTTCTTTGCGTCGCGCTGGGCTGTCATCGTCACGGGCGCGGTGACCGGGACGCTGGCGGCCCTGCTCGTGCATGCCGGCAACCCCGGCAACATGGGCTTTTGCACCGCATGCTTCCTGCGCGACATCGCCGGAGCCGTGGGACTGCACCGCGCTGCCGTGGTTCAGTACATCCGACCGGAGATCATCGGTGTGGTGCTCGGTGCCGCTTTCGCGGCCATTCTGTTTGGCGAATTCAAGCCGCGCAACGGCTCGGCGCCGGTCGTCCGCTTCGTCCTCGGCATGCTGGGCATGATCGGAGCGCTGGTCTTCCTGGGGTGTACCTGGCGCGTCTACCTGCGCCTCGGCGGCGGCGACTGGAACGCGATCCCCGGTATCCTTGGGTTGATCGTGGGCGTCTTTGTTGGCGTGCAGTTCTTCAAACTCGGCTACGACCCGGGACGGAGCCGGCCGGCGCGGGCGGGCGTTGGCTGGGTCATGCCGGTGCTGATGCTCGCGGCCCTGGCGCTGCTGATCTTCGAGCCGAAGCTCGGACGCAACGCCGGCGGTGAGCCGGCCGGTCCGATCTTCAGCAGTGAGAACGGGCCCGGGTCGCAGCACGCGGCCGTGGCGCTGGCGCTGGGTGTCGGGCTCGTCATCGGCTTCCTGGCGCAGCGCAGCCGCTTCTGCACCATTGCCGGGGTTCGCGACTTCATCCTGATGCGCGATACGCACTTCACCGTGGGCATCGTCGCGCTGGTACTGGGGGCGCTGGTCACCAACCTGGCACTGGGGCAGTTCAAGCCGGGCTTCACGGGACAGCCGGTCGCGCACACCGATACCTTGTGGAACTTCGCCGGTATGGTCCTTGTGGGCCTGGCGTTCACGCTGGCAGGGGGCTGCCCCGGGCGCCAGTTGATTCTCGCCGGCGAGGGGGACGGCGACGCCGCGGTCATGGTCCTGGGTATGCTGGTGGGAGCGGCGTTCGCCCACAACTTCAGCCTGGCCAGCTCTCCGGCCGGACCCGGCGCGTTCGGTCCGGCCGCCATCATCGTTGGTCTCGTGGTCATTAGCCTGATCGGACTTGGACTCCGCGAACGAGTTGCCTGAACTTCGCACCAGGAGCAAAACCATGGCTGACACCGACCCCATCATCGTGGATGTCCGCGGCCTGTCCTGTCCGCAGCCGGTGATTGCCACGCACCAGGCCCTCGGCGCGCGGCCGGGCGGGCACGTCCAGGTGCTGGTAGATACCGGCGCGCAGCGCGACAACGTCTCCCGGCTGGCGCGGCGCGAGGGCTGGGCGGTCGCCGTCGAACCGGCGGACGACGGCTTCCGCGTCCTCCTGAGCAAGTGAGCCGAAAGGGGTCCGGGCGTGATCTACCTCGACAATGCCGCCACGTCCTGGCCCAAGCCGGCTGTCGTCGCCCAGGCCATCGGCCAGTTCCTCGAAACCAGTGCCGCCAACCCCGGACGCTCTGGGCACCGTCTGTCCCTGGCCGCCGCGCGAGTCGTCTACAACCTCCGCGAAGCCCTCGCCGAGTTCTTTGGTCTGGAAGATCCGTTGCGGCTGGTCTTCACCTCCGGCGTCACGGAATCGGTCAACCTGGCGCTGCGCGGCCTGCTCCGTCCCGGCGATCACGTGGTGACCAGTCCGATCGAGCACAATGCCGTCATGCGGCCGCTGCGCGCCCTGGAACGGGAAGGCGTTCGCCTCACCATAGTCCCGGGCACCGCGAATGGCTGCCTGCGCCTCGGCGATCTCGAGCTGTCTCTTCGCCCCGAAACGCGACTCGTGGTTCTGAATCACGCCTCGAACGTGTCCGGGACGATCCTGCCGGTGGCCGAGGTCGGCGCCATCACGCGGCGGCAAGGGAAGCTGTTGCTGGTGGACGCCGCGCAGACCGCCGGCGTGCTGCCGATCGACATGAAGGCGATGAACGTGGACCTGCTGGCGTTCAGCGGCCACAAGGGCTTGCTCGGGCCGACGGGAACGGGTGGGCTGGCGATCGGCGAGCGCGTGGACGTGAGGGACATGGCGCCCTTGAAGCGGGGCGGCACCGGCAGCCGGTCCGAGTTCGAGGAGCAACCCGACTTCTTGCCCGACAAGTACGAGGCAGGCACGCCCAACAGTGTGGGCCTGGCCGGGCTGGCCGCGAGTCTCGATTTCCTGCGCCAACGCGGCACGGAAGCACTGCGCCGTCACGAGATGACGCTGACCGGGCAGTTGCTCGAGGGCCTGCGAGCGATCTCCGGCGTCCGGGTGTTTGGGCCCTGCGATCCGGCTCGGCAGGTGGCCGTGGTCTCGTTTACGCTGACCGGGCGGCACGTGTCGGACATCGCCTTGCAGCTCGACGAGGAGCACGGCGTGCTCTGTCGGCCCGGACTCCATTGCGCGCCTGCGGCGCATCGCACGCTCGGCTCGTTTCCCGAAGGGACCGTGCGCTTCTCGCCGGGGGCGTTCACCACCGCCAAGGAGGTAGAGGCGGCACTGGCGGCCGTCGCGCGGCTGGCGAGGGCCCCCACATGACCGCTCACGGCGTCGTCCTGTTTCACGGCATTCAGGCGGCCCTTCGGGCCGAGAAGGTCCTGCAGAAGGCGATGCTGACCGTCAAGTTGGTGCCGACGCCGCGACAGTTCAGCTCCGACTGCGGCGTCGCCCTCCGCTTTGCCTGGTCCGACCTCGACCCGGTGCGCGACCGGCTGGCCACGGCGAAGGTCGAGATCGACGTGATCCACCCACTGGAGTAAACCCATGAGCGTTGCCAAGCCGATTCGCCTGACGAGCCTGTCGTCCTGCGCCGGCTGAGCTTCCAAGCTGCCTGCCGAGGCGCTGGCGCAGGTGCTGCGCCCACTACAATCGCTGTTCCACCCGCGCGACTTTCCCGACCTGCTCATTGGTCTGGAAAGCCCCGATGATGCTGCCGTCTATCGCCTAGACGCGCAACGCGCCCTCGTCGTCACCAACGACTTCTTCACGCCCATCGTGGATGACCCCTACGACTACGGGGCCATCGCGGCCGCCAACTCCCTGTCCGACGTGTACGCCATGGGCGGGACTCCGATCCTGGCGCTGACCATTGCCGCTTTCCCCCTTCGCCTTCCCGGAGAGGCGCTGGCGGAGGTCATGCGCGGCCTGGGCGAGAAGGTCCGCGAGGCGGGGGCGGTGATTGCCGGCGGTCATACCATTCAGGACGAGGAACCCAAGGTCGGCCTGTGCGTCGTCGGCATGGCCCACCCGGACCACCTCCTGACCAAGGGCGGCGCGAAACCCGGCGACTTCCTGGTCCTGACCAAGCCCCTGGGCACCGGCATCATCACGACCGCCGCCAAGGCCGACCAGGCCGAAGCGGGCCACCTGCGCGCCGCCGTGGACTGGATGAAGCGGCTGAACCGGACGGGGGCGCAGATCGCCGTGGAACTGGGCTGCAAGGCCGGCACCGACGTCACCGGGTTCGGCTTGCTGGGACATGCCTGCGAGATGGTCGAGGGGGCTAATGTCGGCTATCGCCTCTTCGCCGACCAGGTCCCTTTGATGGACGGCGTGCGCCAATATGCCGACCAGTGGCTGTTCCCCGCGGGGGCGGCCGGAAACCTCGAGGCTTTCCAGTCCCACGTCCACTTCGACGACGATGTGAGTGAGGATTCTCGCATGCTGCTGTCCGACCCGCAGACCAGCGGCGGGCTGCTCCTGGCCGTGACGGCGGCGAAGCGCGAGGAATTCCGCAAGCGGATGGCCGCCGTGGGGCAGCCGTTCTGGTTTGTGGGGGAGGTGATCGAAGGCACCGGCATCCTCGTGCATCGCCTTCCCTGAACGCTTTCTCCACTCGCGGCGACAACGGGCGCCTCCGTGCCCAGGTCGTCCTTGGCCTGCGTCGCCTCCCGATGGCAGGCGCCGACGGGGGCCGGGGGAACGGTGCCGGTTGGGCATGGTTCAAGCCGGGGTAACACTTGGCGCCGTAGATCAGGCTTTCCAGCCTGACAAGAAGCGAGTCAGGCTGGAAAGCCTGACCTACGGCCGCGCCACCCGAAACTGCCCCGTTCTAAACCATGCCGCCGGTTGGCGGTGTGCCTGTGCCTTTGTTTGTGCCGGCGCGGGCGTTAGAATGAAGTGTGTTGGTCGGTCCCCGCCCGGATGCGGAGGCATCCCGTTATGCCGTTCCTCCTGCTGCTGTTTCTGACCCTGGTCTGTGTGCCGGACGAATGGCCCGCCCCCTGGGGTGTCCTGGCTTCCCCGGCCGTCAGCGCCGGCCTCACCGGACTCGGCGTGCTCCTTGTGGCCGGCTTCGCCCGCGCCATCGCCGCCGGGGCCACCCGTCGCCTCACCCTCAACCCGGGCCACCGCGAGCGCGTGCTGCGCCGTTATGGCCGACTGCGGACCTACCACATCTTCGTCCTGATCGCCGTCTACGCCGTGTCGCTCTACGTCCTCGGTTGGGGCTGGACCGTGCAGCAGTTCTGCGGCAGCGGCGCTCAGATGCTCCCGGGAGCCGAGGTGCTCATCCTGGCGCCCTTCCTGGCGGGGCTGGTGCTCTCCTGGGTCGCCTTCTACGACGCCGAGCGCGCCCTGCACTACGCCGACGAATCCGAGTCGGTCGAGCGCTACTGGTCGCGCGGCGCCTACGTCACCTTCCACGTCCGCCAGAACCTGGCGCTGGTCCTGGCCCCGCTGCTGCTGCTCCTGCTCATGAAGGGCCTGCGCCGCCTGTTCCCCGAGAACGAGGAGGAGCCCTGGGAGTGGTGGCTCATCACCCTCGCCAGCGTCGCCCTGTTCTTGTCGGTATTCGTCGGCATGCCGTGGCTGCTGCGCCTGGCCCTGGGACTCCGCCCGCTGCCGCCCGGCCCGCTGCGCGACCGCCTGGAGGCCACCGCCGACCGGCTCCATTTCCGGTGCAGCAACATCCTCGCGTGGAACACGCGCGGCGGCGTCGCCAACGCGATGGTGGCGGGAGTCGTCCCCTGGGTGCGCTACGTGCTCCTGACCGACCGGCTGATGAGCGAGCTGACGCCCGACGAGGTGGAGGCCGTCTTCGGCCATGAGGTCGGCCACGTCAAGCACCACCACATGCTCTACTACCTCGGCTTCCTCCTCGTCAGCGTGGTTCTGGTGGGGGTGCTGTGGCACTGGCTGGCGGTGTACCTGCACTTCGATGACCGCAAGGACGCGACGTTGCAAGGACTGCCGCTGGTGACGATGCTGGGGGCCTACATCTTCGTGGTCTTCGGCTTCCTGTCGCGGCGCTGCGAACGGCAGGCGGACGTGTACGGCTGTCGGGCGGTTTCCTGTGCGCAGACGGCTTGTTGCGGTCACGAGGAGGGGGTGGAACTGGCCCCGCGCGGCCGCGGCCTGTGCCCGACGGGCATCCGCACCTTCATCGAGGCCCTGGAAAAGGTGGCCCGCCTCAACGGCATCAGCCGCGACAACCCGGGCTGGCTGTGGTCGTGGCAGCATTCGACCATCGCCCGCCGCGTCGAGTTCTTGCAGTCGGTGCTCGCCGACCGTTCGCTGGAGCGGCGCTTCCAGCGCCGCGTCGCCCTGGTCAAGTGGGGGCTGTTCCTCGGCCTGCTGGCGGTGCTGGCGGTATTGTTCCAGACCGCCCCCCCGGAGAACGAACGGCCGGCAGACGAAGCCCCGCCGGCCGCGGGCGGCAGCGAATCGCCCCCATCACCCCCTTAGGGTGAGGGATTGGGGGTTTCCTACCCTCTTCCCCCGGAAGGGGGAGGAGAGTGACGCTGGTCACGCCACGTAGGGCAGGACGTACGGCCCTTTCGGGATGACCGCGACCCGGGCGCCCGGCCCGTACTCCGCGAGCGAGTCGGCCACCGCCTGCTCGACCGTCGCCGCCGGCTCGACGAAGCATCGGCGCAGCGCCTCCGCCGACAGCCCGTCCGTGACGACCTTCACCTTGCACTTCGCGACGACCTTCGCCAATTCCTCCAGCTGCCATTGATCCATGCGGAAGTAGTCCTTGCCGAGGATGCGCTGCTTGAACAGCTTTAGATCGGGGTTGTCGGCTATCAGGTGCTGAAACTCGGGACTGCCGACCCCCTCGCTCAGGCTCGCGGCCAGGACGATGGTGCCGCCCTGTTTGACGACGGGGAGTGCCCCGGTCAGGCCCTTGACCGCCTGGTAAAAGGTCGTGTCGAGCGGGTAGCCGGCGCAGCTCGTGACCACCACGTCGCACGGTTGGGGTACCGGCACCTTGACGACCCCTTCGACGAAGCGGACGCCCTCCTGCCACGCCCGGATCATGTCGCCGGCGCCGACCCAGAGGATGCGCCGCCGGCCGTCGATGCAGACGTTGACGATGAAGTCGCAGCCGGCCATCTGGGCGATGCGCGTGTTCTCCTCGTGGACAGGGTTGCCGTCGAGGATGCCGCATTCGGCGCGGGGGTGCTCGAGGAATTTCGGCCCATGCCAGACCTTGACCGTCTCCAGGGCCGCGATGCCGGGACAGATGACCTTGCGGCCGCCGCTGTAGCCGGCCATCAGGTGCGGCTCGATCAGGCCGGTGGTGATCTTCAGGTCGGCGCGGACGTATCGGCTGTCGAGGTAGACGGGGACGCCGTTGGGCGTGGTGCCGAGGTAGTCGTGCTCGTCGAGGGCCTTGCCGTGATGGTTCTCGATGCGGTAATCCCGCGCGATCTCGGGGCCGACCATCTCTTCCAGCTCGGCGCCCTCGTTGGGCCGATGCAGGCCGGTGGCGATCAGGATGAGGATGTCGCGGCGGGCGATGCCCTGCTCTTCCAGGGTGCGCAGCAACGGCGGCAAGATGAGCCTATTCGGCACCGGGCGGGTGACGTCGCAGATGAGGATGCAGGCGTTACGGCGGCCGCGGGCGACCTGGGCCAGCGGCGGCGTGCCGATGGGATGGGCGAGGGCCCCTGCGATGGCGCCATCCGGGTCGGCCAGGGGCTCGGCGGGGCGGATGGCGAGCGGGCCGACGACGCAGTCGTCGGGCAGTTCGACGGGCAGTCCGGTGCGGCCGTAATCGAGGGTAACGCGCATGGGAGTTCCGGTAGCGTGGGTTCGTTCGTTTAGCCGCCGCTCTCGGGGCGGCGCGGATTCATCGTTTCGCGAAACGATAAAGCGGGGCGGCGGCTCAACTTGTCAGTCGCGAGGAATGGCTATAATATCACTTTTTCCCCCTACGGACCACGGACTACGAGCCATGTCCATCGACAAGAGCCTCCGCCGGAAGAACTCGCTGGCCCGCGCGCGCAACGTGCTGACGCGCGGCGAGCGGATCAAGGTATTGCAGGACGAGGAGCGCTGGCAGGACGGCCGCAGCCCGTTCGGCCTGCCGAAGGTGCGCGTCCTGAAGGTGGCCACCAAGAAGAAGGCCAAGAAGGAAGAGAAGGAGGCCGCCGAGGGCGCGCCTGCGGAAGGCGCCGCCCCCGCCGCCGAGAAGAAGGGTGCCGAGAAGAAGTAAGCCGGCACGGCAAAGCGAAGCGGCCGGGCCAATGGCCCGGCCGCTGCCGTTTCGTCAACCGCGGAGCGAGCGCTCACTGCTTGCGTTCGCCCGGCGGTTGCACTGGCAGGAACGGATCGGTCGATCCGGCCTTCGGGACGGCCGGGCGGTTGGCGGGAGGGGCGATCTCGTAGCGCTGAAGGGCGGGCGCGCCGGGCTTCCCCTTCTGCAAGTCGCCGTGCAGTTCCTTGACGGCGCGCATCACCTCGTCGAGCTTCTTCTCCAGGTCGGCGATCCGCTTGTCGGTGTCGGTGGCCCTGGGGTCCACGGTCCGAATGATGACGCCTTTCACCTCGTGCGGCGGCTCGACCGGAATCGGAGGCGTCACACGCCACTCCGGCTGAACCGGCACCGGCTGGCCGGGCTGCTGCCCGCGGACCCGGACCGCCTCCTCCCCGCCGCTGATGACACGGCTGCCGGGCGGCAACTCGATCACCTGCCGCTTGCCGTCGCTGATGACCTCGATGACGAGGCCGCGCGGCTGTTTTTCCACCTGAGCGCGGAGGGTCTTGAGCCTCATCTCCAATACCTCCCGCGCCTGGTTGATTTCGGCGGCCGGACGCTCCACCTTCGTCGGGGCGGGCTCGCTGGTGATGATGCGGCTGCCGGCGGGCAGCTTGATCACCTGCCGCGTGTCGCCATCGACCAGCTCGATGACGATGCGGTGCGGACCCTCCTTCAAGGCACCCGCGGCAGAGGCGGCTCGCTTCTGCGCCTCCTTGACCTGTGCCTCGAGCTGGGCCAGTTCGGCCTGCTTCTTCTTCAGGTCGGCCAGCAGCCGCTGGAGGTCGTCCTGAGCCTTCTTCGTGTCGTCGCCGGCAACAGCCGGGACACGGTTCGGGCCGCCCGGCTGCTCCTCCTGCGCCCAGCTCGGCATCACCGGCAGCAGGAAGGCCCCCAGGCCGAGCAGGCCCAGCAGGCCGCGCCAGCTCAGCGCGCGCGGCGTCGTTCCCTGCATGATCATGGTTACTCTCCTTCTCAGGTCATGGACGTGGCCCATGCCGCTCGCCAGTGCGGGCAAAGCGGGCGGGGCCTCGGACAGAAAATCGACCGTTTCAACCAGGGCGAGGGCGTACGTCTTCGCCGACCGGGGCAGCGCCCACAGCACCCAGGCATCGCAGCACTGCTCCTCGGCCTCGCGCAGCTCGCGCCGCGCCCACCACACGACCGGGTGCCACCAGAACAGCGCCGTCACCAGCAACTCGAACAGGCGCACTCGGTGGTCGCGGCGCAGCAGGTGAGCCAGCTCGTGAGCCAGCAGGGTGCGCTGGCCGTCGGTGCCGAGCCGGCGGAGCAACTCCGCCGGCAGCAGCAGGCAGGCCGCCCACCCCGGCGCCCAGAGCATAGGTGACCACCGCCCCGGCAGCAGCCGGACGGTGGGCGCCCGTGGCAACCCCAGGCGGACCGCCAGGTGGTCCGCCTCGCGCTGCAAACTTACGGGAGCGGCTGTGGCGTAGCGGAGCAACCGGGTGAAGCGCCAGGTGCGCAGCGCCGCCAGCAGAAGCCAGACGAGCGACCCGCCCAGCCACACGGCCAGCGCCAGCGGCCGCCATTCGATCGTCAGGGGGTTGGCCGGCTCCGGCCGCGCCGCCGTCGCGGGCAAGTCGGGGGGCTCGTCCGTGGCATCGAGCGGCGCGGCGACGACCTCCTCCGGGGGTGCGGCCACTTCCTCGGCGGGAGGCGCGGCGACTTCCATGGCCGGCGGAGGGTCGGGGTCCGGCGCCAGGACGAACGGCTCCTCGTCCGGCGCGTCCGGCGCGGCCGCCGCTTCCTGCGCCGGAGACCGCTCCGCCGGCCGCCAGACGTGGACATCGACGAGCGGTGGGGTCACGAGTTTCAGCAGCACGAGCAGCCACAGGGCGTGGCGCACGGCGGGTCGGCGGCAGAAGTAGCCGACGGTCCCGGCGACCACGGCCAGGGCGCAGGCCGCGACGGCGTTGCTCAGGCCGACGCGCAGCAGTGTGTCCACGGTCGCCCCCTTTTAGCGACGATCGCCCTTGGCCTTGTTCTTCTTGTCCAGCTCGTCGATCAGCTCGCGCAGGTCCTGCCGCTCGCGGGCGCTGAGGCGCCTGGCCTTGACCAGGTGCGTCAGCAGCGGCGTCAGCGAGCCGCCGCACAGCTGCTCGGCCATCGCCTGCAGGCGGCGGCCGATGAGAGCGTCCCGGCCGACGGCCGCGGCGAAGGCGTGCGCCGGCGGCGTGCGGTCGCGCCTCACGAAGCCCTTGCCCTCCAGGCGGTCGAGCAGCTTCTGCACGGTGGCGTAGTGGGCGGCGCCGCCGTCGGGATAAAGGAGGTCCGTGATTTGACGGATTGTCGCCGGCCCCTGGTCCCAGAGGACCTGCAGCACGGCCAACTCCTTCTGCGTCACGTCCTGGGGACTGCGAGCCATGGGTCTCCCTCGCGCTCAGACTTGATGTCTGACCGGGAGGATAAGACATTCCGCCTGACCTGTCAAGGGCGGACCGGCGCGGCTCGTTACAATTCGGGCCGCTCGAACGGCTCCCCTCGCCCCGGAGTACCGGGGCGAGGGGGGGCAGTGGCGACTTTCCGGTTGCGTCCGCGGCCCCGGCGCGTAGGATGAAACCGGCCCCAGTCGTCCCAGGCAAGCTCTTGAAGGGGAAGTGCCATGCTCCAGTTCGAGGCCAGCAAGGGTGTCGAGTTCTGCGACGGCCTGACCCGGCGCGACTTCCTGCGCGCCGGCGCCCTGTCCGCGGGCGCCGTCGGCCTGTCGCTCGTCGATCTCGCCCAGCTCCAGGCGGCGCCAAATCGGTCAAGGGACATCAACTGTATCCTGCTGTTCCTCGTCGGCGGGCCGAGCCATCTCGACACCTGGGACCTGAAGCCGGACGCCCCCAGCGAGGTGCGCGGCCCGTTCCGTCCGACGCGCACCAACATGCCAGGTGTCGAGATTTGCGAGCACTTCCCGCTGATGGCGACGATGGCCGACCGTTACGCGATCGTGCGCTCCGTCCACCACCACGAGGCGCCGATCCACGAAACTGGCCACCAGCTGATGCAGACCGGCCGGCTGTTCCGCGGCGGCCACGAGTACCCGCATTACGGGGCCGTGCTGTCGCGCCTGCGCGGCCCGCGCCGGGAAGGGGCGCCGGCGTCGGCCGTCGTCCCCGGCCCGATCGGCAACACAGGGGTCAGCATCAGCCACGGCCAGGGCGCCGGCTATCTGGGCGCCGAACACCAACCCGTCGTCATCCGCACCGACCTGGGGCGACTCACCGGCCGCGGCGGGTTGCGCGACGCCGTGGACGGCGCCCACCGCGCCGCCGACGCCTGCGACGACCCGGGCGCCGCCACGGCACAACTGTTCGCCCCGGCGGTCAAGAAGGGCTTCGACCTGCCCGCGGCGGACAAGGGGAGCGAGCGCTACGGACTGACTCTTTTCGGGCAATCGTGCCGGCTGGCCGCGGGGTTGGTCGAGGCGGGCCTGCGCCTGGTGACGGTGAACATGTTCGACAGCGTCTTCGACGCGGTCACCTGGGACTGCCACGCCGACGGCGGCTCGTTGGCGACGACGCTGGACGACTATCGCGACATCCTTTGCCCGATGTTCGACCGGGCGTACGCGGCGCTGCTGGACGACCTGGCACAACGCGGGTTGCTCGACACGACGCTGGTGGTGGCGATGGGCGAATTCGGGCGCACGCCGCACCTGAACCCGCGCGGCGGCCGCGACCACTGGCCGGGCTGCTGGTCGGTGCTGTTCGCGGGGGCCGGGGTCAAGGGCGGACAGGTGATCGGGTCGTCGGACGCGACCGGCGGCGAGCCGAAAGACCGGCCGGTGAGCCCCGCCGAGGTGGCCGCGACAGTGTATCACGCCCTGGACCTCGACCCGACGACGTGCCTGCCGGGACCCGATGGCCGGCCGCTGCCGCTCGTCGATGCGGCGCCGGTGGCGGAACTCTTCCGTGGTTGACCCCTCAGCGCCGCTTGGCCGCTTGCGGCTTCGCAGGGCATGCGAAGCCGCAAGCGGCAATACCTGGACCCCCCATGACCTCCTGGCACCTGGCGCGCGGCTACCGTTACTCCGGCGTCCCTTGCGGCCTGCGCCCCGCCGAGCCGGACCGCCTCGACCTGGCCCTCGTCGTCAGCGACGTACCGGCCGCGGCTGCCGGCGTCTTCACGCAGAACCGCGTTTGCGCCGCCCCGGTCCGCGTCAGCCGCGAGCGCCTGCCCAGTGCCGAGGCGCGCGGCGTCGTCATCTGTTCGGGCAACGCCAACGCCTGCACCGGGGCGCGCGGCCTGGACGACGCACGCCGCATGGCCGCCCTCGCCGGCGCCGCCGTCGGCTGCCGGCCCGAGCAGATGCTCGTTTGTTCCACCGGCGTCATCGGCCGACACCTGCCGATGCCGCGGATCGAGGATGGCATCACCCGTGCGGGGCGGGCGTTGGGCGCTGACGCCGCGGCCCTCGACCGGGCGGCACACGCCATCCTGACGACCGACACGCGCATCAAGGTCGTCACACAGGCCGTGAGCGTCGGCGGGACTGAGGTACGCCTGACCGGCTTCGCCAAGGGGGCGGCGATGATCGGCCCGAACATGGCGACGATGCTCGCCTTCGTCCTGACCGACGCCGCGGTCGCCCCGGCCGACCTGCACGCGCTGGCCCGCCGCGCCGCCGACGGCTCGTTCAACTCGGTCAGCGTCGAGGGGCACACCAGCACCAACGACACGCTGCTGCTGTTCGCCAACGGATCGGGGGCACCGCTCCAGGGCGAGGGGCTGGCCCGTTTCGCCGCCGCGGCGACGGCGGTGTGCGCCGACCTGGCGAAGGCCATCGCCGCGGACGCCGAGGGGGCGACGCACTTCGTCACCATCGAGGTCGAGGGGCTGCGCGACGACGCCGAGGCCAAGCGGGTCGCCAAGGCAGTCGCCGACAGCCCGCTGGTCAAGACGGCGATCTTTGGCGCCGACCCGAACTGGGGACGGATCGTGTCGGCGGCGGGCTACGCGGGCGTCGAGTTCGAGGAGGAGCACCTGTCGCTGTGGGTAGGCGACATGCTGCTGTACCACAACGGCACGCCGCAGCCGTTCGACGCGGCCACGGCCTCGGCCTACCTCAAGAACAACCGCGACGTTCACCTGCGGCTGCGCTTCACGCTTGGCAGCGGCCGCTGCACCTTCTGGACCAGCGATCTGACGTATGACTACGTCAAGTTGAATGCGGACTACACGACGTGACGGGTGCCAGAGGGACTTGTAATAGGGCCAAGGGCTTGAGAGAATCCATCTATGTCGCAGAAAACTCAACAACTTGAACTGCGCCTGGCCCGTGTGGAGCAGGAACTCGCGGAACTGAAAGCCGCCCTGGCCGGCCGGCCGGCCGAGCCGTGGTATCGCCAGATTGTCGGCGAGTATGCCGGCGATCAGGTGTTCGCGGAGATCCTCCGGCTTGGCGGTCTGATCCGCCGCGGGAAACTCAAGGGTTGATCGCCACCTCGATATCGTTCTATCTCTCCATCCATTTCTTACTTGCATTCGGCGCGAATCTCGGCATCATAGGGCCATCGTACCGCCCCTCTGCATCGCCGCAAGGCACCTTAAAGGAGAGGAACGACTCATGAGAATCCGCACCGTCGTGGCCGCGCTGTGCGCCGCGGCCCTGCTCGCCGGCGTCGCCAGCGCCGCCGAGAAGAAACTCACCGCCAGCCTCAAGAAGGGCACCCCGGAGCTGAAGCAGGCCGGCCCCATCGCCTTCGCCCCGGAAGGCATCCTCCTCGTCGGCGACTCGCTCGGGGCCGCCGTCTACGCCATCGACACCGGCGACCGGCCCGCCAAGGCCGCCGAGGGCGACCTCAAGGTGGAGGGCATCAACGAGAAGATCGCCGGCCTGCTCGGGGCCGAGGCCAAGCAGGTACGCATCAACGGCCTGGCCGTCAACCCGCTCTCCGGCAACGCCTACCTGTCCGTCACGCGCGGCCAGGGCAAGGAGGCGCTGGCGGTGCTGCTGCGCGTCAACCGCTCGGGCAAGATCGAGGAGGTGGAACTCAAGGAGGTGAACTTCGCCAAGGCCACCCTGCCCAACCCGCCCGCCGAGGGCAAGAACCAGCGCCAGGAGACCATCACCAGCCTCGCCTACGCCGACGGCAAGGTGTACGTCGCCGGCCTGTCCAACGAGGAGTTCTCCTCGAAACTGCGCGCCATTCCCTTCCCGTTCACCGAGGCCGACAAGGGCACCAGCATCGAGATCTACCACGCCTCGCACCAGAAGATCGAGACGAACTCCCCGATCCGCACGTTCGTGCCGTACAAGGTCAACAACGAGACGAACCTGCTGGCCGCCTACACCTGCACCCCGCTGGTGCGCGTCCCCGTGTCCGACCTCAAGCCGGGTGAGAAGGTCAAGGGCACGACCATCGCCGAATTGGGCAACATGAACCGCCCGCTCGACATGATCGTCTACCAGAAGGGGGGCAAGGACTACATCCTCATGGCCAACAGCGCCCGCGGCGTCATGAAGGTGCCGGCGGAGGGCATCGACAAGGCCAAGGGCATCACCGAGCCGGTCAAGGGCGGCGGCACCGCCGGCGTCGGCTACGAGACCATCAAGGACCTCAAGGGAGTTGAGCACCTCGCCAAGCTCGACAAGGACCACGCCTTGATCCTCGTCAAGAAGGACGGCTCGCAGAACCTGGACACCATCGAACTGCCGTAACATCCCGGGCGCCGCTTGCGGCTTCGCAAACCCCGCGAAGCCGTAAGCGGCCTGGAGGATATCCCGTGCGCAAGATCGCTTACCTCATGCCGTTGCTGTTGCTCCCGGCGCTGGCCGGCGCGGAGACCCTCAAGCCGCGCATCCGCCTGAACGGCGAGACGGCCGGCACCTTCGAGGTCAGCGGCTTCAGCGCGGCCGTGGGGATGCGACTGGGCGCCAAGGACGCCGCGAAACAAGTGGCCGATATCTTCACCGTGCGCGTGGACGGCAAGGCCGACCTGCCGCCGCTGCTCGGCGAGTATTCCGCGAAAGACGGCACGCTCTCGTTCAAACCGCGCTTCCCGCTGCAGCGCGGCGTCCGCTACCGAGCCGCCGTCCACCCCGACAAAATCCCCGCCGCCGAAGGGGAGAAGTACGCCGCCGTCGAGGAGACATTCCTCCTGCCGAAGCCGAAGACGGTGCCGACGGTCGTGGAGCACGTTTACCCCAGCCGCGACGAGTTACCCGAGAACCTGCTGCGCTTCTATTTCCACTTCTCGGCTCCGATGAGCCGCGGCGACGTGTACCAGTACATCCGCCTGCTCGACGCGGCGGGCAAACCGGTCGAGGCGCCGTTCCTCACGCTGGAACAGGAGCTGTGGGACCGGGCCGGGCAGCGTTTCACGCTGCTGATCGACCCCGGTCGCATCAAGCGCGGCCTGAAGCCGCGCGAGGACGTGGGGCCGGCGCTGGAGCAGGGCAAGAAATACACACTGGAGATCGGCCGCGACTGGCTCGACGCCAACGGCGAGCCGCTCAAGGAGACGTACCGCAAGAAGTTCCGCGTCGCCGCCCCCGACGAGACGCAGCCCGACCCGAAGACGTGGAAACTGCAAGCGCCGCCCGCCGGCAAGGCGGAGGCGCTGGTGGTGACGTTTCCGAAGCCGCTCGACCACGCCATGCTGGGGCGCGTCCTGTCGGTGACGGACGACCGAGGGCAGGAGGTCGAAGGGACCGTCGCGGTGACGGATGAGGAGACGCGCTGGCGCTTCACGCCGAAAGGAGCGTGGCAGGCGGGCAATTACAACCTCGTCGTCGATACCACCCTGGAAGACTCGGCGGGGAACAGCATCGCCCGCCCCTTCGAGGTGGACGTGTTCCGGCCGGTCGAGGGCCGCGTCAAGACGGAGACGACGAAGGTGGCGTTTAAGGTGAAGTGAAGCGTTGAGCGGCCGCCCGCGGGGCAGCGCTCTCCGCGCGCTCGTAGTGACCGCATTTATGCGGTCGATGACGAACACAACCCGATAAATCGGGTCACTACGAGCGCCGCGCGCTCGTAGTGACCGCATTTATGCGGTCGATGACCACTACGAGCG
>Ga0310039_10001045_pt1 | contig 20740 bp, 18 predicted proteins | sample Sb_taG_4_FD_200460 | JGI IMG/M metagenome (GOLD analysis project Ga0310039, IMG submission 200460) | Peat soil microbial communities from Weissenstadt, Germany - Sb_50d_6_BS metaG (v2) (version 2) | ecosystem: Environmental > Terrestrial > Soil > Wetlands > Peat | place: Germany: Weissenstadt...
CGTCGCCGGGACAAAGCCTCACGCGGTTAGTCGCCAGCACGGTAAACAAATACTTCCAGACTTGCCTCCGTCGCAGGCGCTTGCCGCGCCGGTCCTCTCTCCACCAGCGCGAAACGCACCGGTCCCTGTCCGCTCAGCCGTTTGCGCCAAGCGTAGAAGGAGCATTCCGTGAGTCCCTGTTCCTTACAGAACTGCCGAACCGACACTCCGCTGCGCTCTTGCGCGGTGAGCCGCTCGCGCCACTGATCGTTTTTGGTCGTCCCCCTCTCCTCGGTGACGGTTTCGGTCATGAGACCACTATGCAGCCCTTCCGGGCTTTTGGGAAGAGGGGTTCATCGGACGCTTACGTCTATGCAGCCCTCCGGGCTCTTGGGAAGAGGGGTTCATCGGAGTTCATCGGACGCTTACCGATGAGTTCGCCTCAAAGCTGGGCAGCACTTCTCGCCCAGCCGCGCCGTGGAACTCGTCGACGGGATCGCAAATGGCGTGGACGTCAGTTTCGGCGTTCTTTTGGGCCTTCCGTTCCGTGCATGACGCAATCCTCTGAGCCGCGCAGTCCCCTCCTGCGCGGCCTTGCTTCCTTGACAACCTGAAACAAAAACACCCTGTTGTGACCCAAGCGGCCGGAGGTGTATCCGTATGCCGAAACGCACACACACGCGCGTCACTTTGATTCTGCCGCCGGATTGGAGCCAGCTTTTTGAAGGGCCGTTGCCATATCTTTCCGTAGATCATCCAGATCGTATTGGGCTGCGAGTTTTCGTTGCCGCACGTAATTCATCATTTCCCACAGCGAGACATCGGCATCCCTGGCAGCTCGCGCCAGCGTCATGCGGCCGTCGCCGTACTGCCTGGCGTAGTACTCTCTCTTCCAGTCGCTGACTGCCCTGTGCAGCAGCTTCCGCACGGCAGTCGAGCGGTCCGTCTGCTCCACCCTCTCGATCATCTCCAGGTCCTGCACCAGCCCCACTGGGAGTCTGGATCCCACCATTTGTTCCTTCCTCATCCTCTTGCCTCCCTTGCCCGCCGTAGGATCTCGAAAACCACATCGGGAGATAGCCAGATCACCCGGCTGAGATTCTCTATCGCGGCCTCCAGGCCGCCGAAGTCCAACGCCTGGCGGAGGAAAGCCTCGAGCAGTACCCCGGCGGTCCCCATGTACTCGACTGCCTTCGCCTGCGCCACAATTCTGGCCTCTTTGTCGTCCAGCAACACCATGAGTTCGCGAGAAGAGGCTAAATGTTAGTGGTCATCAGAAAACGTAGATTTTTGGACGTTCGCCGGGAGGGCCACGGCGGCTTGGCGGAGCTTGAGGCGGAGGTAGTCGAGGTAGCTTTCCGGCGCAGGATGGGCGCGGAGTTCGTCGATGACCGGTCGGAAATAGGCCAAAGAGCGGATCGGGGACAGTCGAGGTGCATCGGTTGGGCGCATCAGGCGGCGTAGCGATCCGAGGAGCAACGCGGCCTCCACTACGTGCAACGGCACGCCGTCATCATGGAAGCGGCGGGCGAGCCATTGATCCGAAGCGCGCGCGCGCAAAGGGGTATCCGGCAGATCGACATAGAGCGTCAGCACCGAAGAGACATACAACGCCGGGTTGGAATCCGGCTGCAACAGCGAGGCGGCGGGGGTCATTTCTTCCTCCTCCGCGCCGCAGCCTCCTGCTCACTTTCACGAACCCGGTAACTGTCGCCTTCGATCACCGTCACGTCGGCGTGGTGCAGCAGGCGATCCAGCAGAGTGACGATACAGGCCGCGTTGGGAAAGACTTCATTCCATTCTTTGAACGGTCGATTGGTCGTGAGGATCACCGATTTTCGTTCGTAACGCCGGTTGATGACTTCGTAGAGTAGGTCGGCGGATCTGTCATCGAAGGACAAGTAACCTACCTCATCGACGCAGAGCAGCCCCACGTTGGCATAGGTACGCAGCTTGCGGTGGCGGCCTTCGGGAGTCTGGCGATGCAGTTCTTCCAGCAAAGCCGCCGCGGAGCGGAACAGCACGGAGTGGCCCGCCAGCACCGCCTGGTGGCAGATGTTCTGGGCAATCATCGTCTTGCCCAAACCGTTGGTGCCGACCAGGATCAGGTTGCGGGCTTCGGGGAGGAAGTTTAACGTCAGCGCCCGTTCAATGACGTCGCGTTCGATCTTGGTGGGCCAGGACCAGTTGAAGTCAGCCATGGGCTTGAACTTCTTGATCTCGGAGAGGCGCAGCCGCCGTTCCAGGCTGCGGTGGGCGCGTTCGGCGGCTTCGGTCTGCGCCAGGTGTTCCAGAATCTGGCGCGGAGACCAACGCTGTTTGGTGGCCCGCGCCAGAAAGTCGTCCACTTCGGCGGCCACGGCGTGCAAGCCGATCTGTTCCAGTTGTGTCGGCAGGCTATTGCTCGGAGTCGTCGTCGCGCGGGTGGGCGAGTTCATCGTAAGTCTCCAGATCGTGGGGACGGACATCCAGAGCCTGAGCCTCCGGATGCCGGCTGAGATCCAGCGCTGGCAGCGGCGTGGAGCGATGCTGTCGGCGCAGCAGGAAAGCAACTGATGAAGCGCGCGGCGTATTCCGTTCCAGCGCTTCACGAATGGCGCGGCGCAAAGCGGCTACGCCGTACAGATCCAGCAAGCGGAGCAGTTGTGCACTTTGGCTGGCGGCCGATTCTCCTTCGGCGAAGGCCCGCTCCAGCAAGGCTTCGCTTTCCGGAACGGCCCGCGCGCGTGGCGTGGATGGCCTTGCGCTTGGTGCGCAGCAAGGCCTGCTCGTGCGCCGGATCCAGAATTCGTTTCTGCCGGTCATAGGATCGATGATGCCGCGCGATCTCTGCGGCGCCGTCGAGGATGCGTACCTCCGTGTCGGAAGCCACCAGGGTCAGCGGCCGGCCCACGGCCTCGGGCGGGATGGAATAGTCGTTGAGATCGAAATGTACGTAGATGGTCTTGCGGGAGCACACGGTCTCCATCCGATCGGTGCTGAAGGGATGCAGCGGAAGCGGCAGCAAGCGCGGCTGTTCTTCGGTAAACGCTTGGGCCACGGTGCGTGCGCTATCGTCGGGCCAGCGCCGCTGGTGCGCCACTTCATCCCGCCACACCAGCGCCTGGCGATTGCATTCCGCCAGAGTGGTGAAGACTCGACCAGCCCAGAACGAATCGCGTACAAATCGAATGGCCCGTTCCACGCGGCCTTTTTGATTTCCCGCCCGCACCTGGCAAGGACGTGGCACGAAGTGATAGTGAGCCGCCAGTTCCAACAGCCGCGGGTTGAAATGAATCTGATCTCCGCGGCGTTCCAGCACCGCACTGCGGAGATTGTCGTACAGGATGACCCTGGGTGCTCCGGACCAGGCTTGGAAAGCGCGCACATGGCCGCGCAGGAAGTTCTCCATCGTCTGGTCGAAGAAGAACTCCAGATACAGCGCCCGCGACCAGGACAGGGTGGTCACAAAGCAGGAGAGTTGACGCTTGGCGCGGCCGACCATGACGGAGCCAAAGTACGCCCAGTCAACCTGTGCTTGCTCCGCGGGGAAAACCTGCAATCGTAGGAAGGCTTCGTGGGATTGCGGGCGCAAACGTGCGACCACGCGCCGCAACTGCTCGGCGCTACCGGAGTGCGCCCGTCAAGAAAACTGCAGCGATGAGCAAGTCAGCGAGGCATCCTGTGGATAATTAAAGAAACAACGACAACCAGAATCAATAGGATCAGCCACCAGATTGCGGTGCGCTTGGTTCTCCTGAGCGACGCTTCACTTGATCTAACGCGCTCAATTTCAGACTTGAGGTCGCTACGGCAAGAGGGGAAAGCACACTTCCTTGCGGTAGGGTCGTTCTCAAGACCACAACGCGGGCACTTCGTAGCTTCAGTTTCAGCCATGGCGAACTCGAAATCGTATCACGTTTGCTCGGAGAAGTCGTTCCGCGTTGCCCCCCGCCGCGGTCGGGCTTCTCATACAAGTCCGCTAACCGGATCTCGACTCCGGCGCCTTCCTCCGCGTGATCGCGCGATGGCACGCGGGGGCGTCAAACGCGCTCGCGGCGCCGGCAAGCGCCCGCGGCGGGGACGCGTCAAACCGGAACCTCGGCCGCCGGCCGCGGCTGGCGGCGCACCAGCGCGGCAGTCGATTCCGTCGCCGCTGACTCGTTCCTTGGCTACTCCGGACTCGGCGGAAAGACGCCCAAAGAGGAGTTGCACGCCCGAATCCACGAGGAGCACGAGACGCTCGCCACCATCACTGTCCGTTCCGCTGCCGAAATCGCCAACCCGACCCCGTCCGTGAAGCGAGCTCTCGACCGTGCGAAGTAGGTTGGCGTCGGATATGATCAATTGTGAATTCTGGTTGCTCGGGGCAATGCATGAAGGCGGTGGTGCTGAGGAGTCCGGGATTATTGGAGTACATGGAAGTACCCACGCCGAAGCTGGCGCGGGCGGATGATGTGCTCATCGAGGTGAAGGCGTGCGGGATCTGCGGCAGCGACCTCCGCTATTGGAAAGGCGAGAACCCCTGGGCGCTGCACACCCTCGGCCATCACGTCGACAATCCGCCGAACATCATCCTGGGGCATGAATACGCGGGCGTGGTCGTGCAGGTGAACTCCGCGCGATATGAATCTCTGCTGGGCCGCCGCGTCGGCGTGCAGCCATACCGGGTGTGTGGCGAATGCCGGTCCTGCCGCTCCGGCCGCCACAACCTGTGCACGGAGACGATTCACATGGGCCACGCGCAGGGCTGGGGTGAAATGGAGTTCTACCCCGGCGCCTACGCCGAATACTGCCTGGCATGGGGGGATCTGGTGTACCCGATTCCCGACGACGTTTCCTTCCCGGAGGCCGCCATGGCGGACATTTTCGGCGTCGCGGTCCACGCAGCCGGAAGGGCGAAGATTCCGCAGGGCGCCGCCGTCTTATGCATTGGAGGCGGCCCGGTAGGGCTGAGCATTGCGCAGGTAGCGAGGGTGCGGGGCGCGGGAAGGGTCCTGGTTGCGGAAACATCCTCTCTCGCCCAACGTATCCTGGCGCAGTTTGACGTTACCGTGATCGATCCAGGATCGATTCGAAAAGCACTGGCAGCCCATCCGGGCCGTCCGGAAGTCGCGGTTGTCTACGATTCGGTCGGAAGTAATGAAACCATGGCCGAAGCCCTTCCCCTGCTTGCGCCTTCGGGAGCGTACGTGGGCCTCGCTGTACATGCCACGTCACTGCCTTTCGATGCCACGCTGTTGGGATCCGAGAGAACGATCACGTCGTCTTCGAACGCGTTCTACGATGACGTGCGTGAGGCGTACGACCTCATCTTTTCACGGCAGGTCCAGGCCGGCCCGATGATTACGCACTGCGTGCCGCTGACTGAGCACAAGCGGGCCTTTGATTTGCTGCTCAGCACTCCCAAGCAGGCCTACAAAGTCGTCTTCACCCCCAGTTCGTGACGTAGGGTAGGCGGCCTTCCGCGTCTTCCGCGCGAGGCCGCTTCCATCTCAAGAACACGTATGCGAGCTGGAAGCCCAGGATTTGCCGTGCTTCATTGGGCCGGCCTGATCCATGTCCACGGGCGCGCCATAAGCTCGCGACCCGCAACATCGGGTGACGCGGCCCGGGAGGGGTCCGCCTCGCCGACTCCAAACGCCCTGTCGGCGCCGGCAACCGGGCGAACTGCCAGATCGCGCCCGCGCCATCCGCGTCTTGGGCGCCGCCCACGAAGGCCGTTTCTCCGTCCGCCGAGAGCGCCGCCGCCGTGCCGAAATGCGCCGCTCCCGATGACTGGACCGAGCCGAATCGCTGCCGCGACTGCCGCCGCAGCTCCCGGCAGCGCTGCCGATACGGCGGTCCATTGCGTCGGCTTCCGTCCGCGATCGCGCGATTGGCCCGCAGGCGCGACATAAGCTCGTGACCCGGCAAACATCGGGCGACGCGGCCGGGCTTCTCTCACGAGTCCGCTAACGCGGAATTTCGCCTCCGGCGCGTTCCTCAGCGTGATCGCGCGACGGGCCGGCCGCGCATCGCCGACGTCAAACGCGCTGTCGGTGTCGGCAAGCGCCCGCGGCTGCGGCGCGCCGTACCGAAACCGCGGCGGCAGGCGGCGGCTCTGGGCCGCGTCGTCCGCGCGCCGGTCGATTGCGTCACCTTCCACCGGACGATCGCGCGATTTGGCCCGCGGGCGCGAGGCGGGCGCGAAGATCGCGCATGATTTCACCGGCTCCGACCGCGGACGGCGACCGGCTCTGTTTCAAATGGCTGGCGCCGCGCCGCGGAGCGGTTCGCGGCGAAAATCAGCGCGCGCGGTAGCGCGGGGCCCCTCCCCGATTTTGCGAAACCACGCAAGCGGGAGACACGTTTGGGGCGCCGTCAGCCGTCACACCGCCAGACACAGCTCCTCAGACGGCAAGGGCCACGACAGACCAGCCCTAAAACTCCTCGCGCTCACCGTATTACTTGCGTTAATTACCGCAATCTCAATATCCGCCACGAACGCATTCTCCTCGCATCGCCTTCAGTCACCAATTGGTTCCCATAAAGGCAGCCAGCTTCCAGGCCCCGTTCTCCTGAATCCAGTAGGTTACCGCCGTCTCCTGCAACATGCCGGCACCTTTGACCGTATAAAGCACGACGTATAACTTCCCCTTGTAGGCTTGTGTCAGGTGGTACAAGAAATCTGCGACCGGGTCGTTGCCGGCAGGTTTCTTGATGGGAAGGTAGCTTCCTTTCGGCAGCGCCTCGGCCGGGTAAATAGCGAACTCATTGGTGACGATGACGCCCGGGGCCGCGCGTGCGCTCGGGTTCTTGGCGGGCGGATACTCGATGGCTTCGTTCAGGCTCTTCGGCGGAGACGCGGATCGCTCTCCCACTTTGGGCGGCGGAAAGGCGCCCCTGAACAGTGTGTTCAGGGGATCAGCCGCCCGGCTCGTAGACGGGCGATTGGAAGACGGAGTCTGCTGTAAACTGAAACCGTTGTCCTTGGCAACAAAGCTCTTCAGGTCGTCGAGCTTCTTGTCCACGTACCACGCCTGCAGGAAGGCACGGACGGTCGTTTGAATATCCGCCTGCGCCTGGAGAGCCTGCAGCGACGCCCAGATGGCCAAAGCCACAATTGGCATGTGATATGTCAGGTGTCGCGGATTCCTCGTCTTAAGGCTCGAAGCCAGGGATCGGTCCGTACCAACACTTATAGAGTTGATAATTGCTCTTGTCTCCGATATCGCCATTTTCAGCCTCGTAGTGCCCGAACAAGGAGCGAAATCCGATGTGAAACTGTCCGTCCACATTATCCGGGTCCTTCGGAGACTCATTGAAGAGGACCACCATTCCCAAGAATGGGTTCCCATCTCGATTCTCCTGGTAGCCGTATTGTCCCGGATGCAGCAGCGCCCAATGCTCGCTCCAATGGCGCAGCTTACGAAAGTGCGAGGCGGCGTCCTTGGACCACACCACTTGCGTATTGAATTGTTGGGCGGAGGATGCGTCCGGCTCGTTGCCGTGGATCGCAGTGACCGCCCCAACCGCCTGCCATTTGTGATCGGTCTCTACCTTTATCACTACCCGGGTGCCGCCGGCGTATTCCACGCGCTGCGATTGGTCCAGGGAATTGGCCCAGAAAATCGCGGCGTCCGCGGGCTGCACGTTGGGATATCTTTCGAATAGGCCGGCCTGGCGCGTGTCCAGCACAGAAAACGGCAGATTGAGGCTTGTAGGAGAAGCCGGCGGCGTGTGGCAGATGCGTGAGCACGAGACAGCGGACAGCAGAAGTGCCAGGAACGCGAGCGTCTTCGAGTTCATCCGGATCATGGAGTCCTCTTATGCCATGGCAACAGTTTGATCAGCACGGCTTCTATCTTGCCGATTTCGGGTCTGAATTCTTCGTAGGCGTCGCCCACCCAGAATCCGAGAACGTTGTATGCGAAGCGTGTCGCGCTGGCACCCGCGGTACGTTGTAGGGCGGGTTGGTACACGTTGGAAACAGCCGCGCATAGGAGCGAGTTTGGCATCGCCGCTACGTTGAACACGCTCCGGGAATGATCGGCCGAGGCCGTGATCAGCAGATGTTTGGAGACGTGAGCCACGCGAGTGCCGAAGGAGGCCCCCGATTGCGTTGGAACGTATACGTCATCCTGATGAAATGCCACGGGGAGGACAAGCTTGCCGAAGAATTTGCCGCTAATATTGCCGAGCAGGTCCACGCCATAATGCTTACCGTAGCCGGCTGCATCGCCATCGAACCCGTCGTGCGAAGTAAACACTTGCGAGAACACGGTAGTGGCTGCGGGGCTTGCGACCGTTCCTACACTGACGAGAGAGCGGACAAACCGGTCCCAGTGATCGCAGTTCGTCACGAGTGCCGTATGGATACAGGCGGGAGGCGTCTGTGCCGGCGCATTCGGGACGATTCCGGCAATTAAAGCGATTATGCCCGCTGCATGAATCGAAGCAGAGATCGCCATTTCGATTGCGGAGCAGCGAAACTTCGCGCGTGCCCTGACCATAGTTCCCGCAGCTTCGAGAAGTATACGGAGAGATTTGGAGAAATGCAAGATACTTTGCGGTTTAGCGGATTTACGTTGGTTGCCGCTCTTGCGCAATGCTGACCCCTGCCACTGACGGGTCTCCTGACCCAGTACGTCGAGAATCGTGATTTCGAGAATATTTTCGTCTGTCACCTCCCGCGACTTCCCGCGACAACTGCCGCCGAATAAGCTCGTGACCCGCAACATCGGGCGATGCCCGACCCGAACCGTTCGGGTTTCTCATCCGCGTCCTCCAAAAACCGGAACCTCGCCTCCGGCGTCTTCCTCCGCGCGATCGCGCTCCGGCCCGCCGCGCTCTCGGCGCCGGGAAGCGCCCGCGGCTGGGGCGCGCCGAACCGAAATCGCGGATGCCGGCCGCGGCTCGCGGTTATCGGCTGCGCAGCCAGCGCGGCGGTCGCTTCCGTCGCCGTCTGCCGCAAGGGTCGCGCGATTGGCCGGCGTGAGCGCGCTGAAGGCTCGTGAGCCGCAACATCGGGCAACGCGGCCCGGGCTTTTCATCCGAGTCCGCTGAACGCGGAATTTCGACTGCGGCGCCTTCCGCCGCGCCTACGTCGAACGCGCTCTCGGCCCGGGAAGAGCCCGCCCGGCTGGCGCAGGCGGGAGTTGCGGCCGGCGGTCGCGGTTTCGTTACGACGCGCCCCCGTCGGAGCCCCGAAAGGCGACGGAATCGACTACCGCGCCGGCGGGTTCGTTTGCGATTTGCGCGGCGACGGCGAACGTCGGAACAATTTCCGGATGGCGATCCAGGACTAGTCTGCTACCAGGACGGTGTTGAAGCCCAGGCCGGGCCTCCCGCTCGCCTGCTGCTACCAGGAGGAATGTGCTGAAGAGCCTCGATTAACGGTCCCTCGGCAGAGTGGAGTAGAAAGTGGTTCCTTTACCGAGGGCCGATTCAACCCAGATGCGGCCCTCGTGGCGAGTTACGATTTTGCGGCAAATCGCCAGGCCCATGCCGGTGCCGGTGCTCTTATCGCGCGGCTGCAAACACTTGAAAATGCCAAACACTTTTTCGGCACACTGCGGTTCGATACCGATTCCGTTATCTTTCACTGAAAACAGCCACTCGCAGCCGTGGGCTTCAGCGGCAATGTGTATGCGGGGAGCCTCTTCGCTCCGGTACTTCATCGAGTTGACCAGCAGATTCTGGAACAAGCGTGTCAATTGGGTGGGATCTCCCATCACTTGAGGCAACAACTCACGGGTGACCACGGCCCCGCTTTCTTCGACCAGCGACCGAACGTTCTGAATGGCGTCATTCAAGACGCTCTCACAACTGGTCCGCGTAAAGAAGTCGGTGCCCCGGGCGTCGACTCTCGAAAAATCCAGCAGATCGTGTATCAGCTTCTCGATGCGGTGAGCGTTCTCCACGATGTAGGCGATGAACTGGTCGGCGTCGCCCCGAAGCTGGCCCTGGTAGCGTTTGGCCAGGAGTTGGGCGTAAATCGACACCGTGCGCAACGGCTCCTGGAGGTCGTGGCTGGCGATATAGGCGAACTGCTGCAACTCCTCATTGGATCGCATGAGCTCCTCGGTCCGCTCCAGGACGCGTTCTTCGAGGGAGGTATTCAGTTGCCGGATCTGTTCCTCGGCCTTCCTGCGCTCACTGATGTCGCGAATGGCGCTGGTGATGACCACGCCTTCCTCGGTCTGCAAAAGGCTGAAGCTGATTTCCACCGGGAAGGTGGCGCCGTTCTCACGGAACGCGTAGAGTTCCACACCCCGCTCCACGGGCAGGACTTTGGAGGCACCGGACTCCTGGTCCGAGCCGGGACGAAACCTCGCGCTCCAGCCTGGCACCAGGGCGCGGATGTTCCGGGAGATCAGCTTGTCGCGCCGGCAGTCGAAGAGCACCTCGGTCTGCGAATTGACCATGATGATTTCGCCATCGGCGCGGCACATGACCATCGCGTCCGGAGCGGCTTCCAGCAGGGATCGCAATTGCTGCTCGGCCTTTTGCAGCACCTCCGCCTGTTTGCGCAGAGTGTCAGCCTGTTCTTTCAATTTGGCGTTGCTGCGGCTGAGTTCCACGAACGCCGCCACCTTGGAACGTAAGACCTCGGGGACGATGGGCTTGAACAGGAAGTCCACAGCCCCCAGATCGTAGCCCCGAAACAAGTGCTCTTCGTTCCTATACCCGGTGAGGAAGAGGATGGGAATCTGCCGGGAGCGCGGACGGCTTCGAATCAGCTCGGCGGTTTCGAAGCCGTCCATTTCGGGCATTCTCACGTCAAGCAGGATGGCTGCGAAATCGTCGTTCAACAGGTGGCGGAGCGCCTCCTTCCCGGAGTTCGCCAGCACGAGGTCTTCACCCAAGCCGCTCAGAGCGGCTTCCAGCGAGACGAGATTCTCCGGGGTATCGTCGACCAGCAGGATCTTCATCCTGCACTCCGCGGCGGGCTCTGGGACGTTCTTCACTGGATTCGGGGCGGCTGCCATAACATTCCTCAACTCGCGGCAGTCATGGCCGTCTGCGAAGAATCGTGGCTGCGGGCCAGCCACACGCGCAGCACGGAGAAAAGCTGGTCCAGGTCAACCGGCTTGGTGATATAGTCCGACGCTCCCGCTTCAATGCACTTGGCGCGGTCCCCTTTCATCGCCTTGGCAGTCACCGCGATGATGGGAAGATTCCGAAATTCCGAGATTTGCCGGATCGCCCTGGTGGTTTCGTAGCCATCCATCTCGGGCATCATGATGTCCATCAGCACGCCGTCGATGCCCGGCGTCTTCAGCAGCATCTCGATGCCGGCGCGTCCATTCTCCGCGTGGACCACCTGCAGGTTGTGCTGCTCCAGGACGGTGGTAAGCGCAAAGATATTGCGCACGTCGTCATCCACCACCAGAACTTTCCTGCCGGCCAGCGTGGAGTCGCTGCGGCGGATGGAACTCAGAATCTCGCGCTGCGAGTCCGAAAGGTAGGCTTCCGCCCGGTGGAGGAGCAATACCGTCTCTTCCAGCAGGCGGTCGGGCGACTCGGCGTAGCGGACAACGCTCTGCCTGGCGAGACGCCGGATGTCGCTCTCCACGTCGGCGCCCGAGTTAAAGGCTCCGCAGACCACGATGGGCGGCGTTTGGGGACTGCTCCCGGCCTGGATCTCTTCCACCAGCTGCATGGCTGGAATGTCGGAGATACGCAGGTCGAGCACGATGCCGTCCAGGTATTTCTGTCTGGCTACAGCCATGGCTTCCCCGCCGGAGGCCACGGCGAGAATCTCCAGATCGCTGCCGCCGAGGAACTCCCACCAATTCGAGCGGCGGGCTTCATCCTCCGCCACGATCAGCAACTTTTTGGCGCGCCGCTCGAGGGAATAATGAATCGTATCGAAGGCGGCGTTCAAGTTGTCCTTGGTCACGGATTTTTCGAGATAGGTCATGGCGCCCAAGGCGAGGCCGCGGCGCCGGTTCTCATCGCCGGTAATGACGTGGACTGGAATATAGCGGGTTACGGGATCGTGCTTCAACCGGTCCAGTATAGTCCAGCCGGCCATATCCGGCAGAGTGATGTCCAGGGTGATGGCGCCGGGGCTGAATTCGCGCGCCAGCCAGAGCGCAGTGGCCCCACGCAGCGCGACCAGGGCCTTGATGCCGCGATTGTGCGCCAGGTCCACGAGAATGCGGGCGAAGGTGACATCGTCCTCGACGATCAACAACACCGCATCGCCGGGTTGGATCAGATTGCGGTCATCGTCGATTTCAATATCGTGCACCACGGCGGTGGTTGTCGCGTTTGGCGGCGGCAGGATGATGTCGAGGGTAGCATCGTCCGGCACGCCTGTCCCATCGGCCGGAATCGCGGCCGTGCGGGCGCTGTCGGCCGACACCACCCAGGGCTCCGGCTTCGCCGTGGATACCAACGCGACATAGGTCTGTGGAAGGTACAGGGTGAACGTGCTGCCCACTCCCGGCGCGCTCTGCAGCCGGATCTCGCCGCCCAGCAGGCGGGTCAGCTCACGGCTGATAGAGAGGCCCAGTCCGGTGCCGCCGTACTTGCGGCTGGTGGTGCCGTCCGCCTGTTGGAACGCTTCGAAGATGATTCGTTGTTTGTCTTGTGGAATCCCAATGCCGGTGTCGGACACGGAGAAAGCGATGACCGATTTCACGCGATTGAGGACCGAATGATTCGGGCTCCAGCCGGATGTGGCCCGTTCCATCCGCAGCCGCACCGCGCCATGTTCGGTGAACTTGAGGGCGTTCGACAGCAGGTTCTTGAGCACCTGCTGCAGCCGTTTGGCGTCGGTGATGATGGTGTCCGCCGGCAGGCTGTCGCCCAGCTCGATGGAAAACTCGAGTCCCTTGCCATCGGCGACGTGACGGAATGTGCGCGAGCAAAGGTCCCGGAGCTCGCTGAAACGGACGCTTCCCACTTCCACATCCATTTTCCCGGACTCGATTTTGCTGAGGTCGAGAATATCGTTGATCAGGGCCAGCAGGTCCGTGCCGGAAGAATGAATGGTCTCGGCGTACTTGACCTGCTTCGGCGTCAAAGTGCTTTCGGTGTTCTCCGCCAGCATCTGCGCAAGGATGAGCAGATTGTTGAGTGGCGTGCGCAGCTCGTGGCTCATGTTGGCCAGGAACTCGCTTTTGTACTTCGAAGTGAGGGATAACTGTTCGGCCTTGTCTTCGAGCGCGGCTTTCGCCTGTTCCACCTCGCGGTTCTTGGTTTCCACTTCGTTCTTTTGCTCGGCCAACAGGTGCGCTTTTTCTTCCAGCTCGGCGTTGGTCTTCTGGAGCTGCTCGGCCAGCGCCTGGCTCTGCTTGAGCAGTTGCTCCGTGCGCATGGTGGCCGCGATGGTGTTCAATACGATGCCGATACCCTGGGTCAATTGATCGAGAAAAGCCAGGTTGACGTCGGTAAAATGGCGGAACGAAGCCAGCTCGATTACCGCCCTTGCCTCGCCTTCAAAAAGAACGGGCAGAACCACAATACTGAGCGGCGTGCCTTCGCCGAGGCTCGAGGTGATCTTGATGTAGTCCGCGGGGACGTCGGTCACCAGGATGCGGCGTTTTTCCAGCCCGCACTGGCCGACCAGGCCTTGTCCCATGCGAAATTCCTTCGAGACCCGGTCGTTCGAGCCATAGGCCGCAAGGAGCTTGAGTGACTCCGACCCATCGCTGGCGTCGGCGACATAGAACGTTCCGTGCTGCGCGCCGACCAGGGGCGTCAGTTCAGACAGGAGCAATCGGGTCACGGTCAACAGATCGCGCTGGCCCTGCATCATGCCGGTGAACTTGGCGATGTTGGTCTTTAGCCAGTCCTGGTCGGTGTTCTTGCGCGTGGTCTCGGCCAGGTTGACGATCATCTCGTTGATGTTGTCCTTGAGCGCCGCGACTTCGCCCAAGGCTTCGACCGCGATGGACCGCGTCAAGTCGCCCTTGGTTACGGCGGTGGCCACATCGGCGATGGCGCGGACCTGGGTGGTGAGGTTGGCGGCGAGCTGGTTGACGTTGTCCGTAAGGTCGCGCCAGATACCGGCCGCGCCGGGCACCAGCGCCTGGCCGCCCAATTTGCCTTCGATACCGACTTCGCGGGCCACGTTGCTGACCTGGTCGGCGAAGACCGCCAGGGTATCGATCATTCCGTTGATGGTGTCGGCCAGCTCCGCGATTTCGCCTTTGGTCTCCAGCACCAGTTTCCGTTTCAGATTGCCGTTGGCCACGTCGGTGACGACTTTGGCGATACCGCGGACCTGGGTGGTGAGATTGGCGGCCATGGAGTTCACGTTGTCTGTCAGATCTTTCCAGGTGCCCGCCACGCCGCGCACTTCGGCCTGGCCTCCCAGCTTGCCTTCGGTTCCGACTTCGCGGGCCACGCGCGTGACCTCCGAGGCAAAGCTGTTGAGCTGATCCACCATGGTGTTGATGGTGTTCTTCAGCTCGAGGATCTCGCCGCGCACATCCACGGTGATCTTGCGGCTCAAGTCTCCGTTGGCCACCGCGGTGGTGACCTGAGCAATGTTGCGGACCTGAGCGGTGAGGTTGCCGGCCATGGAGTTCACGCTGTCCGTGAGATTTTTCCAGGTTCCGGCCACGCCGCGGACCTCGGCCTGGCCGCCGAGTTTGCCTTCGGTCCCCACTTCGCGCGCCACGCGAGTCACCTCAGCCGCGAAGGAACTGAGCTGATCCACCATGGTGTTGACGGTATTCTTGACTTCCAGGATTTCACCCCGCACGTCCACAGTGATCTTGCGCGAAAGGTCTCCCTTTGCGACGGCGGTGGTTACTTCCGCGATGTTGCGAACCTGCGTGGTCAGGTTGGCCGCCATGGAATTCACGCTGTCGGTGAGATCCTTCCAGGTGCCCGCCACGCCCTTCACGTCCGCCTGGCCACCCAGCTTGCCTTCGGTTCCCACTTCGCGCGCCACGCGTGTCACTTCCGAGGCGAACGAGCTGAGCTGGTCCACCATGATGTTGATGGTGTTCTTCAGCTCCAGGATTTCGCCCGCATCCACGGTAATCTTGGTAGTCAAATCGCCCTTGGCCACCGCGGTGGTGACGCCCGCGATGTTGCGCACCTGATTGGTCAGGTTGCTGGCCATCGAGTTCACGGAGTCAGTCAGGTCCTTCCAGGTGCCGGCAACTCCGCGCACATCGGCCTGGCCGCCCAGCTTGCCTTCGGTTCCGACTTCGCGGGCCACGCGGGTGACTTCACCGGCGAACGCGTTGAGCTGATCGACCATGGTGTTGATGGTGTTCTTCAGCTCCAGGATCTCGCCCCGCACGTCCACCGTGATTTTGCTTCGCAGGTCGTGCCCCTGGCCACCGCGGTGGTAACCTCGGCGATGTTTCGGACCTGGGCCGTCAGGTTGCCGGCCATGGAGTTGACGCTGTCGGTCAAGTCCTTCCATGTGCCGCCGACACCCTTGACATCGGCCTGGCCGCCCAGTTTGCCCTCGGTACCGACTTCGCGCGCCACACGGGTAACTTCACCGGCGAACGCGTTGAGCTGGTCGACCATGGTGTTGATGGTGTTTTTCAACTCCAGGATTTCGCCGCGGACGTCCACCGTGATTTTGCGGCTCAAGTCGCCACGGGCTACCGCGGTGGTCACTTCGGCGATGTTGCGGACTTGAGCCGTCAGGTTGCCGGCCATGGAATTGACGCTGTCGGTGAGGTCCTTCCAGGTGCCCGCAACGCCGCGCACGTCAGCCTGGCCACCCAACTTGCCTTCGGTTCCCACTTCGCGGGCTACGCGAGTCACCTCCGAAGCGAAGGAGCTGAGCTGGTCGACCATGGTATTGATCGTGTTCTTCAACTCCAGGATCTAGCCTCGCACGGCTACGGTGATCTTGCGCGACAAGTCCCCGTTGGCTACCGCCGTGGTGACTTCCGCGATGTTGCGTACCTGGCCAGTCAGGTTGCCGGCCATGAAGTTGACGCTATCCGTGAGGTCTTTCCTGGATTCGCGGAGACATCTGTCCCCGGTGTTGTAGCGCATTCTGGAGCAGGTTCTCGAACAGTTGCATGAGCCGGTCCGGGTCGCCCGAGACGCGCGGCATCTCGCCGTATGTCACCTCAGCATGGTTGTCGTTGAGTTCCTTGTCCAGCTTTGCCAAAACGGTTCTAAGCAGAACACCGAGCGGAGTTAACGCAAACGATCCTGGACCAATTCGCAGGGCCAGGGAATAACTGGAGAGGTCATCCACCAACTGGTCCATTTTCCTGGCGCCTTCAACAATGAAGCCAAGGCGCGGCTCGCCGCCGGAAGTCGGGGAAAAGTCACTGTTTTTGACAAGCAGTTCCGCGTGCGCGCGGATGGCGCGAAGCGCGGTCCTGAAGTCATGGCATGCACGCAAGAGAAACTCGCCTACCTCCTCGCCCGTAAACAGGCGTTCCCCAGGGGTGGGATTGCTTTGGCTGGCAGACATGCTCCCGTTATTGTACCCTCGCCAATTCCGGGGTCGAATGCGCCCAAGTGTGAGTTCCACTTCACCCCACGCAGTCGCCACTCCGAGCCCGCGCATTCACCGGGCAATCGGCGTCAGTTCCGGCACGGCGGACACGTCCCTGTGGTTCGGCGCAGCGCCGCCTAACGAGAGGTAAGCTTGCGTGGGTACCGCGAGGGCCGTCCCGGCCGATTCGACCGCGTCAAGAATCCACAACAGCAACTCCTCTTGAATCTGGAGAAACTCGTCATAGTCCCGCGTCAGAATATGCGAACACTTCCAGGTCCAGTGAGTAAGTGCCCACACCAACGAATCGAACCGGCAATGCGCCGATCTCGACTTTGGGATGCTCCTTCAACGCCCGCGTGATCGACTGTAGCAAACTCCGGACTTGTCCAGGCCGAGTATCGCGCCGCAGATTCAGCGTGAAGTGAAACCACATTTTGTCCCGCTTGGAGAAGTTTTCGAGTGTCATTGCGGAAAACTCGGCGTTAGGGACGGTGACTATGGTCCGGTTCAGCGTCCGAATGCGCGTGGAACGCAGGCCAACGTCTTCAACCGTCCCAACAAGATCCCCGAACCTGCAAAAATCGCCGACTGCAACTGGCCGGTCCGTGATCACGGCCACGCCTCCAAAGAGGTTCTCGATGGTCTTTTGAGCCGCGAGCGCGATCGCCAGGCCCCCAACCCCGAGCCCCGCCAAAATGGTGGTGGTGTTGTACCCCCAACTGCCGAGGACGGCCGCGATTGCGAGAAGCAGGATCGCGATCTTCAAAAGGCGGGAGGCAAGCGGCAATACCGAATACGAAAAGGCCTGGCGCCTGGATTCGAGAACGGTGAGGAGACGCTTCATGAATAAGTCTACGAGCGCCATAAAGAGCCGTGCTAACGCGAAGAAGAACACTAGCGTGACAGCCCGCGCCAGGTACAGCCGTAGCAGCGCCGCGGGGCCGACCCACTCGATTCCCGCCCGGAATACGGAAATGCACAGCAGCAACCGAAGCGGGCCGGCAAACGCCCGAAGCGCGCTTCGATCCATATGGGGAGCAATACGCTTGGAGAGCGCCTCGGCCAACAGAAGCGTGGGGCCGGAGACCAGCCCGGAGAGTGAACCCAGAACCGCTGCCAACACCGCCAGCGCGATCCAGCGCCAGATCGGAGTATCGATCAGCTTCCAATCCACCAATGGTTGCGCCAGATCCGCTCAATGGGCGAGTCACTCGCCAGCTTGGCGAGTTGAGGTATCAGCCCGATGCTGGCGGAGGAAAACAACCATACAGAAAGCCCCGAGTGCAGAGTAATGCGCTCCAGGTCCAATTCAACTTCCTGGCCGTTCAACTGGAACGTGTCGACGCGTTCCTGGTTTGGTGCAAGGCCGTCCGCCCGGTCGCGTTCCACGCTTCCGCTGAGCGACGCAACGTCGAACCGGACGTCGCGGTCCAGTATACGCTCCAACTGTTGCGCGAGCTGAGGACCGTCTTTCGACCGCTGCTGCGCCGGGGCGTTGCGAAGGTCGATGTATCGCCAGGCTTGTTCGTAGTTTCGCGCGTGGCAAGTCTCCAGGAAGGAATAGACGGAACTCCGCGGAGAGTCACGGCGCAACGGGTCCTGGGACTTCGGGGAAACGGCAAGCGCCGCCGGAGCGGTGGAAGTTGGCTGTGCGGTTCCACTCAGGCTGAATCCCAACAAAAGCGCCATCAAGAAAGCAATACGCGCGGTCATGGCCTGTCTCGGGCTCCGTCGCCCGCCGGATAGTGCCCATGTAGGTCACATTCCACAACGGGCTCGGTGCCTGCGATGAAAACTCCGGGGCGAACGCTGGGACAGTTGGCGCCGGCGAGTTCTCCCGTCTCGGTGCAGATTTCGACTGAAGTGACGCCCCTCGGCCGCTTGAAGTCATGGGCAGACTGATATGGCCGGAGCTGAGAGGCTCGCTTCATGAAGTCAGCCCAGATCGGCAGCGCTGGGCGGGCGCCTTCCAGATTGAGGTTGCGGTTATCGTCGAAGCCTACCCACACCACACACAAGAGCTCGCTGGTGAACCCGGCGAACCAGCCATCATGGGATGTGCCGGTCTTGCCGCGGCGGGCAGCGTGAATCCCCGCGATCTCACGCCTGCGCCGGTTCCACTTCGCAAAACTTCTTGCATCATGTTGACCATCAGGTAAGCCACCCTGGGGTCGAGCACGGGGCGCACATCCGGCTCATTCCGGTACAGCTCGGTTCCATCCCGTGCGCGCACCGCGGCGACTGTCGTGGGACGGACCCGCAGGCCCTGGTTGGCAAACATCGTATAGGCGCCGGCAATCTCCAGAGGCGTAGCCTCGTAGGCTCCCAGGGCGACCGACGGCGTTGGCAGGATGCTGTCGTTCAGCCCTGCACGGCGCGCCATGGCCACCACTTTCTTATACCCCACCTGCTGTGCCAGGCTAACCGTCGCCACATTCAGCGAACGGGCCAGCGCTGTACGCAGCGTGACATCGCCCATGAAATCGCCCGCAAAATCTCGCGGTTGGTAGGCATCCGCTCCGAAGTAGAATGTCGTCGCCTCGTCGTGTACCAAGCTGGCCGGGGTGAATATCCTGGGCCCACCCTCCACGGCTGTCGCCATCGCGGCAGCATAAACAAACGGTTTGAAAACCGAACCGGGTTGACGCATCGCCAGAACGTGGTTGAGCTGGCTTGCGCCGTAGTTGCGGCCACCGACCAGTGCCTTGATCTCTCCGGTTCGCGGGTCCATCGCGACCATGGCGACTTGCGGTTGGCCGGGAGGAATGTCCGCTCCCCGGCCTTGCTTGCGAAGCTGCTGGTCGACATTCTCCATGCCGATGCGAACCGACGCTCCGGCCGCCTGTTGCAGGTCCGGATCGAGTGTCGTGTAAACGCAACGGTTGCGCCCGCGCTTCTCGCCGAACTTCGCTCGCAGCTCGCCATTCAGCAGCGCTATGAAGTACGAGTTCGCCGATTCGCCGGCGGGCTCCGGCGTGATTCGCACCGGGGATGCGGAGGCGTCCCGATACTCTCTCTCGCTGAGGTAGCCGTTGTGGCGCATCAGTGACAGCACCAGGTTGCGTCGTTCGCGCGCCCTCTCGGGATACTGCACCGGATTGTAGTAGGTGGGCCGCCGCACCAGGCCCGATAGGAGGGCCGCTTCCGCGGTGTCGATTTGCGGGAGATCCTTACCGAAGAACATCCGTGCCCCTTCACCGAAGCCGTTGATGCTGAATGTCCCGCGCTGGCCGAGATAGATCTGGTTCGCGTAATACTCAAAGATCTGCTGCTTGGTCAACTTATGTTCCAGGTGCACCGTAATGAGGATCTCCTCGACCTTGCGCCGCCAGCTCTTGCCGCGGTCCAGCCACAGGCTGCGCGCCAGTTGCATGGTCAAAGTCGACGCTCCCTCCCGCTTCCGCCCGTCCTTGACGTCGATGTATGCCGCCTTGAGCGTCCTTGCGACGTCAAAGCCTCCATGATGAAAGAAATGCTTGTCCTCGACCGAAACCACTGCCTGCACAAGAGTGGGCGGAATGTCGGAAAAGCGCACCAGCCGCCGAATTTCACGAGTTCGCGAAAGAGTGGCCATCAATTGCGGGTCGAGCGGGTACTCCTGGCGCGCCGTATGGTCTACTAGCGAGACGATCGCTGAAATCCGCCCGTCGGCGAACTCCACCCTTACCGGCCCGACGTCTCCAGTGGAATCGCACCGGGAAAAATCTCGATGGCTCTGGGAGACTCCTCAAACCAGCCCGCCGGATTGACCTGCGACGTTGTGTAGCCGCTCCGCCGCAAACTCTGCAACAAATCTGTCGGCGCTATAGTTTCTCCGACCGCCAACATCCCGGGCGCGGCAAGGATGTCTGCGGAGGCGGAAAACGGCCCTTCCGCAAGCCGCTGATCGATGATCCAGGCTAACCTCACATACAGAAGGAGACCCAGCAGCGACATCAGGAGAAAAACGCTGGGAAGGATTCGACGGAGGCCAGGTCACGAACCTTCCACGCAAGCCTGCGCGAGCGGTCGCTGTTAAGCTTCGGCTGGTCTGGCATCGAAGGGCCTTCATCCGATCGAGAGCATGCGGAGTGCCAGCATGCGGCCTATCACAGTTCGTCGAACCCCATCCTGGTGCAGGCAAACTATCCTGCGTCAGATTCATGTATTGTTCCAGTCGCGGACAACGCGAAAACGGGAGGGGGCTTCACCCTGCGAATTCCTCACGCACCTGCTTCGCCGTCATCGGCCGCCGCGGGCAGTTCGTGAAATGCGCGCGGATCACCCCAAAGCAGCGCGCGAGTCGGGTCGGAAAGCGGCGCTACCGAAGAGGAATCCGGTTCAACCTTCCAGATCGGACTTCTGGACTGCCCACAA
>Ga0310039_10001055_pt1 | contig 20586 bp, 16 predicted proteins | sample Sb_taG_4_FD_200460 | JGI IMG/M metagenome (GOLD analysis project Ga0310039, IMG submission 200460) | Peat soil microbial communities from Weissenstadt, Germany - Sb_50d_6_BS metaG (v2) (version 2) | ecosystem: Environmental > Terrestrial > Soil > Wetlands > Peat | place: Germany: Weissenstadt...
ATCCAGGCGGTCCACCACGGGCTGTCCCAGAGTGCGAACGCCTCGTAGGCCCACAGAAAGGCGATGAGCAAGAAGACCGCCAGCCACTTGTTCCGCAGCCAGCTCGGCCAGCTCCGGCCCCGAGGAAGCCAGCGCCGTGCGAGTGTTCGTGGCACCATGAACGGGCAGGCCATGCAGAAGACGTTGCCGGCCACCAGCGTCCCGAGAACGATCAGTCCGCGCCAGTGAATCCAGGGGAGTACGCCTGCCAGGTTCATGGCTCCGATCGGCGGCCCGCGAAAGCCATCGTAAACCATGAAGCCGGCCAGCAGCAGGAGGGGGACTTGAAAGCTCAGTCGGGCATACCGCCAGCGCAAAAAGCGGCCGACCAGAGGGACTTTCAAGACATCGAAGGCTGTGGGTTCGACGAACGACCGAGATTGCCCGACGATGGGCAGTGCGGGCCAAACCGGTAAGGCGCTTTGACCTGGGGCTTGGCCGGGTAACGACGCGGGCCGGCGGTTTGTCGTTTCGTCGCCGCCAAAGAGGAGCCGGATGCCGATCACGCAGAGGGGCACCAGGTACGCCACGGAACCCGGCACCCACATCAAGACGCCGGCCACTGCCTGATCATCGAGTGGCGACAGGTTGCCGAGTCGCGGTCCATCGACGTAGTAGGAATAAAGCGGCCGGTCGGAAAAGGTCAGCAATGCGGACAGGAGCGTGTTTTGCACGTCTGCCAGGATCAGGTAAGGGATCAACAGCCAGGGCGACCAGCTCGGCCGGCTCGGATACGGCCGGATGACTGGATACCAGAAGAGGATTGCCGTGCCCAGGAAACTGATGTGCTGGAGATAGTGCCACCCTTCCGAACGAAGGACATGTTCATAGATCGGCGGCAAGTGCCAGAACCAGGTGGCCGCGGTGAAGAGCAGCCAGGCCGCAACGGGGTGGGTCAATATCTGGAAGGTGCGACGAAGGAAGTGCGAGCGAAACAGCGGGGCGAGCCAGTACGTGCGTAGCGGTCGCGGCAAGCCCAGCAGCAAGGGGAATTGCGGAGCACCCAGCCAGAGTAACGGCGGCGCGAGCATCATCAGCAGCAGGTGCTGCACCATGTGGACTTGCAGCAGCAGGGACGTGAACGGCTCAATCGGCGACGCAAGGGCCAGGAAGAGCACCGTCAAGCCAGCCAGGAAAGCAATCAACTGGTTTAGCGACCAGCGCCGCGGACCTCGCCGATGGAGCACCAGCCAACCGCGCAAATAGATGCCGGCAGCCAGCAGGAGCGCGACGTACAACCACGGCTCGAACGGCCAGGAGCGTATGACGGCGTCGAACGTGGGGTTCATTGCGGGGTTCGCTGTCGTCACGGTTGGGCAATCGCCGCGGGTCGTGCTGGTTTCTGACCCGGCGGGCGCAGGCTGACCAGGAAATCGACCAGGCCGCTCATCTCGGCAGGCTTGATCTGCTTGCCGTAGGCCGGCATGTTGCCACCGCCCGGGGTGCCGTTACTGACCTGATCGATGAGCTGGTCGCGTGTCAGGCGGATGCCGACCCTCGTCAGGTCCGGTCCACGACGGCCCCCGATACCCTGCAAAGCGTGGCAATTCCGGCATTGCTTGTTCTGAAAAACAATTGCTCCCTGAAGTTGCAACGGCGTGCTCGCCTGGACCAGGTTTTCCGGCACGGCGTCGCCGCTCCAGGCGCCCATGACCGGCGACCACGGCTCGGTGGCACCCTGGTACGTCAGCACGGCAATCACCGTGGCGATCACGATGACAGACAACACCGCCGCCGGCCGGCGACTCGGCGCCCGTTCTCCGCGATTGGACACAAACGGCACCAGCAGCAAAGCGCCGATCAGCACCACGGGCAAGGCCAGGATGATGAACGTTTCCGCTCCTGGCGGGCTCAGTGAAAGGAGCGCAAACAACCACCAGAAGGGCCAATCGGGTTTTGGATTGGCTCCCAGCAATGCGGGTTCAGGGAGAGCCCCTGGACCTTTTGGTCCTGCAATCGCGGCCAGGACCACAATCACGACGACGGTCAGAGACGAGAAGAGAGCGTCCTTCAAGAGCGCTTCGCCGAAGAAGGGAACACCGTCCTTCTTCAGTTCCTTCTCGTACTCCTCCTGGTACGTTCGAGGATCGACAATCTTGCCTGGTACCGGGGGCTCGCTGATCCCCCGTTTCAGCACCAGCCAGAGATGCGCCGCCAGGAAGGTCAGCAGCAACCCCGGGATGATGAACACGTGCAGGGCGAAGAACCGGCTCAGTGTGTCGCTGCCTATGAGCGGACCGCCCAGGAGCAGATCGACGAGGTACGGGCCAAGTCCCGGTACCCGTCCGGCCATCGACGCGCCGACACCGACACCCCAGTAGGCGTCGGCATCCCAGCGCAAGACCTGGCCGGTGAAAGCCATGCCTAAAGTGAAGAACAGCAAGAGCACGCCGGTGAGCCAGTTCAGCTCGCGTGGATACTTGAAGGCCGCGTGCAGGAAGACCTGAGTCATATGGACCACGACCATGCAAACCATGGCCGACCCGGACCAGTAGTGCAGCGAACGCAGGAACCATCCCAGCGGCTGCTGATAATTCAGGAAGACCAGGCTCTCATAGGCGTGGTCCGCGGTCGGCACGTAGACCAAGGCTAGACCAATGCCAGAGAGCACCTGGATCAAGAGCAGGGTCATGGACGCGCTGCCGAGGACGTACCACCACCCCATTGGCCCGGCGACGCCGCGCGGGATGGGATGCATGAGCATCGGTCCCACGGTGTCGCGCAGGCTCAAGCGGGCTTCCAGCCATGCCAGAATTCGCTTCATCGCCGATCCTCACACTCTCACTGGTCTATCCAGGGTGTTCTGCAACGTGGGCAAGTGGGGCGCCTGGATCTCGAGCTGCCCGTTCCTGACCCTCCAAACGCACTGGAACAGGCCCCGCGTCGGCGGACCCGAAGCGCGCTGGCCGTTTTCGTAATAGACGCCGCCGTGGCACGGACACAGGAACAGGCCGGACTGGGGGAACCAGGTCACCGGGCAACCCAGGTGCGCGCAGTTCATGGCGAAAACCAGAAACCGATCCTCGCCCAGGTTCCGAACGTAAACGCCCGTGCGGGCCGCCATCCCGTCCCACGGCTGGCCGAGTGGATTGTCAAACGTCTCCGGGAGGGTCTCGTTGAGGGGGAATTTGCTGGGTGGACCAAGCTTGACCCACTGGACCTGGTGCTTTCGCAAGGCCCCGAGCAAATAGCCCGCGAACGGAACTGCCAGGATCGCGGCAGCCAGGGCGCCCGTTGCATAGGTCAACCACTGGAGAAACGTGCGTCGTCCGGGATTCGTCTGTGCCGGCGACGGAGTCTGGCTAGCTGAGTGCGACATGGTTCAGTCTCCTGTCCGCCGGTCCGATCCGCCCTGTCTCCAGAAAGCCAGGAGAGTCGCGACGTGATTGACATCCTGCGCGGTCAGCGGTTTGAAACCCTCCGGCCGCCCTGTGGGATCGGCAAAATCCGGCATGCCGAGATCGGGACGCCCGGTGATCACATAGCGGCGCAGCGCCTGGTCGCTGATCAGAGCCAGGAAGTCCGGATCGTTGATCGCTCCCACCGACTTGCCGTCCGTCAACCCGCCGTACCGGCCACCCTCACCATGGCGGCCGTGGCAGGAGGCGCACGCCTTGGCGAAGACCTTGAGGCCTTCTTCCTTGTTTCCGGTCCCGGCTCCCTCGGGCAGGGTCCGCGGAACCAGATACCGCGGTGCGCCGCTGGGGGCGGGCTCAACCGGACCCCAATGGGGCTTGATGCCTTCCGCCAGTATCTTGACCTGCTCCGTCGTCAGATGTCCTCCCCTGGACGAGGCAAATCCCGGCATCAGCGTGCCGGGACGGCCTTCGGTAATGAGACGTTCCAGCTCCGTATCCGGGATCAGGGCCAGGAACAGCTTGTCGTTGAGCGGAGGGGCCGGGCCCAACCTGCCGTTCACTCCATGGCAACCGGCGCAGTTCCGCTGAAAGAGGACGGTGAGCGTTCTTACCTCGTGAGGCTGCACGTACCTGTCACTGGCCCGGGGCTGACCGGGAAGATCGCAGCCGGCCGATGAGCAGGCCAGAATGGCCAGTAAAGCCCAACACTGGCGAAAACACGGTCCAGAAACACAGCTCGGGAACCCGCGCCAGCTCACGGCCGACCTCCCCATCGTCCCGGCTCCGAGAAGCCAGCCAGCTTACTCGGGCCACCGCCCACCGCTGCGGCGGGGACCTTTTCTGTCCTGATCACGACAACCGACATGGCCAGACCGTAAACCACCTGGGAGGCGATGAACCAGGGCCAATGCACATGCTCCTGGAGTAGAGGGTTGATGATTCCCATGAAGCCATGGCAGAGACCTGTCCACAGCAGTGGCATGAGAACTCCGCCCGCAATCACGGGACCTCCTGGAATTGGCGGCAACGTGGGCGAGACGACCCCGAACAGCAGCCCAAAACTCACGGAGAAGGTGGCGTGAATGACAATCGCCAGGATCAGCGATCCCCATCGGAACTGTTCGAGCTCGGCTGCCGTCGCGCCGCCGATTCCCGGAATCACCATCCCGGCAAGCAGGTTGATGGGAAACCAGAGACCATGACCACTGATCAGGCCGTAAGCCAGGGCGGGAATGGGCATCACCAGGCCGCCCACGATGCCACCCTTGACTCCGGCGGAAATGGGGTGAATCTTTTCGGGAAGCCGGAACCGATCACCGGCCATACCGGGACGAAGCTGCTCCACCGTACCGGGCTTTTCCACGACAGGCTTGGGACGAAGCACAGGCTCGACCAGCGGTTCCCGCACGTGTCCTCGACCGGGAAGCAACTGCCCGATCCACCCTCCCAGGCCGAATACGAACAGCACCACGCCGACGAGGGACAGGACCAGAGTCGTCGCCAGACCAGCACCGAGGAGCGCAAGCCCCAGAGCCAGGACGATCGGCCAGGGCGTCGCCCGCGGCATTTCCATGCCCTCGGGATCGGCTGATTTCTCCTGGTCTGACGACCTGTGGCTGATTCTTGTCATGCTTTTCGTTTCCCGGAGAAAATTGATCAGGAGAATTCAAAACCCGCTCCTGGAATTTCCAATTCGACCTCAGCGTCCCACGACATAGACCAAGGTAAAGACCACCACCCAAACGCCATCGACAAAATGCCAGTACCAGGAGACGACCTCCACACCGGTCATGTTTCGTGCCATGATCTGTCGCCGCCGCGCCAGGCCGAACACAATACTCATGACGATCACCCCGATGCTGACGTGCAGGGCATGGAACCCGACCAGGGTGAAATACGTGGTCCCGAACAGATTGCGGCTGATGGTCAATCCCCACCTGCCGATCAGATCTCTCCACTCGAGCGCCGTGCCCAGGAGAAACAAGGCGCCCAGAAGGATCGTCAGACCCCACCAACCAAGAAACTTCTGCTGTGAATTGCCCCGCAGGGCTCTCTCCGCCAGGTGAATCGTCGCGCTGCTGGAAAACAGGCACGCCGACGCGCCCAGCACCACCGGCCATCGAAACACCTGGCTCGGATTTGGCTCACCCTGGGTAGTCTGGTGCAAGAAATGGACATACGCCATGATCAAAGTACCGAAAAAGGCCACTTCCGACAGCAGGAATGTAAGCATCCCCACCTTGACCGGCGAAAGGTGGGCAGAGACCGGTGATCCAGCAAGTTTCGCAGCATTCTCTATGTGCATGTTTTTGCCATTGCAAGCCAAGACGCTTTGCTGACCCGGTCTTGTCGAACCGTCACTCATACTTCCAGTCGGGATCATCGGGATGTTTGAGATCCCAGAGCGGGCGGCGGCTGCGCACCGTGGGAATCGTCTCAAAGTTGTACAACGGCGGCGGCGAGGTCGTGGCCCATTCGAGCGTCCAGGCGTCCCACGGGTCGTCGCCCGCGAGGGCTCCATTTTTCAGGGAGACGATCATGTTCCACACGAAGATCAGGTAGCTGGGCGCCTGGAGAAACGCCCCGAGACTGGACACCTGGTTCCACAGTTCCCAGCCGCGATCCACCGGGTACGTGTAAATGCGGCGCGGCATTCCCAGCATGCCCGCGATGTGCATCGGCCCGAAGGTCAGGATGAAGCCGATCAAGAGCAGCCAGAATTGCCAGCGGGCCAGGCGCTCGGAATACATCCGGCCCGTGACCTTGGGATACCAGTAATAGAGGCCCGCGAAGAGACCCATCAAGATGCCGCCAATGATCACCCAGTGGAAGTGGCCGACGACGAAGTAGCTATCGCTGAGCTGAAAATCCATCGGCGCCACGGCGAGCATGATGCCCGTCAGCCCGCCGATCACGAACATCGACAGGAAACCAAGGCAAAACAGCAAGGGAGCGGCCATCCTCCACCGGCCGCCGTAGACCGTGGCCAGCCAGTTGAATATCTTGATCCCGGTCGGGATGCCGACCAGCAGGCTCGCCGCGGCGAAGTAGACATCGACCGTCCGGCTCATCCCCACTGTGAACATATGGTGGGCCCAGACGCCAAAGCTGATGAAGGCGATGGCCACGGTCGAGGCAGCCACGAATTCGTAACCGAAGATCACCTTGCGCGAAAAAACCGGGATCACGTCGGACACCATGCCGAACGCCGGCAGCACCAGGATATAGACCTCGGGATGGCCGAAGAACCAGAACAGGTGCTGCCATAAGTACGGCGAGCCACCCGCCTGCGCGTCGAAGAAGTGGGCTCCGAGCAAGCGGTCGAAGAGGAGCATGATCAGGGCAGCGGTAAGCGGCGGGAGGGCAAAGAGGATTTGCACATTGGCCCAGAACGCCATCCACGTGTAAAGCGGTATCTTGCGCAGGGTCATGCCGGGACAGCGCAAGGTCAGCACCGTGGTGACCAGGTTGATCGCACCTGACAGACTACCAACGCCGCTGAGCAAGAGACCAAAGATCCAGAAGTCGGTTGCGGCACTTCGCGAGAACGTGTGTTCGGTCAGTGGAGCGTACGCGAACCAGCCAATGGCGGGAGCTCCGCCCGTGGCAAAGCTGAAATAGCACAAGAGACCGCCGAACAGCGTCACCCAGAGGCCCAAGGCATTCAGCCGCGGAAAGGCCATGTCTCGCGCCCCGATCTGCAGGGGCACGATATAGTTGGCGACACCAGCCAGGATCGGCATCGCCGCGAAGAAGATCATCGTGGTGCCGTGCATCGTCATCATCTGGTTGAAGACATTCGGCGGTACGGCCCTCGACTCGGCCCAGAGAAGCTGGAACCGCATCACCATCGCCTCGGCCCCGCCAATCACGAGAAAGACCAGGGCCATGAGGACATACATGATGCCGATCTGCTTGTGATCGACCGATGTCACCCACTCGTGAAGCAGCGCGGTCCACGAGGGGCGTTCGATGGTGGGTTCATGCTCCGCGATGGCCATGCTTGTGGTCCCGAATCATGAGCGACGGCAAAACACTTCTTCAAGGCGTCGCGCATCTCTATTTCAGAGTCACCAGGTAGTTCACGATCTGGTCCACTTGCTGTTCACTCAACCCGAACGCGGGCATCAGGCAGCCTTGCTTGGTCTGCCGCGGATCGATCACCCACTTGCGCAATTCTTCACGCGAATTGGGGACCACGCCGGAGGCGAGCGTCTGCCGGCTCATCAGGTGTGTCAGGTCCGGGGCGTAAGACCCCAAGGCGATCGTGCCGCGCACGCGATGGCAATTGACACACGACTGAGACAAGAATGCGTCTCGGCCCTCGCGAACTGACGCCTCGCTCGAGGCCGGTTGCTTCTGGTTGTCCAGCCAGTTCTGAAATTCGCCTGGAGAATCGACATTAACTCGCAAAAGCATATGCGCGTGCTGCGTGCCGCAGTACTCCGCGCACTGGCCGAGAAACAAGCCCTGCTGGCTCGTTTGAAACCACATGTGATTGGTTCGTCCTGGTATCAGGTCGGTCTTCCCGGCCAAGCGCGGCACCCAGAAGCTGTGGCAGACATCGGCTGACTCCAGCGTGAGGTAGACGGGCCGCGGCACGCCGTCTGCGCCTGCCGGCACATGCAGCTCGTTGGCGGTGATGAAGCCCAGGTCTTGCCCGTCATATTTGTCGTAGACGTACTCCCACCACCACTGATGGCCAATAACGGTGACGTAGAGCGGCTTCGAGCCGGGCGGCGGTCTGTCTGGGTTAACGCGTACTTCAAATTCTGTGCGGGTCAGAATCAGGGCCAGGACAAAGACGATCAGCATTGGCGCGGCCGTCCAGGCGATCTCGATGGGCATGCTCCCGTAGACCTGCGCCGGTTCCGTCGTGTTCGAAGCGCGGCGATGGAAGCGGACGATACTGTAGAGGAGGACTCCTTCAACGACAAGGAAAATCGCTCCCGTGATCGCCAGGACCAGGATGAAAAGCGAACGGATCGACTCAGCCGAAGGAGAGGCGGGATGAAAGATCGACAGATCCTGAGCCGAGCCAGTTCCGTCCGCCAGCAGAGCAAGTCCATTCATCTCGGTCACCTCCGGGTAACGCCGGGCAGCGTTCATGCGTTCTGGTCAGATGGTCTGTCATCAGTCACCCGGCCCGGAAAAAACGCATTGTAGGTCAGGCTTTCCAGCCTGACTCTGAGCCTTGTCAGGCTGGCAGCCTGACCTACTTCCTTGCCGGGGTAATAGTCTTCCCCTTTACTTGGAGGCGGATTTCTCCCGATGTCCGCCGAACTCGAATCGCATGGCGGACAGCAGCTTGTCCTGGAAATCCGCCTCGCCGCGGGACGAGAAGCGCTCATAGAGGGCCGTGGTGAGAACGGGCACAGGTACCGCCTCGTCGATGGCGGCCTTGATTGTCCACCGCCCCTCGCCCGAGTCCGAGACCCGGCCCGCGAATTTCGAGAGCGATTCATCCGCGGCCAGGGCGTTCGCTGTCAGGTCGAGCAACCACGAGGCGATCACGCTGCCGCGCCGCCACACCTCGGCGATGTCACCGAGGTTGAGATCGTACTGGTAGAGCTCGGGTTCGTGCAAGGGCGTCGTCTCCGCATCGATCTCGTGTGGTCGCTTACCGATGTTCGCGCTGCGCAAGACAGCCAGTCCCTCGGCATAGGCGGCCATGACGCCATATTCGATGCCGTTGTGCACCATCTTCACGAAGTGACCGGCTCCCGAAGGTCCACAGTGCAGGTAGCCCAGCTCGGCGGTCCCGTCGCTGCTGTCTCGGCCCGGGGTGCGTGGGATTTCGCCCATTCCAGGCGCCAGGGTCTTGAACACCGGGTCCAGGCGCTGCACCGACTCGACCGAACCGCCGATCATCATGCAGTAACCGCGCTCCAACCCCCAGACTCCACCGCTGGTTCCGACGTCGACGTAATGGATCTCCTTCGGCGCGAGCTCCCTGGCACGGCGGATGTCGTCCACGTAATAGGAATTACCACCGTCGATGAGAATGTCACCTGCCTCGAGATAGGGCAGGAGGCCGGCGACGGTCTTGTCGACGACAGCCGCGGGAACCATGAGCCAGATCGCTCGAGGCTTGTTCAGCTTCTGCACGAAGTCTTGCGGTGACGACGCTCCAACCGCCTTTTCCTTGACCAGCTCTTCCACCGCCTGCGGCGACACGTCGAAAACCACGCACTCGTGGTCTGCCTGGAGAAGCCGTCGCACCATGTTGGCGCCCATTCGGCCCAGTCCAATCATTCCGAGTTGCACGGCTGGCTCCTTTGTCAAAGCAGAGGGCTCTTCGAGTCCTGCTGTTATCGTGTGGGATTCTTGAGCCACCGGTAGAGGCGGATCAGGTTGTTCGTTGAACGATCGTGGGCGAGGTTGGGTTCCACGTTGCTCTCGAGCTCCGGAATGATGCGCTGGGCCAGCACCTTGCCCAGCTCGACCCCCCACTGATCGAACGAGTCAATGTTCCAGATGGTGCCCTGGGTGAAGACGCTGTGCTCGTACAAGGCCACAAGCTTGCCGAGCGCTTGCGGAGTGAGTCGTTGGACCAGGATCGTGTTCGAGGGCCGATTGCCCTCGAAGACTCGGTGGGGCACCAGCCAGTCCGGCGTGCCCTCGGCCTTGACTTGCTCGGGCGTCTTGCCGAAGGCGAGCGCCTCGGTCTGGGCGAAAACATTCGCCATCAGCATGTCGTGGTGCCGGCCGAGAGGATTGAGCGTTTGGGCAAATGCGATGAAGTCACACGGGATGAGCTTGGTTCCCTGATGAATCAACTGGTAGAACGAGTGCTGGCCGTTGGTGCCGGGCTCGCCCCAGTAGATGGGGCTGGTCTGATAGGCGGCTTCCGTCCCATCGAGCGTGACATGTTTGCCGTTGCTCTCCATCGTCAACTGCTGCAAGTAGGCCGGGAATCGTTTCAAGTACTGGTCGTACGGCAGGACTGCAACGGTCTGTGCGCCGAAGAAATCGTTGTACCAGATGGCCAGCAGACCCAAGAGCACCGGCAGGTTGCGCTCGAACGGCGTGGTGCGGAAGTGCTCGTCCATCTGATGGAAGCCGTCGAGCAGGGCTCGAAAGTTGTCCGGCCCGATCGCGAGCATGGTCGAGAGGCCGATCGCCGAATCCATGGAATAACGCCCGCCGACCCAGTCCCAGAACTCGAACATGTTGGCGGTATCGATGCCGAACTCGGACACCTTCGCGGCATTCGTCGAAACCGCGACGAAATGCTTCGCCACGGCTTTTGCATCGTTGCCCAGGCCCGTCAGCAACCAGTCACGCGCGCTCTGAGCGTTCGTCATCGTCTCCAGGGTGGTGAAGGTCTTGGACGAGACGATGAACAGCGTTTCCGCCGGATCGAGGTCGCGGGTCGCTTCCACCAGATCGGTGGCATCGACATTGGACACGAACCGGAATGTCGTGGCCCGGTCGCTGTACCGCTTGAGTGCCTCGTAGGCCATCACGGGCCCGAGGTCGGAGCCGCCGATGCCGATGTTGACGACATTGCGAACGCGCTTGCCGGTGTGACCTTTCCAGGCGCCGCTGCGCACCCGGTTGGAGAAATCCGCCATCTTGTCGAGGACGGCGTGGACCTGAGGCACCACGTTTTCGCCATCGACGATGATCGATGCACCTTTCGGCGCGCGCAAGGCCACGTGCAGGACGGAGCGGTTCTCCGTGACGTTGATCTTTTCACCCCGGAACATGGCGTCGATCCGCGCTTGCAGATCGGACTGCTCGGCCAATCGCAGGAGCAGCTTGAGGGTCTCGTCGGTGATGCGATTCTTCGAGTAATCGAGGAAGATGCCCAGGTCCTCGGCCGTCATCCGCTCGCCGCGCTCGGGATCATCCGCGAACAGCTTTCGAAGGTGCAAATCGCCGATCTTTTGATGGTGAGCCGCCAGTGCCTTCCAGGCCGGACGACTGGTGAGTGACTCGATACTGGCCGTCATATGCGTTCCTTTCGTTGTCGTTATCCCTGTAGCGTGTGTCAGGTGCCAGAGGACTCCAGTGCGTTGTTCACGATTCGCTGGGCCTCGCTCACGATGGAGTCCAGGTGGGCCTGGTCTCTGAAGCTCTCGGCGTAGATCTTGTAGATGTTCTCCGTGCCGGACGGCCGGGCCGCGAACCAGCCGCTCGTGCTCACGACCTTGAGCCCGCCGATCGGTGCGTCATTGCCCGGGGCGCGGGTCAGCTTGGCCGTGATCGGCTCGCCGGCCAGCCTGGACTCCTTGACAGCCTCGGGTGACAGTTTTCCCAGCCGTGCCTTCTGCTCGGGCGACGCCGGCGCGTCAATCCGCGTGTAGTAAGGAATGCCGAATTCCGCCGTCAATTCGGTGAAGTGCTCGCCCGGATCCTTGCCCGTTCGCGCCGTGATCTCGGCCGCCAGCAGGTCCATGATCGGGCCGTCCTTGTCTGTCGTCCACACGGTGCCGTCGTGTCGCAGAAAGCTCGCCCCGGCACTCTCCTCGCCGCCGAAGCAGCACGAGCCGTCGAACAAGCCCGGCGAAAACCACTTGAAGCCCACCGGCACCTCACACAGCCGACGGCCGAGCTTGTGCACCACCTGGTCGATCATACTGCTGCTGACCAGCGTCTTGCCGACGGCGGCCTGCGCCGACCAGCGGGGGCGATGGGTGAGCAGGTAGCCAATGGCGACAGCCAGGTAGTGGTTGGGGTTCATCAGGCCCACCGAGGGCGTGACAATGCCGTGCCGGTCGGAGTCGGGGTCGTTGGCGAAGGCGACGCGATACTGATCCTTGATGCCAACGAGCCGGGCCATCGCGTATGGGCTGGAACAGTCCATGCGGATCTTGCCGTCGTGATCGATTGTCATGAACGAGAAAGTCGGATCGAGCTTGGGGTTCACCACGTTGATATTCAGGCCGTAGACCTCGTTGATTGGTTCCCAGTAGTGCAAGGCCGCACCGCCGAGCGGATCGACGCCCAGCTTGAGGCCGGCGCCACGGATGGCGTCCATGTCGATGACGTTCCGCAGGTCGTTGACGTAGGGAAGGACGAAGTCTTCCTGGTGCGTGTTCCCCGCCTTGATGGCCGCCGAAAACGGGATGCGTTTGACGCCGGCATTGCCGGTGCGCAGCAGCTCGTTGGCCCGGTTTTCGATCCACTTCGTCACGTCGGTGTCGGCGGGACCGCCGTTGGGTGGGTTGTACTTGATGCCGCCATCCTCGGGGGGATTGTGCGACGGTGTGACGACGATGCCGTCGGCGAGCTGCTCGTTGCGGCCGCGGTTGTAAACGAGGATGGCTCGCGAAATGACGGGCGTCGGGGTCACGCCGTCGTCGCGCTGGATGATCGTTTCCACGCCGTTGGCCGCCAGAACTTCGAGCGCCGTGCGCTGCGCCGGCCCTGACATTGCGTGGGTATCTTTTCCCATATAGAGCGGACCACTCTGGCCCTGGCCACGGCGATAGTCGCAGATTGCCTGGGTGATGGCCAGGATGTGTGCCTCGGTGAAGGTTCCGTGCAGTGGTGTGCCACGGTGTCCGCTCGTGCCGAAGCTGACGAGCTGATTGGGGTCGCCCAGATCGGGGCTACGCTCGAAATACTCCCGTTCGAGCTGGGCGGGGTCGACCAGCATCTCTTTCGGTGCCGGCTTACCCGCGAGTGGGGAGATCGCCACGTGGGTCTTCCTTTCTTTCAAACCAGGTGCCGCAGAGCAATCAGGACTGGCACTGGTCGGCCAGGAGAACTGGTGGACGCGACAGACGGCTCCGCTGGCCGTATGCTATTTCCATGGAAACATCCGATTCGGCGTCGCAAGAGAAGGCCAGTCGCGGTTCTTTCTGTCATGAGGGTGATGGAACAAATCGCGCCCTTCGATGGACCCGCAGCGCTCAACCTTCTTCAGGGTGGGGACATCGTCGAGCGCGTATTCTACCATGTCCAATGTGACCCCAGGAATCGCCCATATCCAGGTCTGCGACACGATTTCGATCTTGCCGAGAAACGGTAAGGCAACCGCCGTGCCAAGGGTGAGGCGAGGGTGGCCGACGACGTAGGGAACTGATTCGCCGGGCATCATTGCGATCTGCCTCCTGGAATCGACCGGTGGCGCGCGGTAAAAAGGATGTCTGTAATACTCTGCCGGGCCGATGAGGCGGCCAGGGTACCATGTTTCTCTTCTATCAGGACCGTGTAACTATGAAGGTCCACGAGTATCAGGCGAAGGAACTGCTGGAGCAGGCAGGGGTCGCGGTTCCAAAAGGGGTCGTGGTGACTGTGCCTGCCGAGGCGGCCAAAGCCTACGCTATGCTGGGCGAGGGTCTGATCGTCGTCAAGGCTCAAGTTCACGCCGGCGGCCGGGGCAAGGGGGTCGCAGTCGGCCCCGAGATCGATCGTGAGCTCGCGCTGGCCATCGCCAGCGGCAAGCAGCCCCGGCCCGACGGCATGGCCAAGGGAGTTCAACTCGTCAACTCGGCCGCGGAAGCTCGAGGCGCAGCGGCCAGCTTGCTGGGCAAGACGCTGGTCACGTACCAGACGGGCGCTGTTGGACAGGCGATCTCCAAGGTGCTGGTCACGGTCGGCCACGAGATCGCTCGCGAGCTCTACCTTGGCCTGGCGATCGACCGCACCCTCAAGTGCCCCGTCATGATGGCCTCGACCGAGGGAGGCGTCGAGATCGAGACCGTTGCCGCCAAGTCCCCGGAGAAGATTCATCGCGAGCCGATCGACGTGGGTGTCGGCCTGGCCGATTTCCAGGCCCGCAAGGTCTGCAAGGCCTTGGGCCTTACCAGAGCGACGGCCAAGAAAGGCGCAGTGTTCCTCAAGAACTTCGTCAAGCTCTTCGTTGACAAGGATGCCTCGCTGGCCGAGATCAATCCGCTGATCGTCACCGAGAGCGGCGACGTCCTGGCGCTCGACTGCAAGCTCAACTTCGACGACAACGCGGTCTTCCGCCACCCCGACGTGGCGGCAATGCTCGACGAGTCCGAGGAAGACCCGGCCGAGCTGCGAGCCGCGCGTACCGGGCTCTCCTACGTCAGCCTGGACGGCGACATCGCCTGCCTGGTCAACGGTGCGGGGCTGGCCATGAGCACCATGGACCTGATCAAGTACCACGGCGGTGAACCGGCGAACTTCCTCGACGTCGGCGGCGGTGCCGACAAGGATCAGGTGCTCGAGGGGTTCCGCATCCTGCTCTCCTCGCCGCATGTCAAGGCCGTGCTGGTCAACATCTTCGGCGGCATCATGAAGTGCGATATCATCGCCGCCGCGATCCTGGCGGCCTACGACGAGATCGACTTCCGAGTTCCCCTGGTCGTCCGTCTCGAGGGGACCAACGCCGACCTCGGCAGGGCGCTCCTGGAGAAGAGCGGCCGCAAGATCATCACGGCCGACGGCCTCACCGACGCGGCCCGAAAGGTCGTCGCCGCGGCAAGAGGAAGTGCGGCCTAGGTTCGCTGAAGCGTTCCCCTGGTGACATACCATGACCACCGCCGTCTCCGCCCGACTTCGTAATGAGGCATTTGCTCTCTTGGACAAGCGTGGTTCAATCCTGGATGTTGCTCGCGAACTCTCGCAGTTGATGCGGCAAAGCGGGATTCCGGGCGTCGTCATCGGGGGAATCGCGGTGGTGCTGCATGGTCACGTACGAACGACCAGGGACATCGATGTCTTCATCGAGCAGTCGCTTCAGCCCTTTGCCGAGCTCTTGGTCGCGAACGGGTTCGCCCTCGATGCCGAGAAGAAAGAGTTTGTTCGCGATGGCGTCCCCATTCACCTGGTTACCATTGATCAGTTGAAGCAGCCACCCAGGAAGACCGTCGAGATCGAGGGGATCACGACGGTTTCGCTCGAGGACCTGATCGAGATCAAGCTGCGCAGCGGTAGCTCAAACGTTCTGAGGGCTCAGGATCTGGCCGATGCCATCGGCCTGATACGTCATCACCGATTGACGGGAGAGTTCGCTCGCCATCTTGACAAATCGCTCCGCCCGACCTACCGCAGGCTCATGAAAGAGATCAAGCGTGAAGGACAGGCCTGACCGCCGAAGAATCAATATTTTGCTGGATTCACACACCACGACCGACTCGAGGGTCGTATCCCTCGAGTCGGATCAAAGCTCCTGGAAAACCATCCGATGAGTATTCTCGTCAACAAGAACACGCGGCTGATCTGCCAGGGAATCACCGGCAAGGCGGGGGCATTTCATGCCGAGCAGTGCAAGGCGTATGGCACGAACCTGGTGGGGGGCGTCACGCCCGGACGCGGCGGCGAGACGGCCCTGGGGGTTCCCGTGTTCGACACCTGCTCCGAGGCGGTCAAGGCCACCGGCGCCAACGCCACGATGATCTTCGTGCCGGCCGGCGGCGCCGCGGACGCCATCATGGAGGCCGCCGACGCCGGGATCGCGGTGATCGTCGCGATCACCGAAGGAACGCCCGTGCTCGACATGGCCCGCGCCGTGGCCTATCTCAAGGCCCATCATCCAGCCGCGCGGCTGATCGGCCCCAACTGCCCGGGCGTGATCACCCCGGGCGAGTGCAAGATCGGCATCATGCCAGGATACATTCACAAGCCGGGTCGAGTCGGCGTTGTCAGCCGATCGGGCACCTTGACCTATGAAGGGGTCTGGCAGCTCACCAACCTGGACATCGGGCAGAGTACCTGCGTCGGCATCGGCGGCGACCCGGTCAATGGCACCAGCTTCGTGGATGTCCTGGCCTTGTACGAGGCCGATCCTGACACTGACGCCGTGCTCATCATGGGCGAGATTGGCGGCAACGCCGAAGAACAGGCCGCCGAATTCAAGGCCTCCGGCAAGTTCACCAAGCCCATGGCCGCCTTCATCGCCGGCCAGACAGCGCCTCCGGGTAAGCGAATGGGGCACGCCGGTGCCATCATCTCGGGAGGTTCCGGGAAGGCCGAAGACAAGATCGCGGCGCTCGAAGGTGCTGGCATTCGCGTGGCCAAGAGCCCGGCCGACATGGGAACGACCCTGAAGGCTGCGCTGGGCAAGTAGGCCTGTGCCACACAGGTTTCAAGACCACGGTGAGAGATAGCCAAACCGGCTTGTCCTTCCTGGAGCTTTTTTCTGGTGTTTGCCTGTCTGAACATGAGATCAAGACTCGAACCGAGGACGCACCGTCTCCCCGATCTTCCTGGAAAGCCATGTCCGATCCTTCGAATCCATGGACGACCCTGAGCAGCCGCCTGGTGTATGAGAACCCGTGGATTCGAGTGCGCGAAGACCAGGTGTTGCGGCCAGACGGGCAGCCGGGCATCTATGGGGTGGTCGAGTTCAAGAACCGCGCCGTGGGCGTCTTGCCTGTTGATGACGAAGGGTGCATCTGGCTGGTCGGGCAGCATCGCTACCCTTTGAACAGCTACTCCTGGGAGATCCCCGAGGGAGGCAGTCCCCAATCCGAGACGACCGAGGAGACGGCGCGCCGCGAGCTCGAGGAGGAGACGGGCCTCTCTGCCGGCAGGCTGGAGCTGATCAGCACCGCCCATCTGTCCAACTCGGTCAGCGACGAGGTCGCTTACATCTACCGGGCCACGGAGCTCTCGCACGGCCAGAGCATGCCCGAAGGGACCGAGGAGCTACACGCGAAGCGAACGACGTGGAACGAAGTTTGGGCCATGCTCCAACGGGGCGAAATCACCGATTCCATCACGGTGTTGGCCCTGCTGTACGAAGCGGTGCGGAGACTGCAAGGGAATTGAGTGGGCGTGAAGTGGAAAAACCCGCCTCCGTGCGGGTTGGAGATGGCTCGGGAGGAAGCTCTTGGGGCTGGCTCAACGGCCGGCTCGGTAGACCTCGAGCCCGGGCCGCCGGGCCATTCGCCACGAGGTGGGGACAGGGCGGCTTGCGGTTGCCTCGTCCTTGCCAGCGCGGGGCTTGGCGGCGATAAGCGCCTCGACGGAGAAATGCCTGCCCGGGCAGACGGTCGGAGTCGCCGCGAGGTGCGCATGAGTCTCGACGTGCCCCCGGGCAATGCCATAGCGCGAGCTCAGGTAAGCGATCAGTGCCTTGGCCGCGGCGACCTGCCGGGGTGTGGGGGGCTCCTTGTCCAGGTCGCCGACGAAACAGATGCCGATGCCGTACTCGTCGACCTCCGCATTCTTGGCATTGCGGCAGTGCACTCCGTGCTTCTGGTTGACCCATCGCTGCGCGACCTCGATCTGGCCGTCTTCACTGCCCGTGCCGTTGCCGATCACAAAGTGGTAACCACAGCCATCGTAGCCCAGAACCTTGCGGTGCTCACGGTCGATCTGGTCGTAGTTGCCCGTGGTATTGGCACTGTGGTGCAGGACGATGTACTTCCAGGGCCGGTCGGCCTTGCTGGGATAGAAGAGCTCGTTGCCCCCCGACTCGCCGAAGTAAGGATTCAGTGTCTGCTGGGCGCTTGCCTGGCGCACCGGGCCGCTTGCCGACGTGGTGCGAACGCCATCAGTCGTGTTCATGGACGATGTGGGCGACGAGCCCGGCCCTTGCAGCACCGGCTTGTTTGCTGGTGCGGGTGATGACGGGACTTGAGAGCTGCGCGGTCGGGTCGATTGCGGGGGGATCATGTCGATATCCGGCTCATCACCGATCACCGCCTTGGGAGCCCGTTCGGGAAGTACGTTTCGCTGCGAAGACCGGGCTGAGCCGGCCGGTGAGCCGAGCGACGGGACCGTTGACTCGGTTGCGGCCGCCGGCACGTCGATCGCCGGCTCGGACGACAATGCCCGGGGCGCGGTAGCCGGGCCGGCACCCGCGGCCGGCTCGGTGACGACCGCACTCGAGCCGGAACCCGAACCGCAATTGGTGCATGGGGCAGATGTGGCCGCGGGCATGCTGTAGACGGGACGAAGCGAATCACGATGGTAACCGCCGCAGCCGGCCGCAGCCAGGAGCGCCAGCGCGACAATTGCGATCAGCCAAGCCCGGCGCGGGCGCAGCGCGATCCGGGCCATGTATTTCAGGGCCATCTTCCATCTCCTTGCCAGGGTTGAATATGTTCCCGACATCCAGGGTCGGGCCCTCATCATCCGTGGATCGCAATCGCGGTGCCGAACCAAAGGCTGATCATCCACGGCGAGGGTTCCAATTTCCTGACCTTCGCCTCAAGTCTACACGCCGATTGGCCGATAGGCGGCCGCAGTCAAAAAATTGTAAGTTTTTTTTTCAAGTCGAGCGGTCACCATGCCGCAACCCCTTTTGGTCGTTCTTACCAAGCCTTGTAACATCTATATTTGTGTGCAGTATGATCACCTCCAATCGGCCACCCCCTGGTGCTGAAGTCTTCCTGGAGAACGATCGTTCAGAGACAAACCAAATCGTCTTGTTACGCTCGACGCGTGGTTCCGGTTTCTCTTTTGTTCCTTCCTGCGAAGTGCCCCGACCTGGAAACCGGCGGTTCTTGAACCGTCTGACCCTTCCACGACCGCCGCGAACACGTTATTCTCATTGGAAAATCGAGTGACACGGGCCCCCGAACATGCGGCGGGCTTTTTTTGTCCAGAAAGCCGGGCAGACAGCCTGGGTTATTGCCTTCAGAGTCCGGATCATGAGGCCGAGGTCGGAGAATCCCTTCCATGCCTGCGTATCACCCTCAACGCATCGAGCCCAAGTGGCAAGCCTACTGGGATCAGAACCGGACCTTTCGCGCCCTCGACCTCGATCGGAACCGCCCCAAGCTCTACATCCTGGACATGTTTCCCTACCCCAGCGGTGCAGGGCTGCACGTGGGCCATCCGGAAGGCTATACCGCGACCGACATCCTGTGCCGGTACAAGCGGATGCGCGGATTCAACGTCCTGCACCCCATGGGCTGGGACGCCTTCGGCTTGCCAGCCGAGCAGTACGCGGTGCAGACCAACACTCATCCCCGGATCACCACCCAGGCCAACATCGAGACGTTCCGCCGCCAGATCAAGTCGCTGGGCTTCTCGTATGACTGGGACCGCGAGATCGATACAACGGACCCGGACTATTACAAGTGGACGCAGTGGATCTTCCTCAATCTCCACGACACCTGGTACGACCCCGAATTCGTCTGGACCGACTTGCAAGGCAGAGAGCGCACCGGCAAGGGCCGGCCGATCGCCGAGCTCCAGATACCCCGCGGAACCGCCGATCCGGACGTCTATCGCGACAGCAAGCGACTGGCGTACCGAGCCGAGGTTCCCGTCAACTGGTGCCCGGCGCTGGGGACGGTACTGGCCAACGAGGAGGTCATCGACGGCAAGAGTGAGCGCGGCGGGTACCCGGTCGTCCGGATGCCCCTGACCCAGTGGATGCTCAGAATCACCGCCTATGCCGAGCGCCTGGTCGACGACCTCGAGCTGGTGGACTGGCCACGCCCCATCAAGGAGATGCAGCGCAACTGGGTCGGGCGCAGCGAGGGAGCGGAGGTCGATTTCCCCATCCTGCTGGACGATGATCTCGTGAGCTGGGAGGTCCGCCGCCAGTCCGAGGGGTTTCCCGAGGCTCCCTCCGACGACGTGATCCGGGTCTTCACAACGCGGCCCGATACACTATTTGGCGCCACGTACATGGTGCTGGCACCCGAGCATCCCCTTGTCGACCGGATCACGACGTACGAGCGGGAGGACGCGGTTGCGGCCTATCGCAAGGAGGCGGCCGGCAAGAGCGACCTCGACCGCACCGATCTGGCCAAGACCAAGACCGGCGCGTTCACGGGCGGCTACGCGATCAATCCGGTGAACAGCCAACCCATTCCCATCTGGATCGCCGATTACGTGTTGATGGGTTACGGCACCGGGGCGATCATGGCGGTGCCGGGCCATGACGAGCGCGACTTCGAGTTCGCAAGGGCTTTCGACCTGCCGATCGTGGCAGTGGTGATGCCGCCGGACGAGTGGTTGAAAACACATCGGGGATCCGTGCCCGCGCCCGAGCATGACTGGAGCCGGTTCCGCGCCGCCTACGTAAGGAATCCAGGTGCGTTCGCCGAGGCCTACTGCGACCTTGGGACTTCGATCCAGTCCGAGAATTCCGAGTTGAGCATAAGCACTCAACCAACCGCCCTGGCCAAGAGGATGATCACGGACTGGCTGGCCGAGCAGGGCCTGGGCCGCCGTGCCGTGAATTACAAGCTTCGAGACTGGCTGTTCTCGCGCCAGCGGTACTGGGGCGAGCCATTTCCGATCGTTCTGGACGAGCGCGACCAGGTGCGGCCCGTCGCCGAATCCGAGCTGCCGGTGCTCT
>Ga0310039_10001062_pt1 | contig 20465 bp, 19 predicted proteins | sample Sb_taG_4_FD_200460 | JGI IMG/M metagenome (GOLD analysis project Ga0310039, IMG submission 200460) | Peat soil microbial communities from Weissenstadt, Germany - Sb_50d_6_BS metaG (v2) (version 2) | ecosystem: Environmental > Terrestrial > Soil > Wetlands > Peat | place: Germany: Weissenstadt...
GATCCCCATGCGGCGCGCGGTCTTGATGATGCGGCAGGCGATCTCGCCGCGATTGGCAATCAGGATTCGCTTGAACATCGCGCTACGCAATCCCGCGAACCGGCCTTTTGCCTTTGCGGCGCCATTGGCAAAATGTCAATGACGCCGCTCAGTCGACGTGGACATTAATAGACTTGGCATCAATCGACATGGACATTGGCCTTCTCGATGATGACGCGATAGACCGCCGCCTCGCGTTTGACCCGCGCATCGAGCTCGGCCGCGCTCGACGGGATGGTCGCCACGCCACCGCCGGCGAAGCGTTCCTTGACGTCGGGCATGTTGAGGATTTTCACCACCTCGGCATTGAGCTTGTCGAGGATCGGTTGCGGCGTCGCCTTGGGCGCGAGCAACGCCGTCCAATTCGAGGCATTGACGTCGCCGCCGCCTTCGTCCTGCAAGGTCGGCCATTCCGGATTGAGCGGCGAACGCTTGGCCGACGTCACCGCCAGCACCCGGATATTGCCGCTCGGCACATGCGGCGCCACCGTGGAACTGGCCAAGACCGCAAGCGGGATGTCGCCCGCCACCAACGCCTGCGCCGCCGGCGCGCCGCCTTTGTACGGCACGTGGACGAATTTGGTGCCGGTATTAAGCGCCATCGACTCCAGAATCAGCTGATTGATGCTGCCGTAACCGGGCGTGCCGACATTGAGCATGCCCGGCTGGGACTTGGCGGCGGCGATGACGTCTTTGACCGTCTTGTAGGGACTGGCGCCGTGGGCGGCGAGCACCACCGGCGCATCGCTTATCGATGCAATCGGCGCAAAATCGCGCTCAACATCGTACGGCATGTCCTTGAATAGCCCCGGATTGATCGCAATATCGCCCACGGTGCACATCACCAGCGTATAGCCGTCGGGATTCGATCGCGCCGTCAGCTCCATGGCGATAAAACCGTTGCCGCCAGGCCGGTTCTCGACCGCCACCTGCTGACCCCACGCTTCGGTGAGCTTGGCGCCGACGATGCGCGCGGCAATGTCGGCGATGCCGCCCGGTGCATAGGGCACCAGGATGCGGATCGGTCGCGTCGGATAATCCTGCGCGGATACCGGCACGGCGCCGAGCACAACAAGCGCCGCGATCGCGCCGAATGCCCGCGCCAGAGAAAAGTATCGTCTGCTCATTTTGCTTTCCACATTACAGGCTAAATCCGATTTAGTGCCGCAGCAGCAGCGAGGCGGCCAGCGCCAGCAGCAGCAGCACCGAGACGCCCTGCCAAAAACGCAGCGGCGAGCGCTCATAAAGCGTCAGCGGCCGGCGCACCGCGAGCGGCGCGCGCACCGGGCCCTGCTCCATCTCCATGGCAAATTCGTTCATGTCGCGAAAACGCTCGTTCGGATCGGTAGCAACGGCGCGCGCCAATGCCGTCTGCAGCCAAGCCGGCAGATCCGGCCGCAACTCGCCGAGCGGTATCGGCCGGGTGCGGCGCGGCGGACTGACGGCGTCGAGATTGCCGTAGGGAAATTCGGCGGCGAAGGTGCGGAACATGGTGACGCCGAGGGCATAAATGTCAGTCGCCTCGTTGCCGGGTTCGCCGGCCAGCATTTCCGGCGCCATATAGCCGAGCGTGCCGGGAATATCCTCGGCCGGAAAATCCTCGAGGCCGGGAACGCGGACCACGCCGAGATCGATCAACTTGAGCGATCCGCCGCTTTCGAGGATCACGTTGTCGGGCTTGATGTCGCGATGGATGATGCCGGCCCGGTGCAGCGCCGAAGCCCCCCGCGCCAGCTTGATCGCGATGTTGCGGCCCTCCTCCAGACCCACCGCCGGCCGGCGCGCCAGCCGCGTCGACAACAGCTCGCCCTGGTAAAGCGGCATCACCGTGTAGAGGCAGGTCTGCCGCCCGGGCGGCAATTCGATGATGCGGCCGATCCACGGACTGTTGACGCGGGCGCCGACCCAGGCTTCGCGGACAAAGGCGGCATGGTAGGTGGCAACTGCGGCGACTTGCGGTTTGGGAAATTTCAACACCACCTCGCCGCCTTCGATCTCGTCGACCGCACCGAACAAGCGGCTATAGCGGCCGTCGGACACCAGCACCTTCAACAGAAAGCCGTCGACGGCCTCGCCCATGATCGGTGTCGGGATCAGCGGCAACTGCATGATGGCGGAGCCGACGACTTCGGCCGATACTGCCGTCGGCAGCTCGACCACGTCGATCACCATGGCGGTGCAGTTGTCGGCCGAGCCGGCATCAAGGGCGGCGGCTACCAGCGCGCGCGCGGTATCTTCCGACGCCGAGCGCTCGCGCATGATGTCGGCGATGGCCTCGGGCGCGAGGTAGCCGTGCACGCCGTCGCTGCACAACAGAAAGCGGTCATGCAGCGCCACCGGCTGGGTGGCGTAATCGAGCCGCACTTCGGTCTCGACGCCGAGCGCGCGGAACAGGATGTTGGAGCGGCCGGAGCCGGTGGTGCCCTCGCGCACATGGTCGGTGGTGAGTAGCGTCAGGCGGTCGCCGCCGAGGCGATAGGCGCGGCTGTCGCCGACGTGCAGGACGTGCGCGATCCGCCCGCGCAGCACGATCGCGGTGAAGGTGCACCCCATGCCGGCGAGCGCCGGGTCGCGCTTGCCTTGGGAATAGATCCAGCCGTTGAGCGCGCTGATCACGGTCGCCGCGGCGCGGCGCACTTCCATGGTCTCGGGAAGGTCGCAAAAGCCGTCGAGGAAGCCGCGCACCGCGGTTTCGGCGGCGATACGGCCGCCTTTGGCGCCGCCAATGCCGTCGGCGACAGCGGCGACGACGTCGCGGCGCGGCTTCGGCAGTTCCCAACCGAACACGGCGCCGCCGAAATCTTCGTTGCGCTCGCGCGGCCCGGTCTCCGAGGCGAACCCCACGCTTGCCTTGACGCCGGAAACCCGCTCAGCCATCGCCCCTGATCCTGGTCCGTGCGGCGCTGGTTAGTCCGGGAAATGACGGGTTGAGTTCAATTGCGCGCTCGTGACTTCAGTGGTCGAGCAGGCAGCGATGAAAATACATATTACCGCCCATGGAGGACGCGAGCACCACAGTCAGATCGCCGGATTTGAGATCAAGCGTGTAGCGCCAGCCGTCGTTGGCGTCGCGCCAAGCGATTTTGCCGTCGCTGATATTTGCCGGATTCGTATCCACCGTGCTGTGGTCGTAGTCGACCTTGATTTGCCAGGTCGTACCGCTCGATTTGTTCATGCAGGTGATGGCTCGTTCGCCATGCGGGGGTTCAGCACTGACCGCGGGAGCGGCAATGCCGATCACCAACGCGGCAGCGAGCCCCGCCAATGGCCGACCTAGCTTTGTCATTGGCCCAGTCAGTTCCTCTGTTTGCCCCATTTGACTGCCCACTTTATAATCACACTGCGGATTTTATAGTCACCGTCACTTAGGCTGAGCCACAACCTTCATCAGAATATATGTCCAGTCAATGCTCGATTGGCTGGCATAGTTTTTGCGAAGTCCGCAGGCATTCGGCTGTGTGCCTTCCGGCGCGCAGGCCGCATTTTACTGGGGGAAGGCAACAATGGCACTCGTACCGTCACCACAATGGCTCGACACAGGCGATAACGCCTGGCAGTTGGCAGCCGCAACATTCGTTGGTCTGCAAAGTATACCCGGCCTCGTCGTTCTCTACGGCGGCATCGTCAAGAAGAAGTGGGCGATCAACTCCGCTTTCATGGCGATGTACGCGTTCGCTTCGGTTCTCGTCGTCTGGGTTCTGTTCGATTACAACATGGCGTTCGGGCACGCGTGGCTCTCGATCGCTGGACAAACCTTCCTCGGAATGCCGCAACTCGCGACCTCGGCCGCGTTTACGACCGGTCAAGCCATAGTTCCGGAAGCCGCATCGGGCATGCCCCCGCTCGCCTTCCCGATGGCGACGCTGGTCTACTTCCAGTTTGTGTTCGCGGCGATCACCGTCATCATTCTCGCCGGTTCAGTGCTAGGTCGCATGAACTTCACAGCGTGGATGATCTTCTGCCCGGTGTGGATGACGCTGGTTTACACCGTCGGCGCGTTCAGCCTCTGGGGTGGCGGCTGGCTCGCCGGTTTGGGTGTGGCGGACTTCTCGGGCGGCTACGTCATCCATCTCGCCGCCGGCACATCGGGCTTCGTTGCCGCATGGGTGATCGGCCCGCGGCTGCAAGCCGACCGCGACAACTTCCCGCCCAATAGCTTGCTGGTGACGCTGGTCGGCGCCGGCATCTTGTGGATCGGCTGGAACGGCTTCAATGGCGGCGACCCGTACTTCGCCAACGCTGACGCCGGTGCCGCGGTGCTCAATACCAACACCGCCACCGCAGTGGGTCTGCTGGTCTGGACGCTCATGGACAAGATGGCCTACGGCAAGCCGTCGGTTATCGGCGCGGTCAACGGCATGATCGCCGGTCTGGTCGGCATCACGCCGGCCGCCGGCTATGTCGACGGTTGGGGCGCCATCGCCATCGGCGTCGTCGCCGGCATCATCCCGTGGCTCGCCATGAACAAGCTGCAAAAGACCAGCTTCATGATGAAAGTGGACGACACGTTGAGCGTGTTCTCCACCCATGGTGTCGCCGGCCTCTGCGGCGGTCTGATGACCGGCATCTTTGCCAATCCGGACATGCTGCAATACATCGGCACCGACAAAGAGGCGCCCGGCATCAACGTTACGGGCTTGCTCTACGGTAACGCGTCGCAGCTTCTGCTGCAGTTTTATGGCGCAGCCTTCATCATCGTGTACAACGTGATCGCGACCTACATCATCCTCAAGGTGATCGGCTTCATCGTGCCGCTGCGCATGGATGAGGCGACCTTGAAGGTCGGCGACGACGCGGTGCACGGCGAAACCGCCTACGCGATCGGTACGGAGGGCGAATAATCAGCAACGCCGGTGGACTTAGTCCACCGGCAACTTTCTTCTTGCGGGCATGATGGCCGCTCGCAAGTCACGGTCCGCGTTTCAGCTCCTGTCATGCGGACCTTTGGCGGCTCCCACTCTGCTGCAGGGGGCCGCCTTTTTTATTGGCGGCGTTTTCTTGTTGTTAGATTGCGCGTCGCCTCGGCGATCCCGTCCCGCTATGAGTGATAGTTTGGCGCCACCTTGTGGACCTGATGCGCGTGCCTGCCGTGGACCGGTCGGCGATGGACCGGCGCCGTGCGATGCGGGCCCGCTTTGGACGGCGGGGCGGCGCTCGCCAATTTCAACGCAGCGGTGAGATCGCCCATAGGCGGACTGCCGTTGGCCTTGAGCGCCTGATCGCGGGCGGTCAACCCGGCGAGTACCGGCAGATCGAAGCGCTTGGTGATGAAGCGCAGGATCGAGGTGGTGTCGTATTGGGTGTGATCGACGACGCCTTTCTTGGCGAACGGCGAGATGATGAAGGCCGGGATGCGCGAGCCGGGCCCCCAGCGGTCGGCCTTGGGTGGCGCGACATGATCCCAGAAGCCGCCGTTCTCGTCATAGGTGATGACCACCAGCATGTGCGGCCATTGCGGGCTCTTTTCCAGATGCGCAACGAGATCGGCGATGTGCCGGTCGCCGTCCATCACGTCGGCATAGCCGGGGTGCTCGTTGAGATTGCCTTGCGGCTTATAGAACGTCACCTGCGGCAGCGCGCCGGCATCGATCGCTTTGATGAATTCGGCGCCGTTCATGCCGCCGTCCCTGAGGTGCTCGGCGCGGGCAGGCGTGCCCGGCGCGTAATTGGCAAAATAATTGAAGGTCTGGTGGTGAAACTGGAATGTCGGCGGCGATTTACGGTCGCCGTCGAGCGCATCCTGCCAGGCGCCGGCATACCACGCCCAGCCGATGCCTTTTTGGCTCAACAGGTCGCCGATGGTCGTGTCATGCTGCGGCGGCAGCGTATTCGGCGCGTTCGGATCGGCAAAGCGCGGATCGCCGTCGGGCGCCGGCTTGTTGTTGCTCGGCTGATACGGCGGCTGCATGGTGTTGACCGCATAGAAGTCCGGCGAGATCTGGCCGTTGTTGACGAATTTCGGCACGCCGTCGAGCGCCGATTTCGGCGAGTCCGGCGCCAGCGTCAGCGACACGCCGTCAGGATTGACCGCGGCAATCAGGCCTTTGGCAGGGCTGGTATCGGCATGCGGGTAGACCGGAATGCAGGCGCAGACGAGTTCGAAGTGATTGAGGAACGAGCCGCCGAACGCGCCCTGGAAGAAATTGTCGGCCAGCACGTATTTCTTGGCGACGCTCCACAGCGGTAGCTTTGTACCGTCGTAGTGACCCATGACGAGCCCGCCGGAATCGGCAAAAGCCACGAACTTGTCGTTCTTGCCGCCGTCGATCTGCATCTGATTCTGATAGAACAGGTGCCAGAGATCGCGCGTCGTGACGTTGGGCCCGGTGTTGAAGCCCTTTGGATCGTCGATGGCGAAGGGCTGGTTCGGCAGATGCGCGGTCTGCGCTTCGGTGACTGGCGGGGTGACCCCCTTGGCGGTCAAGCCGCCCCAGGCTGGCGGCAACTCCTTGAGCACGGAGCCATCGCGATCGAGCTGGGTCGAGCTGGCCGGTTTGACGTTCTGCAATCCATTGGCGCCGGGGAATCGGCCGTAGAGATTGTCGAAGCTGCGGTTCTCCGCATAGATGACGACGACGGTGTCGATCTGATTGATTCCCTTTGGCGCGCCTTGCGCAGACGCCCCGCCTGCCACCATGGCGGAAACGCCGGCCGTGAGCAGCGCAAGCGTCGAAATCGAATGTTTCATCCCGTGTTTGATCGTAAATCGCATGATCGCTCCGCTGCTGAAAAGCCTGAGTGGACCGTATCTCGCCCAATCGTTCCGGCCAAAATGACGGCGCTGCAGACTGGCGAAGTTCTATGGCAGTTGCATGAACGGCTGGCGCATATTCCTTTGTCAGAAAACTGTCATGAAGAGCCGGCACCCTGTTGGTTGGGCTTTGCCGATCAACCGGCCATGGCTTGCCCATATTGCTTTGTCAGAAAACTGTTTTGAATGATTGCTCGTTGGCGAATCCTGCTGTTGTGGTGTGGCGCTTTTATCGGCGCCATCGCCGGCGCGCAGGCCGGCGACGGCACGCTGACGCGTCCGCAAGCTTATGAGCGCGCGGCGCAACTCGCGGCCCTCGGCCGCAAGCTGTTCGCGGATCCTTCGTTATCGGCGTCCGGCCGCATGGCGTGCACGACCTGCCATGACCCGGAGCACGCTTTCGGGCCACCCAATGCACTGGCGGTTCAATTCGGCGGCGCCGATTTGGATCAGCCGGGCCTGCGCGCGGTGCCGAGCCTGAAATATTTGCAGGTCGTGCCGCAATTCACCGAGCACTATTACGAGTCCGAGGATGAAGGCGACGACAGTATCGACAACGGCCCGACCGGCGGCCTGACCTGGGATGGCCGCGTCGACCGCGACCGCGATCAGGCACGCATTCCGCTGTTGTCGCCGCTCGAAATGGCCAATGCCGACGCCGGCAGCCTGGTCGGCAAAGTACGCCAAGCCGATTACGCCGGGGAGCTGCGCAAAATCTTCGGCGCGGCGATTTTCGACGACACCGACAAGGCGTTTGCCGGTGTCGTTGAAGCGCTCGAGGCATATCAGCAGGATTACCGCACGTTCTATCCCTACAGCAGCAAATACGATGCCTATCTCGCCGGCCGTGCCAAACTGACGCCGCAGGAAATGCGCGGGCTTGGGCTATTCAACGATCCGGAAAAGGGCAATTGCGGCAATTGTCACCGCAGTCAGCGCGGCAAGGACGGCACGCCACCGCAATTCACCGATTATGGATTGATCGCGATCGGCGTGCCGCGCAACCGCGACATTGCGGCCAATGCCGATCCAAATTTCTACGATCTCGGGCTCTGCGGGCCACTGCGCACCGACCTCGCCGGCCGGGCCGAATATTGCGGTCGCTTCATCACCCCGACTCTGCGCAATGTCGCCTTGCGGCAGACGTTCTTCCACAACGGCGCCATGCACAGCCTGCGCGACGTCATCACCTTCTATGTCGAGCGCGACACAGATCCGGGCAAATGGTACCCGCGCGACGCCACCGGCCAAATCTTGAAGTTCGACGATCTACCCCAGCGTTATCGCGACAACGTCAACAGCGAGCCGCCGTTTGGCGGCCACCCGGGTGAACGCCCTGCGCTCTCGGCGAGCGAGATTGACAACGTTATTGCATTTCTCAATACGCTGATTGACGGCTATGCGGCGCCGCAATAGACTCGGTCCTACATGCGGACGTAGCGGCGGCCGGCGTAGCGGTTTTCAGCGATAATCCAGTCGAGAATGGCGATATCGACTTCGTCGAAGCCGGCGAAAAAACGCTGCGCCGGCTCGGCCACGACGATTTGCGAATGCGCAATCACCGCGGCGAGCGTTTCGACGTCAGGACGTGCCATCTTCATCGGAGCCTCCCGAGCGCCTGCAAAGAGCAACGCGCGCGGTCCTGGAGCAGTGTTTTGACCCCTGCCCTTGACCTTTAGTCGGCTGAGTCGGGGTTACGGTTCAAAACTGAAATGGCAGGGTGGCCGGCCAAGGGCGGCACTTGGGCAATCTCGCGGCGTTCCATTCACCGCTCGGTGATCGCGCGCTTATCGGACGTTGGCTGATGACAATGTCGCCGCCAATGGTTGTGTCGACGGACCGCTTCACGGCGCCTCGCAAAAATATTTCACAATCCATTGTGGGCACAGAGGTATTCCCACGGCACCGAGTGCGTTTCGAACGAATAATGCTCGGCCTGAAGGGCTAGCATTGGCGGCCATTGAACCGTACATGTCACTGGCGAATTACATTCTAGAAAATCAAGTCGCACGGAATAACGATCACCCCAGACGGAGGTTTTCCCATGACTCTGGCAATTGGCGATACCGCCCCGGATTTCGAAGCCGAAACGACCGAAGGCAAAATCCGCTTCCACGACTGGATCGGCAACAATTGGGTGGTGCTGTTCTCGCACCCGAAGGATTTTACGCCGGTCTGCACCACCGAGCTCGGCACCATGGCGCGGCTGAAGCCGGAATTCGACAAGCGCGGCGTCAAGATCATCGGGCTCTCGGTCGACCCGGTCGACAACCACAAAAAATGGGCGGCAGACATCAAGGACGTGGTCGGCTTCGCGCCGAATTATCCGATGATCGGCGACACCGACCTCAAGGTTTCAAAGCTCTACGGCATGCTGCCGGCGAGCACATCGGGCACCTCGGAAGGCCGCACGCCGGCCGACAATCAGACCGTGCGCAATGTCTTCGTCATCGGACCGGACAAGAAGGTCAAGCTGGTGCTGGTTTATCCGATGACCACGGGGCGCAATTTCGACGAGGTGCTGCGTGTGATCGATTCGATGCAACTCAACGCCAAGCATCGCGTGGCGACGCCGGCCAACTGGAAGCAAGGCGAGGACGTCATCCTTACCGGCGCGGTGACCGACGAAGAGGCGAAGAAGCTCTACCCGCAGGGCTGGAAGACGCCGAAGCCGTACATCCGCGTCGTGCCGGCGCCGAAGTAAAGCGCCAAACCCTGTCCCGGATAGGAGAGCGCGGCTACGGCCGCGCTCTTTGCATGTCCGGCGCCGGCGCTGGCATACTGTGATCGATGCGCCGCGGCGCGACGGTCGCGCGGTGAAGCTTGAGGTCGCTGTCTAACAATGAGCCATGACATGAAGCGAGACGCCGAATTGCAGCCGCCGTTTGCCAATTTTATGGGCATGAAAGTCACCCACCTTTCCAGGGACAAGGTCGAAGCCGAGATTTTCGTGCGCGAAGAGCTCAACAACCGGTTCGGCGCCATGCACGGCGGCGCAATCATGGCGCTTGCCGACAATCTCGGCGGCACCGCGACCTTTGCCAACTTGCCCGAAGGCGGACGCACCGCGACCATCGAGAGCAAGACCAATTTCTTCGCGCCGATCCCGGTCGGCGACACCGCGCGCGCCGAATGCACGCCGCTGCATCGCGGCCGCACCACCATGGTCTGGCAGACCCGCATCACGCGAAACGATGGTAGACTGTGCGCGCTGGTCACGCAGACGCAGATCGTAATTGCGCCGGAGAAGAGCTAACGCGAGGCAGCCGGATGCCCGTAACGAAATCACCGCGAAAGGCCGCAGGTCCAAAAAACGCCGCCGGCCGCTTTCGCATCAAGCGGGTCTATGAGCCTGTCAGCAAGGACGATGGCTTGCGGGTGCTGGTCGACCGGCTGTGGCCGCGCGGCATTGCCAAAGAGAAGGCCCACATCGATCTGTGGCTGCGAGACCTGTCGCCGAGCGACGGGCTGCGCCGCATGGTGCATGCCGATCCGGCAAAATGGGATGAATTCGTCAAGGCCTACGGCCGCGAGCTCAAACAGGAGCCGGCGCGGACGGCGCTCGCGGACCTACGCAAGCTGCCGCGCAGCCAACCGGTGACGCTGCTCTACGCGGCGCGCGATGAGGCCCATAACAACGCCGTGGCGTTGAAGCGCTGGCTGGAGCGGGCAAAATAGCAAGGTAATTAAGACACGCCGGCGAGGCGGATCAGCCCGTAGCTGATCAGGCCGAGAATAATCAGCGACGCCGTCACCGCGAGCGTCACCCGCACGCCGCTCCTGGCCACGACGCGAACATCGACGCCCAGGCCGAGCGCCGCCATCGAGACGGTCGTCAAAATCGCCGCGACGTGGGTGACGGTGGGCAACACGCTTTGCGGGATCAGTCCCAGCGAGCGGACGATCAGGACCACGAGAAAGCCGGCGATGAACCACGGCACCAGCTCGCGCACGTCCGGCCTGCGGCGATTGGCGCGATCGAGCCGCGGGTCCGTTCGCAGGTCTCGCGCGAGCAGCGATAGTCCAAGCACCACCGGGCCCAGCATCAGCACCCGCACCAGCTTGATCACCGTTCCGACCTGATTGCTCAACGCGCCGATCGGCAAGGTCGCCGCCAGCACTTGCGGCACGGCGTAAACGGTCAAGCCGGCCAGCACGCCGTATTGCGTCAGCGACAATTGCAGGACTGGAACCAGCAACGGCAGCGTCAGGACCACGACAACGCCGAGCACGGCGGTAAATGAGATCGATGCGGCGATGTCGTCGCCGTCGGCGCCGATAACCGGCGCCACGGCGGCAATCGCCGAATTGCCGCAGATCGAATTGCCGCAGGCGACCAGGATGGCCATGCGCAGCGGCAAGCCGAGCAGCCGGCAAATGATGAAGCTCGAGCCGAGCGCGATGGCGACCACGGAGGCGATGCCGACCAGAAGGATCGGCCCGAGCGCCAGCACGGTCGCGACGCTCACCGACGCGCCCAGCATGACGACCGCGACTTCGAGCAGGAGTTTTGCGGAAAACGCGATGCCGGGGACGAAGCGCTTTGCCGGCGTCCACGCCGTGCGGATGGCGACGCCGAGCAGGATCGCGAGCACCAGCGCTTCGAGATAAGCCTCGCCGGCGAAATGAACCTCAACCGCCTGCATCAGGATCGCGACGATCGTTATCGCGATGCAGAGCAGGATACCCGGCGACAATCGGCGTAAATGCTCGATCAAATCACGACACCTTGTAAAAGTTGAGTTTTACGCCCGTGGGCTCGCGTTCGCCGCTGCAGACCACGATGCACTTGGTGATCCAGCCATAGCGCGCCGCTCCGGTCTCGAAGAAGGTGGCGCCGCGGAAATAATAGCTGCCGGGCTCGACCGGACGGCCGGCGGCGAGCGCCGCCATCACCTCGGGAGGACCGTGGCGCAGCGCCAGGTTGCGCACGTTGATCAGCGCGCTGTCGTCGGTTTGCAGCGTGTAGCGCGCCTCGAGCTCCGACACGCCGTCGCCACGCAGGATCTGCCAATCGGCACCGCCCGGCAACACTTTGCCGCGGATGTTTGGCCCGGAAAATTCGCCGCCGGTGATCGGGACGATGCGGCGCGCGCCCTTGCCGACGTCGCCGCAATCGAGCGGCGGACCGACCGAGACATGGGCCGCGAAGATCAACTCCAGCTGCGGCGTATCCGCCATGGCCGGCTCCCGAACCATTGCATTGTAGGGACGAAATTCCGGATAATCGCTGCCACGCGCCAGTCAATCACCAAGCCACGCTTTTGCAAAGCATACGAGGAGCGCCATGGATGTTCGCGCCGCCGTAGCCTTCGGCCCCGGCAAACCGCTCGAAGTGACCACCGTCAAGCTCGACGGCCCGCGTGCCGGCGAAGTTCTGGTCGAGATCAAGGCGACCGGCATCTGCCACACCGACGAGTTCACGCTGTCGGGCGCCGATCCCGAGGGGCTGTTTCCGGCGATCCTCGGCCACGAGGGCGCCGGCATCGTCGTCGATGTCGGCGCCGGCGTGACATCGGTGAAAAAGGGCGACCACGTCATTCCGCTCTACATCCCGGAATGCCGCAACTGCCCGTCGTGCCTGTCGCGCAAGACCAACCTGTGCACCGCGATCCGCACCACCCAGGGCCAGGGCGTGATGCCCGACGGCACGTCGCGGTTTTCGCTGGATGGCAAGGTGCTGCACCACTATATGGGCTGCTCGACCTTTGCCAATTTCACCGTGCTGCCGGAAATCGCGGTGGCAAAGATTCGCGACGACGCGCCGTTCGACAAGGTCTGCTATATCGGCTGCGGCGTCACCACCGGCATCGGCGCGGTGCTCAACACCGCCAAGGTCGAGCCGGGGGCGAAAGCGATCGTGTTCGGGCTCGGCGGCATCGGACTCAACGTCATTCAGGGACTGCGGCTTGCCGGCGCCGACATGATCGTCGGCGTCGATCTCAACCCGGACAAGAAGGCCTGGGGCGAGCGCTTCGGCATGACCCATTTCGTCAATCCGAAGGAGGTCGACGGCGACCTCGTCGCGCATCTTGTCAACATGACCAAGAGCGGCGCCGACCAGATCGGCGGCGCCGACTACACTTTCGAATGCGTCGGCAATATTCACCTCATGCGCATGGCGCTGGAGAGCTGCCATCGCGGCTGGGGCCAGAGCATCATCATCGGCGTCGCCGGCTCAGGCCAGGAGATCGCAACCCGACCGTTCCAGCTCGTCACCGGCCGGGTCTGGCGCGGCACCGCCTTCGGCGGCGCCCGAGGCCGCTCCGACGTGCCGAAGATCGTCGACTGGTATATGCAAAAGAAGATCGAGATCGACCCGATGATCACTCACACCATGCCGCTTGCCGATATCAACAAGGCATTCTCGCTCATGCACGAAGGCAAGAGCATCCGCAGCGTTGTGGTGTACTAGGGCCTGAGGGTTGCGACGCGACGACCGGCGCCGTGTCGCAACATCAGATCCCAAAGACGCAGGCGATAGTGACGATCAGCAAGACGCCAAGCCCGATCGTCATGATTTCAATGCCGTCATAGCGTGAGGAGCTTGAACGCTCGGTGACATGCGGGGGCATGACTCGTGCCTCCCTCTCTCTCTGACGTTGAACAAAAAGCTTGCGTTAGCGGATGGCAGGCAACTGCCCGGTCACAGTCGTGGGCTGACCGGCCTTGACCAGTTGCGAGGTGCCAAGATCGACGTCGCTGACGTGGGCGAACGTGCCGATGGCGGCGACCAAAATCGCGCATAAAAGGCCGACCACGACGATCTTCAAATGAGTCCGGCGGTCGGCACTGTAAATCGAATGATTCATAACGCTCTCCCAAGTGTTCTTTGAATTTAGTCAACCCGCTTCCTTGGCTTTGCGATGTGACCCCAAACACAAATCGGCGTTTTTGTCTTATCTTATTGAATTAACTATTATTTTTAAGAGAGACGACCTTCACTGCCGGTGCAAAAAATCGTCCAAAGCAGCGCGCAGGCATGCAAAAGCGCCGTCCCACTGACGGCTGTCGTCCTGCCGAAACAGCCGCGCCGATGGGTACCAGGGGCTGTCGTCGCGATCGAGCAGCCAACGCCAGTCGGGGACGAATGGCAGCGGTATCCAGACCGGTTTCGCCAGCGCACCGGCGAGATGGGCGACGCTGGTATCGACCGCGATGACGAGATCCATGTTCGTGGCCAGCGCTGCGGTATCGGAGAAATCTTTCAGTTCCTCGCCGAAATGAATAACGTCGCTCCGTTCTCGCAAAACGACCGCATCCGCAGCACGAACCTCGCGCTGTAGGCTGACGAGGGTCGCGTCGACCCCCTCCAGCGGCGACAAAAACGAGGCGAGATCGATCGAGCGATCTTGATCGTTGTTGTGCTCCGGCCGGCCGGACCAGGCCATGCCTATGCGCGGACGCGTCTTTGGCGGCAGCCGCGTGCTCCAGTTCGCTACCGCCTGCGCCGATGCGCTCAGATAGGGCGTCTCGCGCGGTATCGTCGCGAGCCTCGTACCGAATGCGAACGGGAGGCTCAGCATCGGGCAATGCATATCGAACGGCGGCAGAGTATCGCCTTTCGCCACCACCTGTGCCGCGCCGGCGAGACTGCCCAACAGATCGCGCAGCGCCTCTTGCACCTCAAGAATCGCCCGCCCGCCCAACGCTGCGACCCGCCGTGCATAGCGGCAGTACTGAATGGTATCGCCAAAACCTTGCTCGGCATGAAGCAGAATGGTCTTGCCGGCGATGGGCTGCGATCCGGTCCAGCGCGGCTGCGCGAATTTCCGCTCGGCGCGCTTGAACTGTGCGATTTCCCTCCACCATTCGTGCTCGGCCCAGCCGCGATCGAAATCGCCGGTCAGGAGCCGGGACAAACCCTCATTGTAGTGCGCCGCGGCGAAATCCGGCCGCGCCGCAAGCGCGCGAGCGTAACATTGCAGCGCCTCGTCGAACCGCTTGAGCACATGCAGGGTCACGCCGCGATTGGTGTGCGCTTCGGCATAGTCGGGTCGCAACTCCAGCGCGCGATCATAGTCTGCCATCGCTTCGTCGAAGCGCTTGAGCACGCTCAAGGCGTTTCCGCGGTTTGCATGCGCCTCGGGGTCATCGGGCCGCAGTACGAGCGCCCGGTCGCCGCTCGCCAGCGCCTCGGCAAATCGTTTCAATTCAAAAAGCGTCACGCTGCGGTTGGAATGGAGTTCTGCATTGTCCGGCCGCAGCGCCAGTGCGCCGTCGTAATTCGCCAGCGCCTCGTCGAACCGTCGCAGCACATGAAGCGTAAAACCGCGGCTGCCGAGCGCCTCGGCATTGTCCGGACGCAGCGCCAAGGCGCGATCGAAGCTCGCCAGCGCCTCGTCGAACCGCTCGAGTGCATGCAGCGTCATGCCGCGATTGGCGAATGCCGCGTCACCGTCCGGCCACAACGCGATCGCCTCCTCGTAGCTCGCCAGCGCCTCCTGAAAACGCGCCAGCGCGTGCAGCGTGACGCCGCGATTGATCAGCGCCTCCACGTAGTTCGGCCGCAGCGCCAAGGCGCGGTCGAAGCTCGCCAGCGCCTCGTCGAACCGCTTGAGCACGTGTTGGCCCGATTATAATGTGCTTCAGCGTGATCGGGCCGCACCGCAACCGCGCGGTCAAAACTTGCCAGCGCCGCGTCGAACCGCTGCAATTGCTGCAGCGTATTGCCGCGATTGATCAACGCCTCGACGAATTCCGGCCGCGCGGCGATGGCCCGGTCGTAACTCGCCAGCGCCTCGTCGTACCGCTTGAGCGCATTGAGCGCGATACCGCGATTGTTCAGCGCCAAAATGTTGTCGGGATCTTTCTGCAGCGCCAGGTCCATGTAATGGACCGCGCGCGCGGAATCGCCGCGCTGATGAAATATGAAGCCGAGCAGGTGCCGGCTGTCGAACTGATCCGGATCGACGGAAAGGATTTGGCGATAGATTTTTTCCGTCTCGGCCAATCGCCCGGCCTGGTGCAGCGCCAATGCTTGCGACAGCAACGAGGGCACCTGGGGTAGTTCTGCGGATCGCGAAGCCATTGCAGAATCACGCTGTGCGGGGCGCCGGCTTGCTGTCTAATGTCCCTGAGGCCCAGAAGCCAGGAGGAAAACGTGAAGATCACCCGCGTCGAGCCCATTCTCATCGCCGTGCCCTACGAGCATGGCGGGCCAAAGCCGATGCGGCCATTCGGGCCGTGGACCCATATGGAAACTCTGTTCGTGCGCGTCGATACCGACGCCGGCATTACCGGCTGGGGCGAGGCCTTCGGCTTTGCCGCTTCGGCACTGACGCGGGAGGCGATTGTGCGCGTCGTCGCGCCACTGTGCATCGGCCGCGAATTCACCGACGTGGCCTCATTCATGGCCGACCTGCAGCGCAAGCTGCATGCCATGGGACGGCATGGGCCGGTCAGTTTCGCCCTTGCCGGCATCGACATCGCGCTGTGGGACATTGCCGGCAAGGCGCAAAATGTGCCGATCCATCGCCTGCTTGGCGGGGCGACCCGGGATCGCATTCCGACCTATGCGAGCCTGTTGCGCTACGGCAAGCCCGATCTCGTCGCCCGCTACACCGAAGAGGCAATCGGGCGCGGCTACACCGCAATCAAGCTGCACGAGCATTTGGTCGAGACCGTAGCTCCAGGCCGTGAGGCCGCCGGCCCAAACATCGCGCTCATGGTCGACACCAATTGCGCCTGGCCGCCGGACGAAGCCGTTGAGATGGCGCAGAAGCTCAAGGTTTATAATCTTGCCTGGCTCGAAGAGCCAGTCGATCCGGTCGACGATTACGACACCATGGCGCGCATCCGCCGCGATACCGGCGTCACCATCGCCGCCGGCGAAAATATCGGCCATGCCGCCGAGGCACGCTTCGCCATCGAGCTTGACGCGCTCGATATTTTCCAGCCGAGCGTCACCAAGATCGGCGGCATCATCGCCATGGGCAAGGCAATCGACGTGGCGCAGCAGCACGGCGTGCGCGTCATGCCGCATTCGCCCTATTTCGGCCCAGGCCTGATCGCGACGCTGCACGTCATCGCCGCGCGCCTCCCCGACGCCATGTGCGAGAGATTCTATTGCGAGCTAGAAGCGACACCGTTGGGCGACGCAATCGCCGCGACCGACGGCCACATGAAAGTGCCGCAAGAGCCCGGATTGGGCATCGACATCGACGAAGCCATCATCGCCCGTTATCGCGTCGCCTGACGGCGACCGGCGCGGACGATGGTCAGGCCGCCCGCGCGTCTTGCCGGAGCGCTCTGGGGCGGTCGAAGATAAGCTCGGATGCCGGGACCGGGCGGCTGAGCAGATAGCCTTGCGCCGATTGACAGCCGGCGGCGCGCACGGCGATGAGCTGCTCCTCGGTCTCGACACCTTCGGCAACCGTGGCAATGCCGAGATTGCGGCCGAGGCCGGCAATCGCACACACGATCGCGGCATCGGCCGCGTGATGCATGATGTTCTGGACGAATGTTTGATCGATCTTGATCCGATCGAACGGAAAAATCTGCAAATACGTCATGGACGAATATCCGGTGCCGAAATCGTCGAGCACGATGGCGACGCCGAGATTCTTGATCTCGCGCAAAATATCGAGATTTTCCGCGTTATTTTGCAACAGAACTGTCTCGGTGATCTCGAGCTCCAACCGCTCCGGCGCCAGACCGGTGTCGTCAAGCGCAGACTTGAGAACACTCAAAAGATCGCCGTGCTTGAACTGGGCTGGCGACAGGTTGACCGCTACCTTGAAGTGCGACGGCCATTTGCCTGCGTCGGCACAGGCTTGCCTGAGGATCCACTCGCCAAGCGGAACGATCAGGCCGCTATCCTCGGCGATCGGGATGAATTGATCGGGCAGCACGACGCCCCGTTCCGGATGGCGCCAGCGCACCAGCGCCTCGGCGCCGCAACATTGCCGGCTTTCGAGATTGACGATGGTTTGATAATGCAGCTCGAATTCGTGGCGCGATAGCGCTTTGCGCATGTCGTCCTCGAGCTCGCGGCGGTTGCGTACTTCCGCTTCCATGGCGGCAGTGAAGAAACAGTATCGGTTGCGCCCCTCGGTTTTCGCGCGATACAAGGCGAGATCGGCGTGCTTGATCAGTGCATCGACGTCTTCGCCGTCCTGCGGCGCCCGCGCGATGCCGATGCTGGTTTCGAGGATGAGCTTGCGGCCGTTAAAGTCATAAGGCTCGGTGACGGCCGCGAGGATGCGATCCGCCAGCGCGATCACGCCGGCCTTCTGATCCTTGCAGGGCGCCTGGAGCACGGCAAACTCGTCGCCGCCGAACCTCGCCACGCAATCGACCTCGCGCGCGGTATTGAGCAATCGCCGGGCGATTTCCCGCAACAGCGCGTCGCCGACCGGATGGCCGAATGAATCGTTGACGGTCTTGAATCGATCGAGGTCGAGCATCAGGACTGAAAATGCCTCGCCATGGCGCCGCATCTGCGCCAGCGCCGCGCTGGCTTTCTCCGCGAACAGCGAGCGATTGGCGAGGCCGGTCAAAGCGTCGTGGCACGCCAGACGCTCGAGCTCGGCTTCGATGCGTTTTTGCGCCGTTATGTCCTGGTGAATCGAAACCCATCCGCCACCGTCCATCGCCTGAAGGCTGACGTAAACGGTGCGCCCGTCGCGTAATTCGTAGTGCGAGTGGGACAGCCCCACCCCGGACACTTGATCGAGGCTGTCGGTGATGAAGTTCCGCACGTCGCCCGGCACGCTGCCCACTGCCGCCCGTGCCTCCAGGATGGCGCGAAACGGAGTACCGGGCTTCGTCTGCTCGGGTGTCAGGCAATATATTTTGGCGAGTTGCGTATTGCTGATGATCAGCCGCTGCCGGCCGTCGAACATCGCCACGCCTTGGGACATGTTGTTGAGCGCGGCATCGAGCTGCCGCGACTTCTGCGCCAGCGAAGCTTCGGAATTGCTCAGCAGGCGAACTTGCCTGGTCATTGCTCGCAAGAGATAGATCGAGAACGACAGCAATATCGCGCTGCCCAGTCCGATCGCCGCCGCGCGCTGGCGCCAGATGGCGAGAGTCGTAGCCTCCGTGACCGAAATGTCGACGATCAGCGGATATTCCGGCACTTTGCGGATCGACACGTAACGAATATTGCCGTCGGCTTGGCCGAAAACGCGAAAGCCCGCGTCGCCTTTCGACACGGCGTCGAGCCAGATGGCCTTGTTCGAAAGCTCCTTTCCCGCCGCGTCAGCGCCGTCCGGATGGCGGAAAAGAATGACTCCGTCCGGATCGAGCAGCGTGAACAACAGGCTATGGACCGTTTGGATGGCGCCGTAGATGTCCTCGAAATATTTGGTGTTGACGCTGGCAAAGACGATGCCGACAAAATTGCCTTTGGAATCCTCGAGCCGCCGGGAAAAACCGATAGTCTGCTCGCCGCTGATCCGATTTTTGGCCGGGATCGAGGTCGTCAGCTGACCGTCGCGACGGTCGCGTGCATTCAAAAAGTAATCGCGGCCGGCGACGTCGAAATGCGTGGCCGGCCACCCGACCGTCGAAACGGTAATTTTCCCTTCTCGATCGGCGATCGCGATATTGAAAACTTGCGGTAGGCGGCCAAGGTACTTGGTCAGCGATCCTTGAAATTCAGGGCGGTCGATCGCGGCCTGAAAGTCCGCGGGAGAATCGATGTCGTGACTCTCCGCCGACTGTTTGATCTCGAGCAGCACGGTATCGATCGACTTAAGCGACCGCGACAGCTGGACGGCAAGAACCGACGCGATGTTTCCCGTTTCGGAGACGGCGGCACCGATGGCGTCGGCGCGCAGCTGCCAGATCGTCCAAACGACGGCGCTGGCCGAAACGCCGAGCAGGAGGATCGCGGCCCACCAAAGGCGACGCAGCGCAATCGCCTGAACGACGGCCCCCGCCGCAGGTCCGGACACCGTTGCTGCGCCGTCGTGTCGCGCGAAAAAGCGCCGAAACCTGCCAAACATCGGATTAGGGCCTATCAATGCCGGCCCCTCAACACCTTCGCGCATTGTGGCCGATGGATGCCGAACGTCGGATTAAGGTGTTGGGTTAACCGGCCGCAAAAAAATCGTCGTTCTTTTGAGCTTTCGGCCGCGGCATGACATGCGCGTCGCCGCAATGCCCGCCGCAACGGCCTTGATTTGGCGATAGCGACAGACAAGGATTGCCGACGGCGAGGACGCAACGGGAGGGAATTTCATGAGCGACGACGTGCACGAGGTCTATGCGATCCGCTACGGTCACCACTCCCGTCCAGCGTCGGCGAATTACATCGACGGCGATCCGCACGACGTGCTGCAGCCGCTCGACTTCTTCGTCTGGGCGATCGTCGGCCCATCCGGCACCATTGTGCTCGATACCGGCTTCGACGAGGCGATGGGCAAGAAACGCCAGCGCGAGATGATCAAGCCGGTGCGCGAGGGGCTCGCGGCGCTTGGCATCGCGCCCGACAGCGTCAAAGACGTCATCATCAGCCACCTGCATTACGACCATTGCGGCAACTACGATCTGTTCCCGCAGGCGCGTTATCACTTGCAGGACCGCGAAATGGCCTACGCGACCGGACGCTGCATGTGCCATCGGGCGCTGCGCCTGCCATTCGAGGTCGAGGACGTCGTCGCCATGGTGCGCAAGGTTTTTACCGGCCGTTGCGCGTTCCATGACGGCGAGGACCAGATCGTGCCGG
>Ga0310039_10001065_pt1 | contig 20410 bp, 10 predicted proteins | sample Sb_taG_4_FD_200460 | JGI IMG/M metagenome (GOLD analysis project Ga0310039, IMG submission 200460) | Peat soil microbial communities from Weissenstadt, Germany - Sb_50d_6_BS metaG (v2) (version 2) | ecosystem: Environmental > Terrestrial > Soil > Wetlands > Peat | place: Germany: Weissenstadt...
CTGCTCCAGCTGCTCCTCATCCACCGTGCTCGGCGATTCCGCCATCAAATCCACCGCCGCCGTGGTCTTCGCAAACGCAATCACTTCGCGTATTGATTTCTCGCCCGCCAGCAGCATCGTCACGCGGTCCAGCCCAAGCGCAATCCCGCCATGTGGAGGTGTTCCATACGTCAGCGCATCCAGGAAAAACCCAAAGCGCCGCCGCAATTGCTCTTCCGTCAATCCCAGCGCCTTGAATAATCGTTCCTGAATATCCTGCCGGTGAATTCGGATGCTTCCCGACCCTAGCTCCACGCCATTCAGCACCAGATCGTAGCCCTTCGAGCGCACTTCCCACGGCGCTGTCTCCAACTTCTCCAAATCCTCGTCCACAATTCCTGTGAACGGATGCTGCGCGCTCACCCAAGTCTTGTCCGTCTCGCTCCATTCAAACAGCGGAAATCCCGTCAGCCACAAAAACTTCCACTGCGTCTTGTCAATCTGCCCCAGCGCTTCCCCAAGCTGCAGCCGCATCTGCCCCGCCACCAGCGCCGCCGCTTCCGTACCCTTGATCTCTTCCTTCGCGGACACCGCCACCACCAAGTCGCCTGTCTTCGCGCCGCAAGCCTCCGCCAGCTTCTTCACATTCTCCGCACCGATCAATTTTTCCACGGTCGAAGTGATCCCCTCCGCTGCCACCTTCACGAAATACGCCCCACGCGCGCCGTGTCCCTTCGCCTTCTCCGCCAGTTCATCCAGTTGCTTCCGCGAATACCCCGCCGCCCCCGGCGCCGGCAGCGCGAACACGCTGCCGCCAATCTGCAGCTTCTGCTTCGCCTCCGCCGGAAAACAATCCGTCACCTCGTGCAGCTCCATCCCAAACCGCAGGTCCGGCTTGTCGCTGCCATACTTGCGAATCGCCTCTTTGTACAGCATGTGCGGAAATGGCGCCTTCGCTTCGATTCCCGCCACCGCGCACGCCCGCACCATCACATTCTCGATTACGCTGAAAATATCTTCCTGCCGCGGAAACGACATCTCCACGTCCAACTGCGTAAACTCCGGCTGCCGGTCCGCACGCAAATCCTCGTCCCGGAAACACTTCACGATCTGGAAATACCGGTCCACCCCGCCAATCATCAAAATCTGTTTGAAAATCTGCGGCGATTGCGGCAACGCATAAAACTGCCCGTGATGCACGCGGCTGGGCACCAGATAGTCGCGCGCGCCTTCCGGCGTCGAGCGCGTCAGCATCGGCGTCTCCACCTCGATGAACCCCATGTCGTCCATCGCCCTGCGCATTTCCAGCAGGATCTTGTGCCGCAACGCCAGGTTGCGGTACGGTTTCGGCCGCCGCAAATCCAGGTACCGGTAGCGTAGCCGCGTCTCTTCCGACGCGCTGATTTCATCCTCCACCGGAAACGGCGGCGTCTTCGCGTTGTTCAGAATGTGCAGCTTCGTCGCCACCAAATCGATTTCGCCCGTGGCAAGCTCCGGATTCGCCTTTTCGCGCTTGGTGACCCTTCCTTCCACGGCCACCACGAATTCGCTCCGCGCGTGCTCCGCCTTCGCGTGGGCCTCTGGCTGAGTCTCTTTGTTGAACACCACCTGCACGATCCCCGAGCGGTCGCGCAAGTCCAGAAACAGCAAATTCCCCAAATCGCGCCGCCGGTGCACCCAACCCATCACCGTCGCGGCCCGCCCCGCATCCGACGCCCGCAGCGCCCCGCAATAATGTGTCCTCTTCAGATTCCCCAAAAAGTCCAGCACGTTTGATTTCTCCCAATCTTGTGTACTGTCATCCTGAACCCGCGCCGTGTGCGGGTGAAGGACCTCAACCGCAGCGTCTTGTCTCCCAACGACCCCTTCGACCCGCTGTTACTCTTACACTCTTCCACTCTTTTACTCTTTCACTTTTATACTTCTTCATTCTTCCTCTTCTTCAAGCACGCAACCAACTCCTCCTCGCGCACCTTCCCCTGCGTCCCATCCGCCAGCGTCTTCAGCGTCCACTCCCCGCTCGCCACTTCATCCTCGCCCAAAATCAGCGCATACCGCGCGCCCAGCTTATCCGCCTGCCCCAGCGCCTTGCCAAACTTCTGCTCCACCGGCGGCAGTTCCACGCGAAATCCCGCTTCCCGCAATTTCCGCGCCGCCCGAATCGCCGTAGCCTCAGCGCTTTTCCCCATCCAAGCGATGTACACGTCGCGCCCCTGCGCCACGCTGCCCTTCCTCGCTTCCTGCAGCGACAGGATCACGCGGTCCTCGCCAATCGCAAAGCCGATGCCCTTCGTCGGCGCGCCGCCCAGCAATTCCACCAGGCCATCATAGCGCCCGCCACCGCACACCGCATTTTGCGAGCCCAAGCCCCGCGCGGTGATCTCAAACGTCGTCCTCATGTAGTAGTCCAGCCCGCGCACCAGCCGCCAATTCTCCCGGTACGCCACGCCGCGCAATTCCAGTTGGCATTTCATTTCCGCATAGTGCTTCGCGCAGTCCGCGCAAAGGTGATCGCCAATCCGCGGCAGCTTCTCGATAATTTCTTGCTCGCTTTCCAACTTCGAATCCAGCACCCGCAACGGATTCGTCTCAATCCGCCGCTGACTATCCGCCCCCAGCTTGTCTTTCACCTTTTCCAGCGCCGCCTTCAATTTCTCTACATACCCTCGGCGGCATTCCGGCGCGCTGTGCCCAATCGAATTGATGTCCAGTTGCACGCCTTCCAGTCCCAGCCGCGCGAAATACACCACCACCATCTCAATCACTTCTGCGTCCACCGCCGCGTCTTTCCCCAGCGATTTCGCCGCGTCCGTATTCGGCGTGATCGCTTCTAGCGCCTCCGCCCCAATCTGATAAAACTGCCTGTATCTCCCCTTCTGCGGCCGTTCCCGCCGAAACATCGGCCCCATGTAGTACAGCTTCACCGGCTGCGCCAACGCATGCATCCCATGCTCAATGTAGGCTCTGCACACCGAAGCCGTAGCCTCCGGGCGCAACATCCAATTCTCTTTCCTAACGAGGATCGAAGGGTCGCTTTTTACTTTCTCCAAAAGTCTGCGGTAACGATCCAGCTGCATTTCGAGCTGAGGGCGATCAGTTCTGAGTGACTCCTTGACTTCAATTAAGATGATTCCGCCTTCGGTCTTTATGACGAGGTCCGGTTCGCTACCCTGAACATTGAACATTTCTTTGGCAATAACATCTGTCTCGGCGCCAATCGACCGGGCGAACAATTCAGCATCTTCAATTACCGGCAGCCGTATCTCCCCGAATCCAAACGTCCCAAACACCTCGCGCGCCGTTTGCTCTACCCGGTTCCACAACTCCGTCTCCGGCGGCAGCAGATCCCGCGTCCCTTTAATCGCCTGAAATTTCCGTTTTTCCGCCATGTGTTCCTGGAATGCACCGACCTGACTGCTCAGCCCTTGTATTTGCTCCAATCCACCTTTTCGCCCCGCTGTGTTGCCTCGGCACGATAAATCTCTTTATATCCGGCATACCGCTCCGCATACATTCCAATCGACGCCAGATCCAGCAATGTCACCGGCCGTTTCACTTTGCCAGGCGCGCCCATGACAAGACTGCCTGCAGGAATGAGGGTTCGCTCCGGGATCAGACTTCCCGCGGCAATAATACTTCCTGTCCCGATCACCGCACCGTTCAGGATCGTCACGCGCATCCCGATCAGCACATTCGACTCAATGGTGCACCCGTGTAGCGTCGCCGCGTGCCCCACGGTCACATCGTCGCCCAAAATCAGCGGGTACTGCTCCTTCATCACGTGCAGCACGCTCCCGTCCTGAATATTCGTGCGCTTCCCAATCCGAATGTAGTTCACATCGCCGCGCACCACGCACAGCGGCCACACACTCGAATCCTCGCCAATCGTCACGTCGCCGATGATCACCGCCGACGCGTCAATGTACGCGGACGCGGCAATCTCCGGCCACTTCCCGCGATACGCCCGAATGTCAGGAACGCGCTTCAAGGACGCCCAAGATTCCCCGTAAGTGATTGCAGGGCCACACGATAGCCAACCCCTGCGCCATCCGCGCACCTTCCGCGAATACCCCACCATAGCATCCGCTTCCCCCCAATGACAAGGAATCCCCCGCGCTCGCTTCAATCGCGTCGCAGTTCTTTAGGAGGCCGGGGCTTCAGCCCCGGCGTAAACGCGACAGGGCGAATGGGCTTTAGCCCCTGAAGAAACTCTTCCTCTTCTCAACCAATTCCTCGTGATGACACCGGGGGTTGGAGCTTTAGCTCCGACATTCAGCACTCCCAAAAACCGGGCTTTAGCCCCTGAGGAAAGTTCTCTCTATTTTCTATTTTCATTTTTCCCTTTCGCTCTCCTGCGCTATCATCATCACCGAAATTCGGAGGATCCTTGAATGTCTCCAACCGAAAACGCACCAGCAATCGTTTTTGAAGGAACCGTTCCCATCCTCCGCGTCCAAAACGTCGAAGCCAGCATCCACTACTACGTGCAGCAACTCGGCTTCCACGTCAACTGGCAGACTCCCGGCTTTGTCTCCGTCTCACGCGGGCGATGCACCATCTTCCTCTCGCAAGGCGATCAAGGACACGCTGGCAGCTGGGTTTGGATCGGCGTAGGAGACGCCGACGCCCTTCTCGAAGAATTTCGCCGCACGGGCGCGAAAATCCGTCATCTGCCCACGAATTATCCCTGGGCCTACGAAATGCAAGTCGAAGATCCCGACGGTAACATCCTTCGTTGCGGCTCTGAGCCAAAAGAAAACACGCCCGTCGGCGAATGGCTGGACATGAACGGCGCCCGCTGGATCATAACCCGCGATGGAGAATGGCAGCGCGCCGATCCTCAATGAAAATAATCCCTGTCCCCTGACCGGAAACAGACCCGTCATCCCCAACGCTTGAGTTTCGGCCAGATCTCTTCCAGCGTCCCGAACTTCGGCTTACGGCAGACATACACGTCGAAGTGTTCATACGGCATCGACAGCGGGTGGTACACCGTCCCGGCGAATTCCACGCTCTCGAACAATTCGCGCAGCCGCGACGTCCGGTCCGCCATGATGATCATGCACTCGCCCGTATATCCGCGCGGCCCCCAATAAAAATAGCTCTGGTGCCCGCTGATGGCGTTCGGCAATCCCATCTTCGCCCCGAAAAAATCAATGGCTCCCGCCTGCCCATAGTTCTGCCCAAAGATCGCACAACTCTTCTGCTCGTCCGGCGGCAGTTTGTAATACGCATCCGCCACCACTTGCGCCATTTCCTTCCATCCAAACTGGTCGGCGTAGAGTTGCGGCAGCGGCCCCAGCCGGTGCGTCTCGATCCGCGGCGGCTCAAAATGCCAGAATTTCGCGTACGCGATGTATTGATCCACCGTAAGCATCGGAAAATACGCAAACGGCGCAATCAACAATCCCGTCACAATCAACAATGTAAGATAAGCGGGTTTCAACCATCGCGCGATCCGCATGCCCGCCAGCCAGCGCTCAAACACCACTCCGCCCGCCGCAAACAACATCGGATACGCCGGCGCGGGATAATACATCCGCCCGTGCATCGTCAGCATGCAGGCCATGATCGCCAGCCAGGTGATCCCGAGCACCCGCCAGCCTCTTCCCCTGCGGTCGCGCAACAGTTCCACCAGCCCGGCAACCCACACCGGCGCCGAAAGCGGATGAAAGATGATCAGCGCTTGCACCACCAGAAACCTCACCGGCCCCATTTCCGTGTTGCGTCCGCTTTGTTGAACGTTGCGCAGCAATTCAATCGTGGGGAAATGCCGCTGCACCTCCCACACCAGGTTCGGCAGGAATATCAACAGCGCGATCAGCCCGCCCAGCCAAATCCATGGCGAGGAAAACTGCTTGCGCTGCTTCGTCAACACCAGTCCCAGGAACAATCCGAATCCGAAAAACAACATGGAGTGTTTGTTCAGCAGGCCCACGCCACAGATCACGCCAAATAGTAGCCAGAGTCTTTGGCTCGCGCCCTGGAAGATCTTTAGCGCCACCAGCGCCGCGCCCATCCAGAAGAGCGACTCGAACACGTTCATCGTGAGCAGCGAATCCAGCCCCAGATAAATCGGCGCCACCATCACGCACACGCACGCCAGCGCCATCCCGAACCGCCGCGCCCCCAGCTCGCGCGCGATCAAGCCCGTCAGCAGCACGCGCAACCCCGCCGCCACCGCGGGCAAAAAGTGCAGCGCCGGCAACGAATCGCCCAATGTCACGCGCACCAGCCACGTTATCGCCACAATCAGCGGCGGTTGATCCACATAGCCCCAGGCCAGGTGATGGCTGCAAGCCAGGTAGTACAGCTCATCCACAAAATAGCCGTACCGCCCGCTCACCAGCATGTGCGCGGCAAACACCACGAAAGACAGCCCGCCCAGGATTGCCCATTCCCCCGGACGGGCGCCCGGGGTATGTTCTGTTGGAGAGGATTCGATCGGTACGGATCCGCCCATGGAAACATCCTCACTCTTCAAAACGAGCCAACAAACAGGAATGTTCCCGCATAAGATATCACCTTCCACGAAATCTGATACTGCCGCCAGACCTGGAGCGACAAGCGAATCTTCGAGCCTGCAGCCTTTCTCTTGGGTTGCATCTTTTGGAGTGCGGCGGCTTGCCGCCGCCTTTGAGGGCGATCCCTTGTATCAATTATCCTATGAAGGCAACGGGGGTCGGACCTTTAGGTCCGACATTGCATGACCCAGCATTGATGGGCTTTAGCCCCAGAGGAAACTCTTTCTCCTGTCTTGCAGCAAAACACTGGCGCCAGATCTCCGCCTCACTCAATCTCCACCGTCGGCCCACCCGACTTTCCCGCCACTTCCGCCAGCCGCGCCACCACCGCCTTGGTCACGCGGTACAAGCTCTGCGCCGCCGGAGCCGATTCGCCCAGTGCCGCCACGGGCTTCCCCGTATCTCCGCCCAGCCGTATTCGCGGATCAATCTCCACTTCGCCCAGCACCGGCACGCCATACTCCGTCGCCGTTTTCGCGCCCTCGCCATGCCCGAAAATGTCGATCGGCTTTCCGCAGTGCGGGCAGTTGAACGTGCTCATGTTTTCCACCACTCCAAGCACTTCCACATTCACCTGCCGGAACATTTCAATCGCTTTGCGTACGTCCGCCAGCGCCACTGCGGACGGCGTCGTCACCACCACCGCGCCCGTCACCGCCACCGTCTGAATGAGCGTCAGTTGCACATCCCCCGTCCCCGGAGGTAAATCAATCACCAGGTAATCCAACTCTCCCCACTCCACGCTGCGCAAGAATTGCGTGATCACGCTGTGCAGCATCGGTCCGCGCCAGATCACCGGCTTGTCCCCGGGATTCAGCAGCCCCATCGAAATCATCTTCACGCCCTGCGCCTCAACCGGCATGATGCGCTGCTGCGGCGTCGCCATCGGCTCGCTCGTGGACCCCAGCATGATCGGCACATTTGGGCCGTACACGTCCGCATCCAGCAGCCCCACCGTATAGCCGAGCTTCCCGAGCGCCAGCGCCATATTCACGGCCACCGTGGTTTTTCCTACGCCGCCTTTTCCGCTCGCGACCGCAATCAAATTTTTTACTCCCGGAATCGGCTGGCGTCCCGGCGTTTGTCCCGGCATTGTCCCTGGTGGCATGAATAACCCCTTCCCCTCACCCAATATTTGCTATTTGAAGTGTGACCGCCGCTGCCCTTACTCTTCTACTCTTACACTTCTTCGCTTCCTCTTTCTCGACGCCATTCCGTCATTGGTTCATTACTTCATTGCTTCTTTGCCTCTTCCTTTACTTCCTTCACTTCCTCTGCTTCCTTCACTTCCTTTCAAACGCTTGCCCCATGGCACTTCTTATACTTCTTCCCCGACCCGCACGGGCACGGTTCGTTGCGTCCCACCTTCGCGCCCGCGCGCACCGGTTTCGGCGCTTCGGCTTGTCCCGCGCCCGTCTGATACTGAAGATCCTTCTGCTGCCGTTCTTGCCGCCGCTCCAGCGCCCGCGCAAAATCCGGCAAACGCTGCGTCGGCGGCTCATTCGCCCGTGCCGCAGCGCTCGCAGCCGCTGCGGCGGCCGCGCCCGGCAACGTACGCGGCGGTTCTGGCCTCGGCTCTCTCGTCGGCGGTGGCGGCTCGTTCTGCTGGATCTGCACGTGGAACAGGTACCGCACCGTCTCGTTGTCAATCCGCGTCATCATGTCTTCAAACAAAATGAACGCTTCCTTCTTGAATTCCACAAGCGGATCTTTTTGCCCGTAGCCCCGCAGCCCGATTCCTTCCTTCAAGTGGTCCAGCGAGAGCAGGTGGTCTTTCCACTGCGTGTCCACCACATCCAAAATGATCCGCCGCTCCAGCCACCGCAGCAGGTCCGGGCTGAACTGCTTTTCCTTCTCCGCGTAGCGGCTCTGCACCGCCTCCACCGTCGCGTCCGCCAATTGCACGTGATTCAGCGTGCCGGGGTCCGCGCCCGCGGCCTTCGCGTCAATCCCAAACTGGCTGTGCACTTCCGCCAGAAACTGCGTCGTATTCCACTGCCCGGGATGCTGCTCCTTTGGGCAATACGTGTCCACCGATTCCAGCGCCACGTCCTCCGCGATCCCCAGCACGTAATCGCGCTGGTCTTTTCCTTCCAGCGCCGACCGCCGGATCGCATAAATCGTCTCGCGCTGTTTGTTCATTACATCGTCGTATTCCAGCAGGTGTTTGCGCGCGTCAAAGTTCTGCGCTTCCACCGATTTCTGCGCGTTCTCAATCCGGCTGGAGATCAGCCGCGATTCAATCGGCACGCCTTCCGTCATTCCCAGGCGGAACATCAATTGCTTCACGCGCTCCCCGCCAAAGATGCGCATCAAATCGTCTTCCAGCGACAAAAAGAATCTCGACGACCCCGGGTCGCCCTGGCGCCCCGCGCGCCCACGCAACTGGTTGTCAATGCGCCGCGCCTCGTGGCGTTCCGTCCCCAAAATGTGCAATCCGCCGACCGCCACCACCTCGTCGTGTTCCGCTTTGCACTGCTCCGCGAACGTGTCGTACACCGGCTTCCACGCGTCCTGCGGCACCTGGAAGATCTTTCCTTCGTGCTGAAACAGCACCATCTGCACCGCGGGCTGCGCCGCGTTTTCCGTCCCGTTCTCCCCGCCAATCACCGCCGGTGCCGCCGCGTATGGCATCGCCAGCTTGTTCTTCAAAAAGTGTTCGCGCGTCAAAAACTCCGGATTGCCGCCCAGCAGGATGTCCGTGCCGCGCCCGGCCATGTTCGTCGCCACGGTCACCGCGCCCTTGCGTCCCGCCTGCGCCACCACCCGCGATTCCCGTTCGTGCTGCTTCGCGTTCAGCACCTGATGCGGTATTCCGGACTTCTTCAGCAACTCCGCGATCGTCTCCGATTTCTCGATCGAGATCGTCCCCACCAGCACCGGCTGCCCGCGCATGTGATAGTGCCGGATCCCGTTTGCCAGTGTGTTGTCTTCCTGCAGAACCCCATTCACCACCGCCTCGAATTTTTCCTGCTCCGTGCGGTACACGACGTCCCGGTGTTCCTTGCGGATCAGAAACCGGTTCGTCGGGATCACCACCACGTCCAAATCGTAAATTTTCCCGAATTCCGCCGCTTCCGTTTCCGCCGTTCCCGTCATTCCGGCCAGCTTCTTGTACATACGGAAATAGTTCTGAAAGGTGATTGTCGCCAGCGTCTGGTTTTCCCGCTCGATCTTCACGCTTTCCTTCGCTTCCACCGCCTGGTGCAACCCATCGGACCAGCGCCGCCCCGGCATCTGGCGTCCCGTGAACTCGTCCACGATAATCACTTCGCCGTCTTTCACCACGTAATCCACATCGTTTTTGTAAAGCGTGTGCGCTCGAAGCGCCTGGTACACGTGGTGCATGATCTCCACGTTGTTGATGTCCGACAAATTCCCCAGCCCCAGCAGCCGCTCGCACTTGCTGAAGCCTTCTTCCGTAAGCGTCGCCGTGCGGTGCTTCTCGTCCAGCGTGTAATCGATGTCCTGAATCAGTTTGGGAATGATCTTGTCGATCTTGAAATACTTGTCCGTGGACTCTTCCGAAGGCCCCGAAATGATCAGCGGCGTGCGCGCTTCGTCGATAAGGATGGAGTCCACTTCGTCCACGATGGCGTACTGGTGCCCGCGCTGCACGCAGCTCGCCAAGTCATATTTCATGTTGTCGCGCAGGTAATCGAATCCGAATTCGTTGTTCGTGCCGTAAGTCAAATCCGCGCCGTATGCCGCGCGCCTCTGCTCGTCGTCCAAATCATGCACAATCACGCCCACCGTCAATCCCAATGCCTTGTACAGCGGGCTCATCCACTCCGCGTCGCGCCGTGCCAGGTAGTCGTTCACCGTAACGATGTGCACGCCTTTCCCCGCAAGCGCGTTCAGCGCCGCCGGCAGCGTCGCCACCAACGTTTTCCCTTCTCCCGTCTTCATTTCCGAAATCTTGCCGCCGTGCAGCACCATTCCGCCGATCAATTGCACGTCGAAATGCCGCATCTTCAGGAAGCGCCGCCCTGCCTCCCGCACCAGCGCGAATGCCGGCACAGTCACCGTCTCCAGCGTCCGCCGCAGCTCCTCTTTGTACGAAGCCTCCGCCGGGTCGCTGTCCTTCAATTGTTCCTGCACCTGCGTCTTCAGCGCCGCGAACCGCTCCTTCAACTCCTCGTCGCTCAGCGCCTGCGTCTCCGCTTCCTTCGCATTGATGGCGGCCACCAGCGGCTGAAGTTTCTTGATGTCGCGTTCGTGCTTCGTGCCGATAAATCGCGCGACAAGGTTGTCGATAAACTTGGCTATATCCATGAGCGGTTATTTGTTTCCTGGCATTGTCCTGCGGCGCCTTCGCGCTGCTATGCTGACGATTACTGCGCTGAAAAACTCTTGTTCTTTAGGAGGCCGGGGCGGAACCTGTCCCGACTCGGTCGGGAGCCCCGGCGTAAGGCCTCCGGAACAAACGGGCTTTAGCCCCTGAAGAAAGCCGTGCCAGTGTCCTTCAGCAACCTGCTGTCGCTTGCACAGGCCATCCCATTCGGCCTGGCGCAAACACTTAATTGTAACTGGTTGGATGCGCCCGCGCCAAGATTAGCCACGGCCTTTGGAGTGCGGCGGCTCGCCGCCGCTTTTACTACTGATCCATTTCCGCCAAACTGTCCATCTCCGACGGAAGTGCCCCCTGTGCACCCTGCTTGCTTCGATCATCGATGGGAGCCTCGAAGCGCCGCCGCTTACACGCAATGAACCGCGCTCCCGCTCATCCGGGCGTACAATGCTGCTATGGACCACACCAAGCTTGTCGTCGTCCAAAAGTACGGTACCCGCCCTGAGGCGGACTTGGCCAAGTGCACGCTCGAAGGTGCCGGCATTCAGGCAATGATCCAGGGTGACACCGCGGGAGGAATGCGCGAACACCTTGCATGGTCTGGCGCGGGCTTTAAGATTATGGTGCGCGAGGAAGACGTAACCGAGGCGCGCGATGTCCTCACTCCACCAAAGGACGCCGGCGAGCTCCTTGACGCCGACTTCCCACCTGATCACAACACTCATCCACCGTGGCGCCGAATTACCTAATAAGCTGTTGCTCTTGCTCTAGTCACGAGTCACAAGTCACAAGTCACGAGTCACAAGTCACGAATCACGAGTCACCGCTCACGAATCACACGATCTGCACCAGCTCCGGCGGGCAATCCCGCAACCGCTCCATCGTCACACCGAGTTCCGACTTCTCAATCCCCGCCGCCGGCACCATCCCATAGCTCCGATTCCGCCCCTCGCGCTTCGCCAAATACAGCGCCTTGTCCGCCATCTCGATCACGTTGTCGATGGACAGCAGGCCTACATCATCCCGCAGCCACGGGAACGGCGCCCATCCGATCGAGCACGTCTTGTGAATCTCCACCCCGTTCCCCACATCGAAGGGCAACTCCCGAATCGCTTCCAGCACGCGGCTGCACAGCTGCCCCGCGTTCTCCCGGTCCGTTGTCCGGCACACCAGCAAAAACTCCTCCCCGCCCCACCGCACCAGGTCGTCCGATCGCCGCATCACGGAGGCGATTCGGTTCGCCACCTCCTGCAGCAGACGATCCCCGGCCGCATGCCCCATCTCGTCATTCACGCGCTTGAACCGGTCAATGTCCGCCAGCACGAAGATCAGTTCTTGCTTCGGCCCTGATGGCCCATCCGAGTCCGGCGAGCGCAGATGCGAACGCAAAGCCTGCGCGACGTCCGTCGAAATCGTCTCGTAGAAGTACCGCCGGTTCCGTGTTCCCGTCAGCGGATCGGTCAGCGAAATCTCTTCCAATTCCTTGTTCTTCTGCAGCAACTCGGCGTTCCGTTGCGCCACCGCCTGTTCCAACTCCAGACGCCGCCGGTTCAGCGCTCGCGTGCGTTGCGCAACAAACACCCATAAGCCCCACAGCAGCAGCCCTCCGCCCGCCGCTCTCGCCCACCACGTCTGCCAGAAACTCGGCAGCACCCTGAATCGGAAACGCGCCTGCGTCGGCTCCATCCCTGAATTCGGTTTCTGGCACGTCACCCAGAACTCGTATTTCCCCGGCGGCAGTCCCCCGTACTGCACCTCGCGCAGTTGCGTCGTCGTCGCTTGCTGCTCCAGCCCGTTCAATCTGTAAACGCAGGAGATGCGCTCCGGCGTATCCAGAACCAGTGGCGAAAACTCCACCGCCAGCGTTCCTCCGGACGACGCCACTTCCGGTACTTCGGTTATCCGCCGCTCTTCTCCTCCCAACCTGATCGAGGTCAGCACGACGCTTGCCCGGCTCTCCGTAGGCGCGCGTGTCGACGGCTGGTAGCGCGCCAGTCCTCGCGATGTCGCGATCACAAAACTCCCGTCCGCCTCTTCGCGCACCCCGGTCCACGGGCTGATGTCGTCCCAGATCAGTCCATCCGCGTGGCTCATTCGCTGCACGCGTCCCTCGGGCGAAAGCACGGCAATCCCATCCGTCCCGTTGAACCAGATGCGGTTCTTTGAATCGCGCCCCACGATCGACCAATCCCAATAATGGCTCTCAAAGTGCGGTGTGCCCTTCGCGTCCAGCAGAATATGCGTCACGCTTACCACGTCGTTGTAGGCGATCCACACTTCATTGTCATTGACCGCCACCACGCTCGTGATCGTCTGTCCCCGCAGGCCATCCGCCGTGCCGATGGTCTTCCATCTCTTCCCGTCATAACGGTACACGGCCCCGGGCCCGGAAGCCCACAGCACTCCACTCGGCGCGAAGGAAAGTAATTCGACGTCGCCCGTAATCTGCCCTGGCAAAGGAATCTCCACGGGCGCAGGTGTGGCTTTTCGCGGATCGAACCGCAGCAGATGCGCCCGCGCGGTCGCCCACATGCTGCCATCCGGCGCAGTTAAAATCGAAACGAACGACCGCCCATGGTAGGAAGGTGTCTTCGTCGCGCTGAAATTCCTCGTGTCAATGCGTAGCAACGCGCCCGTCCCTGTCAGCGCCCACACCGAACCGTCTCCCGCCAGTTGCATTTGCCGGATTTCTTCCTTTGCCTGCCCTTGCAAAGTGGACACTCTCTCCCACCGCCGCGTCTGCCCATCCCAAATCCCGATGCCGCGCCCGGTGCTGACCCACAACCGCCCCTGATGATCTCGTAGCGTTGACCACGTGGCGTTGTCCGGCAGGCCCTCCGCCGTCGTCCACGCCGACCATTCATGCACCCCCGGCAGCCGGTCCAATCCCGTGCCCGATCCTGCCAACCACAGCGTCCCTTCCCGGTCTTCCAAAGCGCTCTGCACGTTGTTGCTGGCAATTCCCTGCTGGGCCGTCAATACCCTCCAGTGCTTGCCTTCCTGCCAGAACAATCCCGCCGAGGACGGCACCAGCAGCCGTCCCTGCCGGTCCAGGCTTGGCTTGCCTTCCTCTTCGTGTGCCGTTGCAATCCCGGCCGATTCGAAGCGTATTTTGTGCTGCCGCGGATCGACTCGTGCCAACCGCACCACCGTCCGCAGCCACAGCGCCCCCTCGCCGTCGAACACCAGCGCCACCACACGCTCCTTCGGCACCTGGATTCGCGGATCCACTTCGATCGTCGTCGATCCTCTGGCGATATGCGCCAGATGCGTGCCATAGGTGAACCAGATGGCATCGTCAGCGCCTCGCGCGATCCCCGCCGCATTTTCCACCTTGGGTTCCCCGGCTCCCAGAATCACTGCTTCTACAGGTGTTTTCGGATCGATGCGCAATATGCCCTGCTTGAACAGCACCACATACACCGTGCCCGTACTGTCCACGGCGAAGATCTGGCTTCCGATTCCCAACGGCATGGCCGATTCCGGAATCGCCAGCTTCTCGAACTTTCCATCTTTGTAGTGCGCAATTCCCCGGCTCCCTGCAAACCAGGCTGTGCCATCGGGTGCGATCAGCAGGTCGAGAATGTAGTGCCCGGTCAAGTTCTCGACCTCCGCCATCTTTTTGGCGCGTGCACCGTCATACCGGTAGAGCCCGGTCTGCGTCCCAATCCATAAGAACCCCTGGGCGTCCTGCCCCATCGCGGTCGCAGTCACTGCACCCAGTCCATACTGCTCGTCCAGTCGTTGTACGGTGTAACGCGGATTGGCGGGAAACGATACGCCGCGTTCCTGCGCCCAGGCCCCAGGCCATAGGGCAACAGCCGCGCAGACTAGCGCGATCAGCCGGGAGTAGATTCCCTTGGGCACAGTGGCACTCACCTACACGAAGGCTTTTAGTCTGGGCGGGCTACTTTAAAGGCCCTTTGCTTCGTGCTCACTGTAGGTTAGGGGATAAAAGTGCCCCAGGTAAATCCCACGGAAGTACCGCCGTATAGTACTTGCGAATAGTTATGCTTTGGATAACAAGCCGCGATTTTCCGCGCCGCGCGCGCTTCCGCTCCCACCGATTCTCGCGGCTCGTACCTCGCTCTGCGGTCGTCGCGGGAGCTTGGCCTTTGCCACCCTGCGCTTACTTGCTCATGCTCTCCGTGAGCAGCTTACGAAACTTGCCTCGCTCGTCCAGGTTCATGTCCACAATCTCAAACGACATGTCCTGCGCGCGGTAATCCCGCATCAGCGCCGTGGCCTGGACGTTTCTCATGCCCACCTGCATCTTCATTTGCACCTGCGTTCCCGGAGCCAGATGCATATTCGTGGTCGCCAAGCCTCCGGTCAAGCTGGCCATCTTGATTTCCAGCCTGCAATTCTGCTTCAGATTCGTGCTCACCGCCGGCAACACTTTCTGCAGCCGCACCCGCGTGTGGCGCCGCTGCCGTACAAATCTCGAGTTGGCCGGCGTGTCCAGGGGCGCCAGTGTCAGCTCCGCCCGTTCAATGCCGCTTCCGGGCATGAATTCGCGCGCCCACTCCGGTTCCAATTTCTCCAGCACCTGCAGCGCCGTGATGCGCAGCTCCTGCGGATGCTGCCATCCGAACACCTTGCGCGATTCCGCAATCCGTTTCAGCGTGCTGACCGCCTCCACGGCGTGCAACCGCCCCAGCGCCTCGATCGCCTTCACCCGCAGATACGCCGCGGCGTGCAGCGGCAAGTCGCCATCCGCAATCGTCAACAGCCGCCCCAGGGCCTCGCGGTCTCCGGTCATCCCGATTTCGTCCACCACCAGCGGCATCACCAGCGGGTCCACATGATCCAGCACCGCCAGCAGTATCCGGCAGCGCCCCGCCGCCCCGCTCGCCGAAATCTGCCGCACCACGCGGTCTTGCGCCGCCCGCGGAAAATTGTCGATGCGCCCCGGCAGAAAAACTTCCGCGGCTTGCGGATCGAGTCTCGCCAGCAAACCCACCATTTCCACCGCTTCCGCGATCTCCCCGCCTCGCACGACGCTGCGCAGGTATTGCAGCGCCTCTTCGCCCAGGTCGTTCGCCAGGTTGGCCACGTTTTCCAGATCGTCCCGCAACTGGCAGCGGTTGAATCGCGCCGAAATCTGTTCCATCGCCGTCTGCGGCAGTTGCCTCAATACTCCCGTCAGCCCCGCCGAAATCTCCCGGGCCCGCAGCGCTTCTTCCACGAACTCCGGCACGCGCTCTTCAATTCCCATCTTCGCGCGCAGCGTTTTCCCAATTCCCGGCCGCTGCCCTTCCATGCCGTTCAGCAAATCCAGGGCCTGCTGCATCGCTGGAAAACACCGCTGCGCCGCCGCTTCCTGGCTCAGCCGCACGAACGCCGCGCTCACCAGCGTCTGCAAATCCTGGTCCTGCTCCACGCCCAGCCGCAGCCCCACGTGCCGCAGCGCCTCCGCCAGCAGCTTCGGGTCCGCCTGCGCATACAATCCCGCCATTTCCGAGAGTCCCGTCACCGCGCGTTTCCGCGCATCCGGTTCCTCGCTGTCCGCGCACTTTGCGTAATTCTGCAGAATGCTGATCGCTTCCGCCACGTCTCCATGCTCAATCAGATCCGCAACGTACGATTGCACGTTCTTCGGCGGGATGCACCACGCCTCATCCGACAGCAGCACTTCCCTCTTCGCCGTTTCCGGCACGCTCGCCCAGAACACACGGTCCAATATCTCCCGGTGCGACTCCACCAGGATTCCCGCTTCCGCCATTTTGTCTTCGTGTTGGCCAAGGATCTTTCGCAGACCCTCGATTTCCTGGTTCATGCGGTCCAGCATCTGCCGCACCGCGTTCACTTTCACTTCCCCGCGCGAGAAGCGCTCCATGGCAAAGCGGATCGACAGGTGCTCCGCCAACTGCACCAGCATCGCCTGGTCCAGCTTCTTGCCTTTTCCCTGCTCCGCGATCCCCGCCAGCGCCTGCCGCAGCGTGTCCTGCGCCCCCACAGGCAACTGCGACACTTGCGTTTGGAATTCGACTACCGCTCCCGCCGGATTCTCACCGGTTCCCAGCTTTCCAAACGTCGTCAGGGCTTGCAGGATTCGGTACACCTCCTCGTCATCCGGAATCCCCGTTCCGTGACCTGCCCCCTCGCCCCTCCCTGCCCCCTCGCCCCTGCCTACCCCCTTGCCCGCTCCAAAGCCCCCACCGGCTCCTATCCCCCCACCCACGCCGCCGCCACCTATCATGCCGCGTCCTGCGGCACCCATCACAACGCCTGTTCCTCCGCCAATTCCGCTCCCGGTTCCGCTCCCGGTTCCGCTCCCGGTCCCCGTTCCATTTCCCGTTCCAGCACCGCCACCCGCTCCCATCCTGCTGTTGCCAGGACTGTTCCCTGTCCCGTTTGCCGTGCCGCCGCTACCCGAGCCGCTTCCCGGTCCTGCACCTGGCCCCGCACCAGGTCCTTCTCCCGGCCCCTCTCCCGGCCCCGCTCCCGTTTCCGATCCCTCCGCCGCCGCGATCAGCTCCAACAGCTTCTGCGGATCGTTCAGCATCCTCGTGAACTGTGCCTGATCGTCGCCCATGGATGCGGCCGCGATTTGCGCCGCCATGCTTGCATCCTTCAGCCGCGAATCCGTGGCCACAAAGCAAATCTCGTTAACCCGTATCCCGGACGTACCCGCAATCGCTTCTTTCAACTGCTGTGCCAATTCCGATGGTTTTGCCTTGCCGGTAGGAAATGCGTGCATCAACTTGGCCAGTTCGTCTTCCGTCACGTCTGGGGTGAATTGCACGCTCGCCAAACCTGCTGCGGAAAGCAATTGTGCGAACTGCTTCTCCGCCGGTGCGCCTTCCAGCGGCACTCCATCCAGCAGCAGTTGCGCCCCTGTCGCCCCCAGCAATAGCCCGGAGTCGCTCCCCTCCGGAATCGCCGTGCGCAGCTCTTTCCATGCCACCGCCAACTGCTCCACCGTGCGCGCGTGGTCGTACCCGTATAACCGCGCATATTTCAACAATATATTGAGGCTGCGAACAAATGCCCGGCCCGCTGTCGTCTTTGGGTCCGTTTTCATCCCTATCCCGTCCGCCTCGTGTCGATAGTCCTGAAGGCCAGTCGCCTGGGACATCCTCTCTAGTACCGTAGGACTCTTGCCTGGGCCTCACAATGGTACGGTCGTCCCATGTGAGCAGTCCGTCATCGCGCCAACAGGACAGTTTGCGTACCAGCCCTCTTGGACAACTTTCTTCGCTTACGGTACAGGTGTGATTGAGTGCGGTTCCACTCGGCAGATAACTACTTCATCATCGCCACGCGGCTCTGACGGCGGCTGCGATTTCCCACATTGGAGGGTAACGGCAGTCCTCCGAGTTCCAACAGCAGCCTTCTCAGCCGCGATCGTTCATCCAGATCCATATCCACAAACTCGAACGCCATCGCCTGCGGCCGCGCGCCCCGCACGATGGCCTGTGCGCGGATGTTGCGTACCCCGTGGGAAATCTTCAGCGTCAGCAACGACCCCGGCGCCAGATGCCGGTCCGCCGCTCCAATTCCTCCGCTCATGTTCAATTCCGGTATCGTCAGGCGGATGTTGTCGCGCAAGTTGGTCGTCACCGCCATGACGGGCCGCGACAGTTTCAGCCGCGCATACCGTCGCTGCCGGGTTACGGGAGCATTGGGCTCCGGATCCATCGGCTCCATCACCAGTTCCTTCCGGTCCAGCCCGCTTGCCGATATCTTTTCCATCGCCAGCGCTGGCTCGATTTTCTGCAACGCCTGCGCCGCCGCAATCCGCAGCTCCGACGGATACGACCACCGCCACACCTGCTTGGCATCCAGGATGTGCTGCAACGCCGCGCTGGCCGCGCTCGCTCGCAGCCTTCCCACCGCCTCGATCGCCTTGATCCGCGTGAATCCTGGCGTCGTTTCGTCTTGCGTCAATTCCACTACCTTTTCGATGCACTCCGGCCGCAGGCTCATCCCCATTTCGTCCAGCGCCAGCGGCCGAATCAGCGGGTCCAGCGAGTCGTACAGCATCGCCAACAACCTCGCCCTCTGCTCCGCCGGCGTCGAGGATAGCTGCCGCACGGCCCGGTCATGCGAAGTCCGCGGCCACTGCGCCAGCCGCGCCGGCAGTATTCTCTCCACCGCCTCCGGCGACAATTGGCTCAACAGCCCGATCACTTCCGTGGCTTCGTTGGCCGGCGCGTTCTGCAGCGTTTCGATCAACCGCTGCACCGCCTCTTCGCCCAGTCCATGCACCACGTGTCCCAGCAATTCGCAATCTTCCCGGAACCCGCAATTTGAAAACCGGTTGGTCACATACTGCAGCGTCGCTTTCGGCACCAGTGCCAGAATGTCCAGCAATCCATCGGGGATCTGTCCCGTGCGCAGCGTATCCTCGATGAATTCCGGCAACCGCTCTTCCGTCGCGATTCTCTGCCGTATCGCTGTCGTCGTCCCCGGCCGTACCGCTTCCACGCTGTCCAGCGACGCCAGCGCCTGCTGCATCGCCGGATAGAATTTCTTCGCCCCGGCTTCCTGGCTCATGCGCACAAACGCCGCTCCAATCAGCGTTTGCAGGTCTCCCTCGCGTTCCACCGCCAGCTGTTTCCCCAGCCGTTGAATCACGTCGATCAGCGCGCTCCCATCGCCGCTGCCGTAGAATTCCGCCAGGTCCGATAACCCGATCGCCGTCGTTCGCCGCGCTTCCGGCGCTTCCAGCGCGACGCACGCCGCGTACTTCGTCAGGATTTCGTTGACCGTCTTCAATTCTCCGCGCCGCAGCATCTCTTCCAGAAACGCCCGCACATTTCGCGGCGGCACGCACCACGCCTCATCCGACGTCAGCACTTCCTTCTTGTTCTCTTCCGGCACCTGCAGCCAGAATTCCTGGTCCAGCAATTCCGTGTACGACTGCACCGAAACTCCCGCGCTGGCCATTGCTTCTTCCTGCGCTCCCAGGATTTTCCGCAGCGCTTCGATCTCCGAGTTCATCCGGTCCAGCAGTTGCTTCACCGCGTTCACGCGCAATTCCCCGCGCTCGTAACTGTCCAGCGCGAACCGGATCGCTACGTGTTCCGCCAGCTTCAGCAGCATCGGTTTATCCGGCGCGTCCGACGGCGCCTGCGCCGCCAACCCTGCCAGCGCTTGTTGCAGGGTGTATTGCGCGCGCACCGGCATCGCCGTCAAGCGCGACTGGAACGTCGCGGTGTCCATGCGGCTCTCGGGATCCTTGCGCGATTTTCCCAGTTGCGCGAACAACCCGATCATCGAGCGCACTTCTTCTTCGGCTACCGCGTAGGCTCCGCCTCCTCCAGCCCCTCCCGCCCCTGCGACTCCCAATCCTCCTGCGCCCCCTCCCGCTATGGTGTCGCGCAACATCGCCGAAGCTGTGCGCCACTTCCCCGGTTCTCCACCCTGCCCGGCTCCCCCTCCAGCTCCGCCAGCGCCACCTGCACCTCCGCCAAATCCTCCGCCCAGCCCTCCGCTGCCTCCTGGTCCACCACCTCCAGGTCCGCCGCCGCCAGGCCCGCCCGGTCCAAATCCTCCACCGCCGCCAGGCCCACCACCTCCAGGCCCACCACCTCCAGGCCCGCCACCTCCAGGCCCGCCACCTCCAGGCCCGCCACCTCCAGGCCCGCCACCTCCAGGCCCGCCCGGT
>Ga0310039_10001067_pt1 | contig 20400 bp, 14 predicted proteins | sample Sb_taG_4_FD_200460 | JGI IMG/M metagenome (GOLD analysis project Ga0310039, IMG submission 200460) | Peat soil microbial communities from Weissenstadt, Germany - Sb_50d_6_BS metaG (v2) (version 2) | ecosystem: Environmental > Terrestrial > Soil > Wetlands > Peat | place: Germany: Weissenstadt...
CGAGCGTCGCTGCACCTTCGGGCGCCGCGAAGATTCCTTCGCTGGACGCCCACTCACGAACGGCCTTCACGATTTCATCGTCCGTCACTGAAACGGCGGTGCCGCCGCTTTTCTTCAGGATGTCGAGAATAATGTAATCCGCGTAAGCCTTCGGCACGCGCAAGCCCGCGGCCACGGTGTGCGCGTTCGGATAGAACTCCGAAACAGGTTTGTGTTCTTCCCACGCTTTTATGATTGGCGCGCAGCCTTCTGCCTGGACGCAGATCATCTTGGGCCGCTCGCGTCCGATCCAGCCGAGCGATTCCATTTCGTCAAAGGCCTTCCACATTCCGATCAGGCCGACTCCGCCGCCGGTGGGATAAAAGATTGCATCCGGAAGTTTCCAATCGAGCTGCTCCGCGACTTCGTATCCCATGGTCTTCTTGCCTTCGACGCGGAACGGTTCCTTCAAGGATGAAATATCGAACCAGTTTTCGGCGCTCTTGCGCTCGCTCACCATTTTGGCGCAGTCGCTGATCAGTCCGTCGACCAGCGTTACCGTCGCACCGTAGAGCTTGCATTCGATGAAATTGGATTGCGGCACGTCTTTGGGCATGAAGATATGAGCTTCGATCCCGGCTGCCGCGGCGTAGGCGGCCAGGGCGCTCGCAGCGTTACCGGCCGAAGGAATGGCGATTTTTTTCACCCCGTAGAATTTGCACATGGTAACGGCGGCTGAAAGGCCGCGCGCTTTGAATGAGCCGGTGGGATTGAGCCCTTCATCTTTGATCAAGAGGTTGGCGTTGTGGCGGCTCTGAATCATCGGCGTGAATCCTTCGCCGAGCGTGATGGGTTCGACGTCGGGCAAAACTTCAGCGTAGCGCCACATACTGCGCACGCGCCCCGCAAGCGCCTGCGGCTTCAGTTTGCCGATATACGGCTTCAAGTCGTAGCGTGCATAGAGCGAACCGCCGTCGGCGGGGCAGACGGTGCGCGGCTCGTCGGCCGAAATATGATTTCCACATTTCGTACATTCAAGATACGAAATTGCAGCCACTAAAAAGCTCCCTTTGAATTGGAGTCCGGCGCGCCATCGAGGCGGTTCTTGCCGCGTGCGAGGGATTCATCGCAGCCCCTCTCGAAAACATTCCGCGCCGGGATTCACGGTAGCATGGAGACGCAACTTCCAGTAGAGTTTGGCCCACAAAACATGGAGTCCCTTGAAATCTAGAACTCTCCTCGCTGCTCTGATCGGCCTGCTCGTGGTGGCCCCTGTGAGCCTGGGCCAGCGTCTCGGTTGGGTGCATCTTTCGCCGGCGCTTGGCGAAGCGCTGCGCTGGCTTGTGATCGCGCTGTTCGCCGGTTACGCGGTGCAAAAGCGCACGCTCACGGCATGGATACTGATCGGCATGGCAGCCGGCGTCGAGTTCGGGCACGATTGGCCGGCTGCGGCTCAGAATCTGCAGCTCCTCGGAACGATTTTCCTCCGGCTCATAAAGGTAATTATCGCGCCGCTGATTTTCAGCACGCTGGTGGTGGGCATCGCGGGCCACGCCGATTTGAAAAAAGTTGGCCGCATGGGCGTGAAGGCGCTGATCTATTTCGAAATCGTCTCTACGCTGGCGTTGGTGATCGGATTCGCCGCCATCAATCTCAGCCGCGCGGGCGAAGGCGTCAAACTTCCGCCCACCACCGCAACGCTCGCGCTGAATGCCGCTCCGCGCTCCGCCAGCGATTTCATCGTAAACATTTTCCCGGAGAACATCGCCAAGTCCGTTTATGAGGGCGAGGTGCTGCAAGTCGTCATCTTCAGCGTGCTTTTCGGTCTCGCGCTGGCGATGGTGCCCGAAGAAAAGCGGCGGCCGTTCCTCAAATTCGCCGAGAGCCTCGCCGAGACCATGTTCAAGTTTACGAACCTGGTGATGCTGTTCGCACCGATAGGCGTCTTCGGCGCGGTCGCTTACACCGTCGGGCATCTCGGCCTCGGCGTCCTGATGCCGCTGCTGCGGTTGCTGGCAACGATGTATGTCGCGCTCACCGTGTTCATTCTGGCCGTGCTGCTTCCCATCGCGCTGATTGTCGGCGTTCCCATCCGGCGATTTCTGCGCGCCGCCGCCGAACCCGTCACGATCGCGTTTGCCACAGCAAGTTCGGAAGCTGCGTTACCGCGCGCCATGGAAAAAATTGAAGCGCTGGGCGTGCCGCGCGACATTGTGGCTTTCGTTCTTCCCACCGGCTACAGCTTCAATCTGGATGGCTCGAGTCTCTATCAATCGCTCGCACTGATTTTCGTAGCCCAGGCGGCCGGAATTCACTTGAGCGCCGGCCAGCAGGCCGTGATGCTGCTAACGCTGCTGGTCACCAGCAAAGGAGTCGCGGGCGTCGCGCGCGCGTCGCTGGTCATCGTGCTGGCCGCGGCCACGTCATTCCATTTACCGCTCGAACCTGTTTTCCTTTTGTTTGGCATTGACCAGCTCATGGACATGGCCCGCACCGGCGTTAACGTCCTCGGAAATTGTCTCGCAACAGTCGTAATCGCCCGCTGGGAGGGCGAAACGCAACTTTTTTCGAAGTGAGTTCGTCCATTCCAATTCCCGGAGGAGAGATTGTTTCGAAACGCAATCGTCCGGCTCCCCAGCGAAAATTTCGCGGACGGCTTGACGAGCGGAAAGCTCGGTAAGCCAACTTATCGAAAAGCGCTCGAGCAACACGCCGCGTACAGCGTCGCGCTCCAGCGCTGCGGCCTCGAGCTGCTCGCTCTTCCGCCCGATTCGCAGCATCCGGACTCGACCTTCGTGGAAGACCCAGCGATCGTCACATCGCGATCCGCGATCCTCACGCGCCCCGGCGCCACGAGCCGCCAGGGCGAAGTGCCCGGCATCCGCGAGGCCCTCGCGCGATTCTTCCGCGAATTTCATCAGATCGAGCCGCCCGGCACTCTCGACGGCGGCGATATTTGCGAAGCCGAAAATCGTTTCTTCATCGGCCTCTCGCAGCGCACGAATGAAGAGGGCGCGCGGCAATTGGCGGAATTTCTCGCCCGCGACGGATTCACCTCTTCCATCGTTGACATCCGCGGAATCCGCAGCGTGCTGCACTTGAAGAGCGGAATCGCCTACATCGGCGAAAACCATCTCGTCACGATGGAAGCGATGGCGGATCTTCCGCATTTTCGCAATTACGTTCGCATCCGCGTCAAACCCGAAGAAAGCTACGCCGCAAATTGCGTGCGAGTGAACGACTTCGTATTGCTGCCGGCCGGGCGCCCGCACGTGGAAGCTGCGCTGAAAGAGCGCGGCTACAAAACCGTTCCGCTCGACATATCGGAATTCGAAAAAATGGACGGCGGCCTGAGCTGCCTCTCTCTGCGCTTCTAGCGCGCCGTTCGCGATTGCCGGTACGGCCGCGCACCAAATTCCTCCCGACGCGAGTAGAATGCGCGCAGCTCTAAATTCCGGAGGACATCATGCTCGATCGCCGTGATTTCCTGACCTCCATCGCGGGCGCCGCGGGTGCGCTCCACGCTTCGCATCGCTGGTTGCGCCTTCTCGATCAGGCCCCCGCGCGCCTGCCCGATTCCTCGCTCTACGATTCGAACGAAGAAGCCTACTGGACCGAGCTGCGCAAACAATTCCTGATTCCCGAAGACGAGGTCTATCTCAACAACGGCACCGTAGGCTCTTCGCCCGCCCCCATTCTGCGCGCCGTCTTCGATGGCTACAACGAAACCGAAAAACTCGCGCAATCCGATCCCGAGGACTATCCCATCTGGGGCTACGCGTCGTGGAATGAATTCCGCGATCCGCTGGCCGCCTTTGTCGGTTGCACGCGCGATGAGATCGCCCTCGTCCGCAACGCCACCGAGGCCAACAACTACATCGCCAACGGCCTCGATCTCAAGTCCGGCGATGAAGTCCTCATGACCGATCAGGAGCATCCCGGGGGCGAGCAGCCGTGGCTGCTGCGCGCCAAGCGTTACGGCATCGTGGTCAAGCGCGTCGCGTTGCCCGTGCCGGTTCCGAATGCCGCCGCCGCTCTAAATCTTTTTAGTGACGGGATCTCGCCGCGCACGCGCGTCCTCTTTTTCAGCCACATCACCACCGCCACCGGCGTCGTTCTCCCGGTCCGCGAAATCTGCGCCCTCGCCCGCGCGAGAGGCATCATCTCGGCCATTGATGGCGCGCACGTGACCGGAATGATGCGCCTCAATGTCCACGAGCTCGGCTGCGATTTCTATACCTCGAGCCCGCACAAATGGCTGCAAGCCCCGAAGGGCACCGGCTTCCTCTATGTGCGCGATGAAATGATCGATCGCCTCTGCAGCACCATCACCACCGCCGGCTGGGACGATCCAAAACTCCGCGCCGAGCGATTTCAGCGCATCGGCAGCTCCAACGTTCCCACGCTCTGGGGCCTGCGCGCCGCGATTGAGCTAGCGAATCAAATCGGCATGGAACGCATCGAGCGGCGCCATCGCCAAATGGCCGATTACATTCTGGCGGAAATGGTCCGCCGCGGCGGCGCCTCATGGACGTCGGCCGATGCGGCCCTGCGCTGCGCCATCGCCACGGTCAACGTCCCGCCCTACGCGCGCATGGATTTGGAAACATGGCTCTGGAAAACCAAAAAGATCCGCATCCGCGGCGGCGAGCCGTCCAAGCTGCGCCTCTCGACGCCTTATTTCCTGCTGCACAAGGACGTCGATCGCTTCCTAGCCGCCTTCGATGAGTACCGCGCTCAACATCGCCCCGCGTGATTCCCGCTCGCCGCACGATCCGCGCGGCCGCGGCGATTCTGGGGCTCAGTCGCAAGCGTGCGTGCTAGGTCTTTCTTGCGCAGCACAGGCCAAAACGATTCGCGTTGCCAAGCGCGCAGGAAATTCCGCCTTGCTGCGAGGACAAATCAGAACAGAAAGTAACGCTGCGCGAGCGGGAGAACCGTTGCCGGATCGCAGGTGATCAAAGTGCCGTCAACGCGGACTTCGTAGGTTTCGGGGTCGACGTCGATTTTCGGAGTTGCGTTGTTGTGTAGCAGATCCTTTTTGCCGATCTTGCGGCAATTTCGCACGGCGCGAACGATCTTCTTCAAGCCCAGCTTCTGCGGGAGTCCTGCTGACATCGCCGCTTGGGAAAGAAAAGTAATGCTCGTGGCGGCGGTGGCTGCGCCAAAACTGCCGAACATGGGGCGGTAAAGAACGGGCTGCGGAGTGGGGATGGAAGCGTTCGGATCGCCCATTGCGGCCCAAGCGATGAAACCGCCTTTGACGATTAGTTCCGGCTTGACTCCGAAAAACGCGGGCTTCCACAGCACGAGGTCCGCAAGTTTGCCTGGCTCGATCGACCCGATTTCTTCCGCCATGCCGTGGGTGATGGCGGGATTGATGGTGTACTTCGCGACGTAGCGCTTGGCGCGGTAGTTGTCGTTGCGCGATGAGTCTTCGGGCAATGCGCCGCGCTGCGTTTTCATTTTATGAGCTGTTTGCCAAGTGCGGATGATGACTTCGCCGACGCGCCCCATGGCTTGCGAGTCGCTCGAGATCATGCTGAGGACGCCCAGATCGTGCAGGATATCTTCCGCGGCGATGGTTTCGGGGCGGATGCGGCTCTCGGCGAACGCGACATCTTCGGGGACTTGCGGATTCAGATGATGGCAGACCATGAGCATATCGAGATGCTCGGCGATCGTATTGATCGTGTACGGACGAGTGGGATTCGTCGAAGATGGCAGGATATTGGAAAACGAGGCGATGCGAATGATGTCCGGAGCGTGGCCGCCGCCGGCGCCTTCGGTGTGATAGGTGTGGATGGTGCGGCCGGCGATCGCGGCCACCGTAGCTTCGAGGAAGCCGGCTTCATTGATTGTGTCGGTGTGGATCGCTACTTGAATGTCGAATTCGTCAGCGACTTTCAGGCAGGCGTCGATCGCGGCGGGCGTTGTGCCCCAATCTTCGTGGAGTTTCAGGCCGCAGGCGCCGGCCTCGATCTGCTCGGCGAGAGGGCGTCCCGTTGCGGAATTTCCTTTGCCGAGAAATCCGAAATTCACCGGCCAGGCTTCGGCGGCCTGCAACATGCGCGCGAGATTCCACGCGCCGGGCGTGCAGGTTGTGGCGGCGGTACCTGTGGCGGGACCTGTGCCTCCGCCGATCATGGTGGTGATGCCGCTCGAGATAGCTTCGTAAATTTGCTGCGGGGAAATGAAATGGATGTGGCTATCAACGCCGCCGGCTGTGACGATCAGGTTCTCACCAGCGATGACTTCGGTTGAGGCACCGACGACGAGGTCCGAATCGACACCTTCCATCGTGTCGGGATTACCGGCTTTGCCGGCCTTTACGATGCGGCCGTTCTTCACTCCGATATCGGCTTTGACGATGCCCCAATGATCGAGAATGACGGCATTGGTGATGACGAGATCGAGGGCGCCTGATTTTGAATCACGGATTGCGGTGCTGCTTTGACCCATTCCGTCGCGAATTACTTTGCCGCCACCGAAGGTGATTTCATCGCCGTAGTGTGTGTAGTCCTTTTCAATTTCAATGAGTAGATCGGTGTCGGCGAGACGAATGCGATCGCCTTTGGTGGGGCCGTAGAGGTCCGCGTAGGTGCGGCGAGGAATGTTCAGGGCCATTATTTATTTTCCTCGTCGCTGAATTGAAAGCTTTCCGCGCGGGCTCGCGCGAGGGCACGCTGGCGCGCGTCAGCGTCGCTGAGATCACCGCTTGCCGAGTGATCGAGCAGATTATTGAAGCCATGGATGGCGCGGCGGCCCGCGAATTCTGTGAGCTCCACTTCCTTTTCTTCGCCGGGCTCGAAGCGGACCGCGGTTCCGGCCGGGATGTTGAGGCGCAAGCCGTAAGCCGAGGCGCGATCGAACGCGAGAGCGCGATTGGTTTCGAAGAAATGATAGTGGCTGCCGACCTGGATGGGACGGTCACCCGTGTTGCGCACGAGGAGGCGGTGCGTTTTTCGTCCGGCGTTCGCGATCACCGGACCTTGCGACTCATCGAGGAGATATTCACCCGGCTTCATCGCGCCTCCATTTCAACGAATGGGATCGTGGATGGTGACGAGCTTCGTGCCATCGGGAAATGTAGCTTCCACCTGAACTTCGTGAATCATTTCGGGCACGCCTTCCATTACGTGAGAGCGATCCAGGATCTTCGCTCCGGAACTCATGATTTCGGCGACGGTTCTTCCGTCGCGGGCTGCTTCCATGACTTCGGCTGATAGAATGGCGACGGCTTCCACGTAGTTGAGTTTCAGGCCGCGGGCTTGCCGTTTTCGAGCGAGGTCGGCGGCGAAAGCGACCATGAGCTTCTCTTGTTCGCGCGGGGTGAGGTGCATACCAGTTCTCCTTAGTTCACTTTTCGCGGAGGCACCGCTTCCGTGCCATAGAGAGCGAGCTTCGCCTCTCGCCATAGCTGGTTGAGTCCAAACACTACGTCACGGCCATGCAATGCTACACAGCGGCATACCAAACCATGTCCCAACAGAGTGCTGATGCCCCAAAGTGCTTTGCCGGGACGGCTGAAATCGCCGGCAGTTTCGCGCAAGTGATCTTCCAGCTCGAGCCATGAGGCGGGGTCCAGACCCACTCGGCAAATATAGAACGTAGCCCAATATCGATACGCGCCGAGCCGCGCGGGTGAGGAGAGAGAATATTTGTGCGGCTCAAGCCTGACGCGCTCAGCGGCGATGAGCCGGCCTTGCGCGCGCAAATCTGTTTTCATCTCGACCGAATCGTAGGCAAACTGTTCTCCGCTGGCTTCTCTGCCAGGCGCAAGGATTTCCCACCAAAATAGTCCCGCTCCCGGAGCCAGCTGGATTTCAGTCCGTTGAAAGAAGCGTGCGTGCGCAAAAGGAATGATTGGATCGGGCAGGTATTCGAGAAACGCTTTTGCGGCGAGCGAAATTTCGGTTCTTTGGATCGCTGGCCTAGCTTTTTCCCGTGCCCGGTAGATCCGTGTAGCTCCCGTCGTGGTGAGCTGCACTTTTGCATTTTCGTCGAGACGGACGAAAAGTGAGAGGCGATCGTCGCCGAGCAAGCCTCCTGAGACATTGTGCAAATGACTCAGCGCCGCGCCATCTGCCAAAGTGAAAGCCCGAACCACTTTCAGCGGAGGCTCGTACAAGCTTTCGGAGAGCAAGGTGCTTCGCGTGGCCGCGTCATATGCGAAACGAAGCTCGAGTGACGAATCGACGCGGCGGGGCATTGCGGGCTGCGTCACCGGACTGGCTGCCTTCAATTGAGCCATAAGATCAACGAATCGGCGCTGCTAAAGGCCTCCGTCAACTGATGAATAGACGAGTTGAAAGGGCCGGGTGTTCCATCGCTCCCCAATCTAGCAATGGAGTAAAGCTGGACAAATTGTCCAGCGACAGCGCCGCGCTATGGCTCGCGGCTTCAATTATTACCGGTTTGAGATTCCACAATATTCGAGTGGCCTGAGTTTGGCCCAGCGGCAACAGGCGCTGAAAGGCCGAAACAGAACTGGCGACGAATTGATGCAGGTAGGCGAGAACAACCGAATCCTCATCGAAATGAAGAGAGCCACCCACAAGACCGAAAGCGGTAGAGTGCTCGATTATTCCCGAGCAGCGGTCAAATGAATCTGGCGGGGACGGTTCCTCCGTCGCTTCCAGAGCTAGACACACAACATTGCATTCGCCGAGGGCGAGGACAGCTCGCAGGAAATTGCGTCCGAGGGCCGCGCTGCCGACTCGGGCTTCGCGCGCGGGCTTGAGCGCGGCTAGCTGGTCATTCAGCTCCCGCCAACGCGCGCTGGGGAAATCCGATCGAGCTTCATGAGCAAGCCGAACCGCCTCCCGACAGAAAACCGCTTCGACTACTCCTGCCTCTTCCAGGTAACCGCGTAGAAAGATTTGCAAATCGGGCGTGCCGAGCAGGCCCGCTGAGACCATCGATTCGATTCCAAACGAGTGAGCAAGAGCGCCGATTGGGAATGCGCTGTCCGCCAGATGGAGAAGCTGGAGATAGGCGAGCTCTGGAGACGCCGAACAACTCGATGAAGGCAGGTCACTTTCCACGGGACTCATCTCTAATGCTGATGATCGTGCCCGTGGGCGTGGGCATGACCGTGCTCGTGTGAATGAGGAACGCCTTTGTACGAAGCGTGCGCATCAATGAGATCACGGCGCATGTCCAGCGGCGAATTAATATGCTGCTCGACCCACGCGACGAGCGAATCGAGTCCGACGGCGTCTCGCAAATTCGTAAAAAAGAATGGAAGGTCTCCCCGCATGCGGCGCGAGTCGCGCTCCATCACTTCGAGCGAAGCTCCGACGTAGGGCGCAAGATCGATTTTGTTGATCACCAAAAGATCCGAGCGAGTGATCCCCGGTCCGCCTTTTCGCGGAATTTTGTCGCCCTCTGCCACGTCGATTACATAGATCCACACGTCCACTAGCTCTGGACTGAACGCGGCAGAAAGGTTATCGCCGCCGCTTTCGACGAAAATCAATTCCAGGCCGGGAAGTTTTCGCTCAAGCTCGGCGATCGCCTGGAGATTCATCGAGGCATCCTCACGGATCGCCGAATGAGGGCAGGCGCCGGTCTCCACTCCGCGGATGTGCTCCGCCGGCAAAGTGCCCTGCCGCAGCAAAAATTCCGCGTCTTCCTTCGTGTAGATGTCATTCGTGACGACCGCGAGGCAGTATTTAGGCCAGAGTCTTTGGCTCAGGCGATCGACAAGCGCAGTTTTCCCCGAGCCAACGGGCCCGGCGATGCCGATGCGAAACGCTCGATGAGAATCTGACTTGCTCATATTTTAACCTCGTGGTTTCTCGCGATCCCCCGGGCGGAGGCGGCGAGGCAACGGCCGGTGGGATTTTTTTGCTGAATCGGAGATACGGCATTCTGTCGCGCCAGGGTATCCATAGGTTTAATTTCGCGGATTATAACAAAGAGCAGGAGAGAGTCTTAGTCGCGAAGCATCTGCATAGCCTCGGCAGGTTTCGTAATCGTTCATTCCGATTCACGCCACTGGCTCCTCCGCGGCTTCCACCCATACCCGCCGTATCTGGCGGTCCAGTCGCTTGGTGACGGTGCGCTTTTTCCAGCGTGCGAGAATCGGAGACCAGGTTTCCTCAAGCGAACACGCTAAGTGAATGGGTTCAAGGCGCACAAGAGGGAGCGGTCCTTTGAGTTTCAGGAGTTGCGCTGCCGTCGGGCTGCTGGTGCGGCGGACATGCTCTTCGAGAGCGAGGCGAATCCGGGTTTCTTCGGCGGCCTCCACGCCGAAGCGATCTACGCAGTGCACGAATTCATGGCTGTAAGCGTCTTCTCTCAGAAACTGTTTTGAAATATAGGCGAGACCTCCGGTCATGCCGGAAGCGAAATTGATTCCTGTGGGGCCGAGAATTATAACGACCCCAGCGGTCATGTACTCGCAGCCGTGCTGGCCCACGCCCTCGACGACGGCGAGCGCGCCGCTATTGCGAACGGCAAAGCGTTCGCCGGCGCGGCCCGCGATATAGAGTTCCCCGGCGGTTGCGCCGTAGAGCGCGGTATTGCCCGCGAGGAGATCGCCTCGCAGCGAGGCTGCGGCGCCCGCTTCGATGGCGATGGTGCCTCCGCTCAGGCCTTTTGCGACGTAGTCGTTCGCTTCGCCATGCAGACGAAAGTGCAGTCCATGAATGAGAAACGCGCCAAAACTCTGGCCCGCAGCGCCGTGAAATTCGAAGTGCCTCGGTTCATGCCTCAAATCCGAGAAGCCGGAGCGGCGCAGAATGTGGCCGCTCAAATGCGCTCCCACGCTGCGATCGGAATTCTTAATTGGGAACGAGAGCGGCAGAGAGGAGCGCAATTGGAGACTTCGGTCTAGTTCGATTTCGAGGAAGTCTTCGGCGGCGCGAATTTCTGCAACTTCCCGCGGCGCATCTTCGGGAATCTCAGCGGGAGATTCCAAGAGGTGCTCGACAACGCGCGCTGCACTTGGGCCACGCGGACGAAGCTGGTTCACCTCGCCCACAAGTTCGGCCAGCGAGCGTGCCCCGAGCAGAGCGAGCCGCTCGCGGACTTCGCCGGCAAGGCCGCGGAAGTACGACATCACCATTTCAGGATTGCCGTCGAAACGCGCGCGAAGTTCTTCATTCTGCGTGGCGATGCCGGCAGGGCAAGTGTTCAGATGACATTGACGGGCCATCACGCAGCCGATGGCAAGCAGCGCCGAAGTGCCGAAGCCAAATTCGTCGGCGCCAAGGAGCGCGGCGATGATCACGTCGCGCGCAAACTTGAATCCGCCGTCAACTCGAAGGCGTACGCGATCGCGAAATCCCATCTGCAGCAGAGTCGTGTGGACCTTGCGCAGACCAATTTCCCACGGCAGCCCGGTATTTTTGATCGACGTAAGCGGCGAAGCGCCGGTGCCGCCGTCGAATCCGGAAATGGTGATGACTTGTGCGCCGGCCTTGGCAACTCCTGCGGCAATGATTCCGATTCCGGAGCTGGAAACAAGTTTGACTCCGATTTTTGCGCGTGGATTGACGGCGCGGAGATCGTGGATGAGTTGCTCGAGATCTTCGATGCTGTAGATATCGTGATGCGGAGGCGGCGAGATCAGCGACATGCCTGGAACAGCGTGACGCAGCCGCGCGATCAGCGGAGTGACCTTTGTGGCGGGAAGCTGTCCGCCTTCGCCGGGCTTTGAGCCCTGCGCCATTTTGATTTCAAGTTCATCGGCACGGACAAGATATTCCGTGGTCACTCCAAACCGGCCGGAAGCCACTTGCTTCACGCGGTTGGCCGCTTCGGGCTCACGAAGGTAAACGTCCGGATCCTCGCCGCCTTCGCCGGTGTTGCTTTGCGCGCCGACGCGATTCATGGCGATCGCCAGAGTGCGATGAGCTTCCGGGCCGAGCGCGCCGAGGGACATGGCTTGCGTGCTGAAGCGCCGGAGTATCTCGCTCTCGTCTTCCACTTCATCGAGCGGAATGGGAGTGGCAGGAGCGAATTCGAGCAAGTCGCGAACAGCTACCGGCTCGCGATTCTCGGCCAGATCGGCGTAAGCGCGGTAGTTTTCGGGAGTGGGAGTCTTCACGTAGCGATGCATGCGACGAACCAGCTCGGGAGAGCTGGAATGGCGTTCGCCGGCCTGGCGGAAACGATAGAGACCGTCATCGCCGCGATGAGATGCATTCGGAGCGTACGCGGCGATATGGCGATCCAAAGCGTCCTGCAATATTTCCTGCAGCGATTTGCCGCCGAGCGCGGCGCCGGCATCCTCAAAAAACGCTTCGCGCACGGCCTCATGCAGGCCAACCACTTCGAAAAGCTGGCTGTTGCGATAACTCGCTATCGTGCAGATGCCCATGCGAGCAAGGACTTTGCGTAGCCCGACTTCGACGGCTTGGCGATATTGCGCGCTGCCGCCGGGTTTGAGAATTTCGGAAAGCTCCAGAGCAAGATACGGAAAGACGGCGCTCGCTCCGGTGGCAATCAGCATCGCGAGATGATGCGTCTCGATGACTTGCCCGGTCTCGACGACAAGCGGAACTTCGTAAGCGCCGGCGCAGACGAGTTCCTTCCAGACCGCGGCCACGGCCAGCAAGGCAGGGAGCGCGGCGCGAGCCGGGCCTGCGTTGCGGTCGGTCAGCAGGACCAAATCCGGGACATTTGTGCGGCTCTCGCCTGCCTCTTCGCGAACGCGCTGCACCGCTGCCAACGCGCTTTCGACGCCTCCTGCGGCTTCGTAAGTCAGGTCGATGCGCTTCACCCGAGGTTGCAGATGGGACTCGAGAGCGGCGAGCTGGCCTGGATCGAGCAGCGGCGATCCGATGATCGCGGCTTTGCCGAGATGCACGTCGAGCGACATCACATGGCTTTCGCGCAGCGAATCGATCGGCGGGTTCGTTACCTGAGCGAAGCGCTGCTTGCAATAATCCCAAAGCGGACGCCGCATCGCGGAGAGAAATGCGGGAGGCGCATCGTCGCCCATGCTCCAGATCGATTCTTTGGCATCGAGCGCCAAAGACTGGAAAAGCAGGCGAAATTGATCCTCGCTCCAACCGAGTGCCGCGGCGACTTTGCGCGGCTCGGTGGTCAGCGGCACGGGGACGGCCAGGCGCTTCAGGCGCGTGCAGCGGCGTGGTTTCGAACGACCATTCGGTACGGACAATTCCTCCGAAAGATCGCTCTCACGAAGAATTTTTTTCTTCGCAGTATCGACGAGCAGCATTTCGCCCGGCCCGAGGCGCTGCCGCTCGACCACTTTCTTGGAATCGAGATCGACGAGGCCTGCTTCGGAACCCATGATGACGAGTCCATCCGAAGTCACGGAATACCGCAGCGGGCGCAGGCCGTTGCGGTCGAGTTTTGCGCCCACGATTCGCCCATCGCTGAAAACCAGGGCGGCTGGGCCGTCCCAAGGCTCCTGCTCAAAAGATTCGCTGCGCAGAAACCGGCGCAACTTCGGAGCGAGATTGCGATTGGATTCCCATGCCGGCGGTACCATCCGCAGCATCGCCGCGGCAATGTTGTATCCGCGGTGCACGGAAACTTCGAGCGCGTTGTCGAAGCTCGCCGAATCGCTGACGCGTTCTTCGAGCGTGTGAAAAAAGCGCCCAAACCGGAGTTCCTGGCGAATGGATTCTTCTCTTGCAAGCGCCCAGCGGCGATTCGAGCTGATGGTATTGATCTCGCCATTGTGTGCGACATGCCGGAAGGGCTGCGCCATCGTCCAACTCGGCTGCGTGTTTGTGGAATAGCGCTGATGGAAAATCGCGAAGCTCGCCGTGAATTCGGGGTTCGAGAGATCGGGATAAAACTGGCGGAATTGCCGGGGCGTCAGCAGCCCTTTATAAACTACGGTGCGGGATGATAGCGAGCAGAAGTAAGTGCCCGGCTCGCCTTCGAATTCCACGAGCTTGCGGAAAGAGAAGAGCGAGCGTTCGAGATCCGCGCCGGATTCGGCCGCGCTGAAAAAGCATTGGCGAATGGCAGGCTGAGTGGAAAGGGCACGTGAACCGAGACTCGTGCGCTCGAGCGGGACATCTCGCCATCCCAAACAGCGCAGGCCGCTCTGCTGCGCTAACGATTCAATCGCTTTGCGCGCGTCGGCTTCCTTTTTCTTTGGCAGAAAAACCATGCCCAGACCGAAAGTCTCGGGCAAGCAAATATTTGCACGTCGCGCATGGCTTCGAAAAAACTCGGTGGGTATTGGCAGCAGAAGTCCCGCGCCATCACCACTCAAACCATCCGAATCCACTCCGCCGCGATGAGAAAGCCGGTCGAGCGCAGTAAGCGCAAGCTCGACCACTTCGCGCGATTTTTCGCCGCTCAGGCGCGCGATGAACCCGACACCGCAGGCATCGTGGTCCAGTCCCGGATTGGGGACGACTTCCCTCATGTTAAGTAACTACCCTAGGACTGTGCGGGAAGTACAATCGAAAGGTTGGATACGTCGCATCAAAATTTACGCGGGTTGATCTGCGCGCTTTGTCCGCCCAGCGAAAGATGGTGTGAGTGACCTGAACGGCGGAGCGGGCCAGTGGTTCTGGGCGAGCGGTTCGCTCTCGAATCTCAGCGGCGATGCTATTATCGTGTCGTGAGGATTCGCAGCGGCCGATGCAGACCGCAAACCCAACAGGCACGATCGGCCTCCCGCATGCGCTGCCAATGACACATCTGATGAACGGCGGCAATCACGCCCGCAAGCCAATGAACGCCCTCGACCACGCGCCAAGGAATGCATGAAAATTCCAGCCGCCTTCAATGCTGACCTTCGAGTAGCTTCCTTGGTGCTTGCAGGACTTCTTTCGGCGCAGATGCCCGGGGCGCATTCGCCTGCGTCGCGAGGCGTCAAACCTGGCGTGGTCCACTTCGAAGATATTGCCCGGCAATCCGGCCTCACAGCGCTCAATGTCTACGGCGGCGATCAACACAAAGAATTCATCATCGAGACCACCGGAAACGGCGCCGCGATCTTCGATTATGACAACGACGGCTGGCCGGACATTTTTCTTCCCAACGGCTCGACGGTCGAGGGGTTTCCTGCCGGCACCGCCCCGACAGGACACCTGTATCACAACAATCGCGACGGCACGTTCACGGATGTGACGGCGAAGGCCGGGCTGGCACGCGCGGGCTGGGGCCAAGGAGCCTGCGTCGGAGATTACGACAACGACGGCTACCTGGACCTGATGGTGACGTATTGGGGGCAGAACTCGCTGTATCACAACAACGGCGACGGCACGTTCACCGACGTGACGAAAAAAGCGGGGCTCGAAACTCCCAAGGATCAGTGGAGCACGGGATGCAGCTTCATTGACTACGACCGCGACGGCAAGGCAGATATTTTCATTGCACGCTATGTGGATTTCACTTACGACTCGGTTCCGAAACCCGGGCAGGGGCAGTGGTGCCATTGGAAGGGAATTGACGTGATGTGCGGGCCGCGCGGCCTGAAGGTGGGAGTTAACGCGCTCTACCATAACAATGGCGACGGGACCTTCAGCGACGTGTCTGAAAAGTCAGGAATTACCAAGACTTCCGGTTGCTATGGATTCACTTCGCTGCCGGGGGACTACGACCAGGACGGTTGGCCCGACATCTACGTGGCTTGCGATTCGACGCCCAGCATTCTTTACCACAACAATCACGACGGATCGTTTACGGATTTGGGGAGTACGGCAGGCGTGGCCTTCAATGAGGATGGGACGCTGCAAGCGGGAATGGGCCTCTCGGCCGACGACTTCACGCACGAAGGCAGGCAGGACATCGTTAAAACGAATTTCAGCGACGACACGCCGACGCTGTACATCAACCGCGGAAACAATTCCTTCGATGACGTCACACATAGCGCAGGGCTGGGCTCAATCACGAGTTGGCTGGGATGGGGAGTACAGTTCTATGATTTCGACAACAGCGGGTGGCCGGACATTCTGATCGCCAACGGGCATGTGTATCCGGAACTTGACGGTAAAGGGCTGGGCACGAGTTACCGGGAGCCGAAGGTGGCCTTTTACAACCTGCGGAATGGAAAGTTCGCGAACATCACCAGCCAGGCGGGGGCAGTGCTTAGCGAGAGGCACTCGGCTCGCGGCATGGCGCTCGGGGACCTGTTCAACGACGGCCGCGAGGAAGCGCTGGTGAACAACGTGAACGAGCCGCCATCGCTCTATCGCAACACGGCAGCAGTCGGAAACTTTGTGAGCTTGCAGTTGGTCGGCAGCAAATCAAATCGGGCGGCTCTGGGAGCAACGGTCACTCTCGAACAAGGCAGCGACAAACGCGAGCAAGAGGTGCGCAGCGGCAGCGGCTATATTTCACAGAGCGACCTGCGCCTGCACTTTGGGCTGGGAACGGCTAGGAAGGCGGAGAAGATCGTGATTCGCTGGCCGAGCGGACTTGTGGAGACGCTGCATGATCTGCCCGCCAACCAGTACTACGTTGTGCGTGAGGGCAGCGGCGTCGATTCCAAGCAAACCCACGGAACCAGCGGCCTGCGAATCGCCGGCGCAGCGAAATAAGCCCGGAGCGGCCGCTTCAGGAAAAGTGCGAAAACATTGGCGCCGAAACGATTCGGCAATTCCGCCACTCGGCTTTTTCCAGCCCATCGACTTTGATATCATTCGAAGCATGACGCCATCCGCCTCCGTTCGACGCGACCGGGGCCTGGTGGTCTTCGGTGAATTTTTTCGTGATTTGGTGTTTTACGACCTTCCGCAGCTTCCCAGGATGGGCGAAGAGGTTAAGACCGCGAGCGTCGCGCGGTTTCCGGGCGGCGGCCTGGCGACGACTGCGCTTGTGGCCGCGAGTTTAGGAACCCCCACCAAAGTCATCACCAGGGTCGGGCGGGATGCGCTCACGAGCCCGGAGTGGCAAATGCTGGTCCGCAGCGGCATCTCTACCAAAGGTTGCGAGTTCGACCCGCACTTGCCAACGGCAATCACAGTCTCCGCATCGTTCGGCGGCGATCGCATGATGATCACTCACGACACCGTCAACGTGAAACTGGAAAGGCTGTTGCGCCGCAGCGGCGTGCAGAAACAATTGCGGGCAGCGCGTCACATCCATCTGGCGTGTGCACTGCGGCCTCCGCAGGTGTGGACTCCGGCGATCCGCAGGCTGCGCAAGCAACGCCTGACGGTTTCGGTGGACACCGGTTGGAACCCCGACGTGCTGGAGTCCCCCCGATTGCCGGCTTTGTTGAGGGAACTCGAATTTGTGTTTCCGAATGAGCTGGAAGCAAAGGCCATGACCGGCGCAAAAACTGTCGAGGCAGCCGCAATGAAGTTGGCCCGCTGGGTGCGAGTTCCGGTGGTCAAGCTTGGCCCAGGTGGTTCCTTGGCCGTCTGCAACGGAAAGATCTTGCGAATGAAATCCATTCGCGTACGCACCGTGGATGCGACAGGTGCAGGGGATGCGTATGACGGGGGATTTCTTCACGGCTATCTCGCCGGTTGGCCGCTTGAGGAATGTATGCGAGCCGGGAATATATGCGGTGCGCTCGCCACAACTGGAGCTGGAGGCTCGTGCGCATCACCGACGCAGAAAAGTCTCAAAAAGTTGATGAAGAAGCTGCGCTGAAATGAAGTCATGCAAGGGTAGCGAATTCCGATAGGCATCGGAGTCGCGCGGCGGGAAATCGTCCCAGAGGATACAACGCCATCATGAAGATCACTCTCATCGGAGCTGCGGGGGTCCGGACGCCACTGCTGGTCCACGGCCTGGCAGGCCTCGGTGCCGGGGTTCGTCTAGACGAGTTGGCGCTTTGGGACACCAACCCTGAAGGTTTGACGGCGATGAAAAGGGTCGCGGGAGCGATGGCCAAGCGATGTGGCCTTGGCGCGCGCCTAAAAGCTTATTCCGATCCCGAGGCTGCTCTGGAAGGAGCGAGCTACGTTATCAGCAGCATTCGCGTGGGCGGCATCGCTGCGCGAGTCAAAGACGAAACGATCGCTCTGGCACACGGCCTCGTCGGCCAGGAAACCGTGGGTGCCGGAGGATTCGCCTGCGCCATGCGCAATCTTGCCACGATGCTCGACTACGCAAAGATGATCGATCGAGTGGCTCCGCGCGCGACGCTCATCAATTTCACAAATCCAGTCGGGATTATTTCTCAGGGCCTTCTAAATCATTCCGGAGTAAATGTAATCGGCGTTTGCGATACGCCGCTCGAAACGTTCGAAGCCATCGCCCACGCGCTCGATCGCAATCCATTCGAGCTCCGTTTCGATTATCTCGGGCTGAATCACTTGGGCTGGGTGCGCTCGATCCGCGACGAGGCAAACACGGAGCTGCTGCCCAAAGTATTGGCCTCCCCCGCGATCATTCAGAAATGCTACCGCCACGGACTTTTCCCGCCGGAGTTCATTCAGAAATTGGGGCTGCTGCCCACGGAATACCTCTACTTCTATTACTTCCCGCAAGTCGCGATTAAAAATACGAAACAGAGCGGCCAGTCGCGCGGCCAGGCCATCGCGGCCATGAACCCGCAACTATTTCAGAAACTCGCACAGGCCGGCGATTCGCAGCTCATCGAAATCTACGAAGACTACTTGCGTGAACGAAACGCCTCCTATTTCAGCATCGAGGCCACGGCGGGCGAACGGCGCAGGGAAAATCAGGAACTCTACTCGGAGTTTTCGGGTTACGAGCGCATTGCGCTGCTGGTGCTGCAAGCGCTGCACTCCGAGACTCCATCACTGATTCCTCTAACGGTTCGCAATGGCAAGGCACTGGAAGATCTCGCCACCGATGACGCCGTCGAGCTGCCCTGCCAAGTCTCTTCGCGCGGAGTTCAAGTGCTGCCCGTGGGGCGCGCCCCGGAAGTTGTTCGTTCTTTGCTGCTGCAGGTAAAAGAGTATGAGCGTCTTACAGTGCGCGCTTCGGTAGAACATTCACGCGCGATGGCGCTCGCAGCGCTCGAAAAAAATCCGCTCGTTGGCCGCCCCGAAGTGGCCAAGCAGGTGCTGGCGGAATACCTTCAGGCCTTTGGACCCCAGATGAAGCTGCAAGCGGCGTAAGTGAATGCGTTCAGTACTGCGGCAGTTCCGGATCAACTGCACGTCTTCGCGGCCTTCTCAAACTTTCTTTAAGAGGGTTCCCAAGTGCACCCGGACGCCTTCCCTGGCGCTCGAATAGCAGGCTTCGATCAATTCGACGACGTTGTATCCGTCATCGGCGGTGACGGGCGCGGGCGATTTGCCGTCAAGGGCATCAACGAAAAGCTGGTTTTCCTCGATGTAACCCCACTTTTCGTGCATCGGCGCGAGGGAAAAATCGAAAGAGGTCGTACGGCTTTCCAAGCCATTCGTAAAGGAGATTCTCTCCATTTCAAACGTCTCGTACGTGGAGTGCTTTCCGTAAACCTCAAAGCGTTCGAAAGGAAAGTGCCAACTGGCGTGCGCATAGGTTTTCATCGTCGCCTGCAAGCCGGATTGAAAACCGAGTAGGATGGAAAAATCGTCCAATTCGCCGTGCTCGTGAGCGCGCGCTGCCACCTCGACCCAATCGACCTTTCCGAAAAAGAAGGTCATCAAATCGAACATGTGCACCGGCGTCTCATACAAAAAGCCTCCGGTAAGGCTCGCGTTCCACACCCATGGCGGGTTCACCAGCTCTCCGCGGTTCATCTTGGCATGGACGGAAAGCGGGCGAAGCTCGTTTCTATCGATCGCGCCTTTCAGAGTTTTGTAGACCGGCGCAAAGCGGCGGTTGTGGCCTACCTGGTAGATGAGTCCGGAGCGAACGGCCCGATCGCGTAACTTCCCGGCGGATTCTAGATTCAACGCAAACGGCTTTTCGCAAAAAATGTGCTTGCCGGATTCCAGAGCTTGCGCGGCAATTTCTGCGTGAGTCGTATTCGGAGTACAGATGTAGACGGCGTCACATTCCTCGAAAAGCTCGTCGAGCGATCGGGCGGCCCGCCCGCCGAATCTCGCCGCCATCGCCTGGGAGCGGGCTGTATCTGAATCAAAATACCTCTGCAGAGTGACGCGCGCGTCCTTCGACAGGATCGCCGCGTGTATGCTTCCAATTCCTCCCGCTCCAATAATTCCGATCTTGTGTGGCATTCCCGCCCTCGTCTCTCTTGCTCCCGAATTGCACAGCCGCTCATTCCTAGAGCGATTCCGCCGCGGCGCGAATTCGCCGGTCGCGGAGTAACTCGCAGCCGCAGGCCCGCGGCAGCGCAAAGCCCGAACTACGAATTACTTTCCGGCGAGCCACCGGCGCGAACTAAAGGCACACGTGGATCGCGCTCCAAACCGGTGTTTCGCAGATGCGCGTAACGTGAATCATCACTGGCAGCCATGGAACGCGCGCTACCGGCCAGCACATTGAGGTAGTACACGTCGTAGCCATGCGCCGCGACCACCGGATGGTAGCCGTCTTTGATCAACACTAAATCCCCGTCCATGAGCGTCAACGTGTCGTCGCGCGTTCCCGCAGCGTCGTACA
>Ga0310039_10001069_pt1 | contig 20377 bp, 19 predicted proteins | sample Sb_taG_4_FD_200460 | JGI IMG/M metagenome (GOLD analysis project Ga0310039, IMG submission 200460) | Peat soil microbial communities from Weissenstadt, Germany - Sb_50d_6_BS metaG (v2) (version 2) | ecosystem: Environmental > Terrestrial > Soil > Wetlands > Peat | place: Germany: Weissenstadt...
CGGCGCTCCAGTCCGGCCGACGACAGCAGACGGGTCATGATCTTGTCGATGTCCTCCGATGGCCTTACGTCGCAGTGACCCCCTGCCAACTCGGCCACCATCTCGGCGAAGGTGGTCTTGCCGGTCCCTCTGCCTCCTTTACCGTCGTCATCGTCGGACACCACCAGAAAGGCCGGCCTTGAACCTGGTCTACCCCCCCAAAATGGTGTCAGGAACGCGGCCATCATCAAGGCACGATCAACCTTTGTGGCTGGGTTGAACCGGTCTAGCAGCGCCTTAAGCGCCTTGCCGTCGCCACCTGCTGGGGCCGGATGCATGTAGTAGTGCCGCGGGATCGGTGGTTGGTGGGGAAGCAGCTCCATCGCGTCGTACTCATCGACTTGCTGCCGCAGGTAGGCATTGAACACTGATTGCGACACCTTGTCGTCTCCGGCGGCCCACTGGATAGGTTCCTTCATCATCCCACTGATCCATGCGAATAATGAACTCACGTCTTCAAGCCACCCAGGCTTGTAGTCCTTCTCCGCGAAGAGCAGTCCTCCGACTCGCTTTGGCCAACCACCGGTGACACGTTGACGCTCATTCCCGATCCCGCCGGTGATGCGTCGTAGTAGGTTTGCGATCTCAGTTACGGTCACACCTACCTTGTTCGTGACGGACTTACCTTTGGCATCCTTGGAGTCTTGCACGGCGAAGTTAGTGAATGGCCCGACCAACTTCGCCGGCAGTAGGTCTTCGATTTCGGCAAGGAACTCTCTGTACTCCGCTTCGAGTTCCTTCTTCTCCTCCGGTAGCGGGTCCTCGCACTTCGTCGCGATGTCCCTCAGCGCCTGGAGACCAGCCCTCCGAAGTCGGTTGCGCTGCTCCTCGTCGCTGAGGCTGTACCACGGATCGATGTATCCATCCCGCTCTTCGTCCCAAGGTTGTAACCACCACTCATCGACCGCGCTGTCGGAGAGTGGTGGTCCGGCGGTGGGCTTGCTGCCGGCTCCCAGGTGCCCATTTTTCCGGGCGGCCGCCGGCTCGGAATGTAGACGTGCCGCGAGTGAATCGGGTATGATAGGATCAGGTTCCATTACTGGCATGTTTCGCCTCCTGTTTGTGACCCATTGCAGGTGTGTTTGGTCGCCGCCTGCAATGGGCTTTACCACCTACTTTTCCACTCTCTTAGCACTGCGGGACCGACCCGTCGTGCGACTGCTCGGCTGACCCAGCTGGCTGCGGACTCAGACATTCGCCACCTCCTGCCGCTGGGCGCGTTCCGAGACGCGCAGCTGCGAGCGGAGTAGCGCCACCTCGCGCAGCGCCCGGGTCAGGCGCTCGCGGACGATCTCGGGGGGTGGGATGGGGTTCGGCGGGCGGCCGTTGGCAGGGGGAGCAGGGGTCGGGGGGCGGTCGTCAGGGGTGAGCATGGGAGTCCTCCGCGGCGGGGATCTATCTCGCTACGGAGGGCATTCTAACGGGAGGCGGTTGCAAAACGGTTGCACGGCTGCAACTTCTGGACCTATTGCCCCCAGGAACAGACGACGTTGTAGCTCTCCGTCGCCAGTCCGAGGTAGATGCCCACAGTGTTCAGTTTCGTGTTGAGGCGGCTTACTGACGATTTGAGAGACGTGCGAAGGGTGTCTTTTCCCTCCCAAACGTGTTCGAGCAGTTCCTCGAAACCGACGCATCCCCGCCGCCTGCCGCCGTCCCAGAGGTACGCTAGCAGCCGGTACTGGAGGGGGGACAGCCTCTCGCAGACGTTGCCGCGCCAGCGGAACTTGTTCGGCGGCACGGGTCCGTCAGTCGTCTTTCCACCTCGCAGGACGGCCACGATACCCGCCAGCGCTGCCGGGTCATCGGCCCGCTCGTTGCCCCGCGGCAGGACGTAGGGCCGCAGCCGATACAGCGCCGCACGCACGGATGGCGTTAGGGTTGCGCCGTCCATCTCCGGCCAGAAGTCCCTGTCAGTGCAGCAGAGCAGTTTGCGCACTTTCAGGCAGGTGCGGAAGTAGGCCATTCTCCAGGCCCGATCATCGGACGGCCCGTTCTCCAACAGCGCGATCATGGTCACGACGGCGCGGACGATGGCGGGTAGGTCGGCTTCGGACAGGGCGTGAGGATGTTCGTTGACGGCTGAGGGTACAGCCATGCTTCACCTTCCTTTCAGACGGGCGGCTCCGGCCGGCGAACGGGCGAAGGTGCTTCCCGTCTGCCGGCCGGGCCTGAAGGGGGGATCAACCCCAAACCCGATGCCTCAATTCTACCCGAAGTTGGCCAGCAGGGGCAACGATCCGGCCCCGCCATCCTCCTGAAGAAGAGAGAGGCAGGGCCGTTGCCGGATCGGTGTAGGGGGCAGAGTCAGGGCAGGGCGCCATCCACCTTGAACGGGGGGGAGTTATGCGGCGTATCGCTCGAAGGTGCGGTACAGGCCCGGCACGTTGAGCCGGTCGAGGTGGCCGTACAGCGTTCGACGTGTCGCCGCGGTCGAGGTGAGGTCATTGACCGACGGCCCGCCGATGGTGCGCGCCAGCCGGCCGGACGCGGTCAGCAGAGAGTCGCGCGTCGCCTCGAAGTCGAGCCGGCGCGGCACCCTCCGCCACAGCAGGGCGTTCTCGGGATCGACGCGCCGACACTCCGGGCGGTCGTCGTCGCGCTGCTGGTAGACGGCCGACAGCATGATGAGCCGGTGCATCGCCTTGAGCGACCAGCCGCCCTCCACGAAGACCGTCGCCAGGTGGTCGAGCAATTCGGGGTGCGTCGGCGGGTCGCTGCGCAGGCCGAAGTCGCTCGGCGTCGTCACCAGACCGCGGCCGAAGTGATGCTGCCACAGGCGATTGACCATCACCCGGGCCGTCAGCGGGTTGTCCTTGCTGGCGACCGCCCGCGCCAGCTCCAGCCGGCCGCTGCCGTCGCTGAACGGCTTCCGCGCGGCGCCGGACAGCACTTCCAGGAACTGCCGCGGCACCGCCTCGCCGGGGTTGTTGGGGTTGCCGCGACGGAAGACACGCGGCTCGTTGGGCACCGGCAGGTCTTCCAGGACCATCGCCCGCGGCGGCGCTCCGGGGCCGGTAGCGCGCCACTGCTCGACGGCCTTGCGCAGCTCCTGCAACTTCCCCTGGGACGGCCGGTCCGGCAGCAGCGACAGGTCGCCGTAGGGCAGCAGCGCCACGTTGGCCGGCGCGTCGGGCCCGTGGAACGCCTGACGCAGCTCCTCCTGGGCCGGCTCGGACAGACCCGCCGGGGCTTGCCGTTTCGCGCTCGCCGCTTCCTTAAGCGCCTCCTGCCACAATTTCTCGGCGTTATTGAGCAATTCCCCGTAGCGCTGCGCCGTCTCGGCGAGCGTCTTCGGCGGCTTGTCGGCGAAGGCACGAGCGACGAGCGGGTTGACTGGGCGCGCCGCGTCGGGCTTCGCCAGCTGTCCGCAGAGGGAGACCGCCCCGGAGGCGAAGTCCTTTTCCGGCAGGTCGGCGAGGGCGTGCCAGGCGGCCCAGGCGGGGTACTGCCCCTTCCGCGTCCGCTCCAGGTACTTCTGATAGCGGACGATCATGGTCGGGTTGAGGTCGGCGCCGTCGGCGATGAGCATGAACTCCTCGGTCGTCGGCTGGTCGCGCTGGGCGTACGCCGCCATCAGGTACTCGGCCACGCGCACCTGCGCCGACTTCACCAACTCGTCGTGCTTGGCCCGCACGAAGTCCTTCAGTTTCGCCTCGCGCGCTTGCAGCTCTTTAGCGAAGTCGGCGTACTCCTTGGTGTCCGGCGGGTCGGCGAACAGCGGCGGCACCGTCGGCTCGGTGCAGCTGGCGAAGACGCCGTACAGCGAGTAGTAGTCTCGCATCGGAATGGGATCATATTTATGATCGTGGCAGCGGGCGCAGCCGACCGTCAGGCCGAGCAGGCCGCGGCTGACCACGTCGATGCGGTCGTCGATGATGTCGTGGGCGTTGTTCATGAAGCGGCCGCCCAGGGTGACGAAGCCGAGTGCGGTCAGCGGCCGCCTGTCCTTCCCAGCAGGCAGCCGGTCAGCCGCGAGCTGTTCGAGGAGGAAACGGTCGTAGGGCAGGTCGTCGTTGAAGGCACGGATGACGTAATCGCGGTAGGTCCAGGCCCAGGGGAACTGCGCTTCCTCGAAGAAGACGTAGCCCTTGGTGTCGGCGAACCGGGACACGTCGAGCCAGTAACGGCCCCAGCGCTCGCCGTGGTGCGGCGAAGCGAGCAAGCGGTCGATCACCCGGGCGTAGGCATCCGGCGACGGGTCGGCCTCGAAGGCGGCGACCTCCTCCGGAGTCGGCGGCAGGCCGAGCAGGTCGAAGGTGGCGCGGCGAATCAGGGTGCGCCGGTCGGCTGGCGGCGACGGCGCCAGACCTTTCTCTTCGAGCCTGGCCAGGAGGAAGCGATCGACGGAGGTCCGCGGCCAGGCGGCGTCCTTGACCTTGGGCAGAGGCGGCTTGCGCACCGGCTGGAACGCCCAGTGACGCTTCGCCTCGTCATCGGCCGACGCGCCCGTCCCCGCCAGGGCGATGCAACATCCGATCAGGAGGACGCGCGCGGTTTTCATGGTTTTCCCCCGCTCGCCAATGCCTTCACGACGGCAGCGGCCGCCGGAGCAGGGCCGCCGCCACCTCGGCCGTGCGGGCGATGGCCGCGTCGAGGCACTTGCGCCCCTTCTCGGCCGTGGCACTCTCAGGATAGCCGACGCAGCCGTGGTCGGTGCGCTGTTTCATGTCCTCGGCCAGGTACAGCCCGCGCAGCACCGGATCGTCGTTGGGCGGGTCGTCCTTGATCTGCTCGCGCCGCACCAGCTCCGGCCGCAGCGCCAGCACCATCGACGTCTCGAACTCGCAGGCGTGGCCCATCGATTTGCGCGGCCCTTCCGCCAGGGCCGCCAACTCCTTCGCGGCCACGTCCCAGTACGACGCCGCGCACAGGGTGCGGTCCTGCCACTGCGGCTGCAGGCGGCGCAGCGCCATCTGCATCGTATCGATGTTACCGCCGTGGCCGTTGAGCAGCAGCAGGCGCTGGTAGCCGTCTTCCAGCAGCGGCGTCAGCAGGTCGCAGAGCATTGCGACGTGATGATCGACGTGCAGCGACAGCGTGGCGCCGAAGCGCAGATGATGATGGCTGGCGCCCATCCACTGCGTCGGCAGCAGGAGCACCTGCTGCGGCATCCGAGCCTCGACCCCCTCGGCGACGCCGGTGACGAGGATGGTGTCGGTGAAGGTCGGCAGGTGAAGGCTGTGCTGTTCGCAGGCGGCGATGGGCGCGACTACCACGGTCCGGTCGCGCGCCACCTGGCGCAGCTGGGGGAAGGTCATCTCCGCGAACTTCATGGGTGGTTCCTCTTGATGCAACGATGCGGGCACGGCATACTCCGCGACCCGTGCGGGCAAGTCAACGGAAAACCGGCGGGCGGCAGGGGGGCGGGATCATGCGGGATCGGGGCAAGTGGCGCCGCTGGCGCGGGTTGGCGTGTCTGGGCCTGCTCTTGGCCGGCTGCGACGGTCAGGACGCCGACCGGCTGGCGAAGATCGGCCACAAGGTCCTGGACAGGCTGCAGGCGCAAACCAGCGGCGACCCGGGCCGCCTGCCCGACAGCCTGCAGTCGATCCGCGGCGGCTTCGGCGAATTCGCCCTCGATGCCAAGGTATCGGCGCGGCTGCGCTGGGACAAGAACCTGGAAGGCACGTCCATTCAGGCGGCGGCGCTGGGCGGCGGCGTGGTCAAGTTGACGGGCGTGGTGCCGACCTTCGAGGCGCGACAGCACGCGGTCCACCTGGCGCGGACCACCACCGGCGTCAGCAACGTGGTCGATGAGCTGAGCGTGGAGAACGGGCGATAACCGACCAGCCGGCACTACCTCGGCTGACCCGCGAGGGCGGGCAGACACAGGGTGAACCGGCTGCCGGCGCCCTCGTTGCTCTTCACGACAACGCTGCCCCCCAGGGCCGCGGCGATCCGCTGCACCATCGCCAATCCCAGGCCGACGCCGGGGAGTCCCAGTCGGCGGCTCTCGGCCGAACGGTAGAACGGCTCGAAGACGTGCGGCAGGTCCTCTCCCGCGATGCCGTGTCCGCCGTCCTCCACGTCGAGGGCCACGGCGCCCTTCTCCTGCCTCAGTCGCAAGACGACGGGGGTGCCGGCCGCGCTGTGCTTGAAGGCGTTGTCGATCAGGTTGTCGAAGAGCTGCCCCAGCAGCAAGGGCTGCACCTGCGCGAGAAACGGGCCGTCGCCGATGATCTCTGTTCGCAGGTCGGCGGTCCGCGGATGACCCGACCAGCGCGCCGCGACGGTGGGCAGCGCCTCGGCTACGTCGGCGACGGCGAGGCCGTCGAGGCGCGCTTCGGCGTCCGCGCGGGCCAGGAACAGCAGCGCCTCGACGATCTGCCGAAGGTGGTCGGCCTGCGCCTGGACGCGGGCCAGGGCCTCGCGGTACTCCTCGGGCGGGCGCCCCCGACGCAGGGCCACCTCGACCTGGCCGAGCATCGCGGTCAGCGGCGTGCGCAGCTGATGCGAGGCGTCGCCGGTGAAGCGGCGCTGGCGCTCCAGCGCCTCGTGCAGGCGACACAGCAGATCGTTGAAGGCCCGCTGCAGGTCGTCCAGTTCGTCGTGCGTTCCCGGGCACGGCAGGCGCTGCCGCGGGTCGTCCGGCGTCATGGCCCGAGCGGCCTTCGCCATGCGCGTGACCGGGGCCAGCGCCTTGCGCGCCACCCACCGGCCGACCAGCGCCGCCAGCAGCCAGAGCCCGACCGAGAGCCCCGCGAGGGTCGCGGCGAGACGGAGCAGCGTCCCCCGCACGGGCTCCAAGGACACGCCCCCAGTCAACACCAGCGCGCCATGCTTGGGGGGGACGGCGGAGGGCCCCGACTCGAGCCGCCGCTCCAGCACGCGCCACGCCGGGGAGTCCTCGGTCAGAGGGTCGTCCGCCCCGAGGTTCGCGGAACGGTCCACCACCCGACCCTCCCCGTCGCGGACGAACCAGCGGACCTGGTCGGCCGCCCCGTCCTGGCCCAGCGTCAGGTGATGCACGTTCGGCTCCCAGTCGATCCCGTCCGGCTCCATCTCGGCAGCGGCCACCAGCGTGTCCAGGGCCGTCGTCAGGCGCTCCTCGACCTGCCGGTGCAGGTAGGTCCGCGCCAGCAGGTAGAGCGTCGTCGAGAAGCCGGCCAGGACCACGGCCAGCACCCCAAGGAGGAACGCGGACATGCGGGTGGTCAGGCTCACGGCGGCCCCTCCGTAGCGGCACCGGGGGCGTCGCCGAACAGGTAGCCACGGCCGCGCAACGTGTGGATCAGCCGCGGGCCGCGCGCCTCCAGCTTGCGGCGCAGCTCCATGACGTGGACCTCCAACGTGTTCGAGAGGCCGTCATAGCGCTCGTCCCAGACATGCTCGTAGATGCGCGTGCGCGACAGCACCTCGCCGGGGTGGCGCAGGAAAAACAGCAGCAGCGCCTGCTCCTTGGCCGTCAGGTCGAGCGGCCGGCCCGCGCGCTCGGCGCGCTGCGTCGCCAGGTCGAGGCGCACTCCGTGGCAGGCGAGGACGGTGCCGGCCGCGTCGCGCCGCCGGGCCAGGGCCCGCACCCGGGCCAGCAGTTCCTCGAAGGCGAACGGCTTGCACAGGTAGTCGTCGGCTCCGGAATCGAGGCCACGGACGCGATCCGACACGGCGTCGCGCGCGGTCAGGAACAGCACTGGCGTCGCCCGGTCGCGCTGGCGGAAGCGGCGCAGCAAGGTCAGGCCGTCGATGCCGGGCAGCCACCAGTCGAGCAGCACCACGTCCCAGGTCGCCGACGATAGCTCGTGCCAGCCCGACTCGCCGTCCGCCGCGTACACGACCGCGAACCCCTCCTCACGCAGGCCGCGCACGACGAAGTCGGCGATCCCCGCCTCGTCCTCGATGACCAGTACGCGAATTCCCATGACCTCTCCCCGACCGGGACAACATGACGGGCCCTCCGTTCACCTTACCAGACGAGGACGGCCGCGTGGGTGGATAAGGAGGATCTTATCTTCGCCTGGTGGGAGAAGCAGCCGGCCCGCGAGCCCGAGCTATCTTCACTTGTGCCCTGGCTGGTATACTGAACGGTAGACAAGGGAGGGCAACGCCATGTCCGTGCCGACCGTTCGCATCAGCGAGGCATCGCACCAGATTCTGAAGGAGCTGGCCGAGCAGACCGGCCGAACGATGATGGACGTGCTGGACAAGGCCCTGGACGCCTACCGCCGCAAGCTGTTCTTTGAGCAGATGAACGCCGGCTACGCCGAGCTGCGGGCCGATCCCGAAGCGTGGGCCGAACACCTGGCCGAGCGGAAGCTATGGGACGCAACCCTGATGGATGGCCTGGACCCTGACGAGCACTGGACGGAAGAGGGCCGCTGTCTTACTCCGGAGGAGGGCAAGCCCTGAGCCGAACCGCTCCGCCGTACTGTCCGCACATCCCCACCTGTGCCCACCGCCTGGCCCACGAGCGTCCACCTGCTCGCGGGGTAGGATGGGGCAGACGGACGAGAGCAGGCTGAACGGCCACGGGGAGAAACGGACATGGCTGACCCGAGTCGCGGGGAAATCTGGCTGGCCGACCTGGGGACCGGTCGCGGGCATGAACAGTCCGGGCAACGGCCGGTGCTGGTGGTGAGCGACGACGCCTTCAACGCCGGGCTGGCCGGGCTAGTGATGACCGTTCCGCTGACCTCGAAGGTGGCGAAGTCGAAGAACATCCCGGCCCACATCCGAGTTGACCCGCCCGAGGCCGGGCTGAAGACGCCGATCCCACACCCTGGATTATACCAGCCATTGACTTTAAGTCAAATGTTGACGTTAAGTCAAGGTGAAAAAGCGTCGTCACTTCTGTTTTCAAAGCCAGGCTCACCGCCGACGATGGCTCCTCTGACAAAAAAGGACTCCGCCCCCGACGCGACCGCGTCGGGCAGCGGGGCGGCCGGCGGCTCGTGGGACAGATCCTCCTCACAGGAGACGAACCGTAACTTCGGCCCGCGCTGCCCGGGGACGTGGTCACCGCCGCATCTGTTACGAGTGCCTCCTGCCCGGGTTGCGGGCGCGCGGCAAGGGGGTGCTGGCGCTCGGCCACGACGACGAGTATTTCCACGTGGCGTACCGCGTCGTAAAACTGACCGAGGGCCAGCTGCGGGCGATCGCCCCGCGAGCAGCGCGCCGGGGGTGCGGCCCCGGAGGCGCGGGTGTCGGCAGCCAGGGGTGAAACCGCTGCGGCCGCCCCTCCGGAGTGTTCTCGACCGCAGGGCTCGTATGGCCGCGTTCCGCCACTCCCTCGACCCGTTCTTCCAGCCGCGCTCGGTGGCCGTCGTCGGCGCCAGCGCCACGCCGGGCCGCGTTGGCAATATCCTCATCCGCAATCTCCTCGAAACCCCCTTCGGCGGCGTCGTCTACCCCGTCAACCCGCGGCGCAGGGCGATCCACGGCGTCCACTGCTACCCGACCCTGTCCGCCGTGCCGGACGCCGTCGATCTCACCGTCATCGCCACGCCGGCCGCCACGGTGCCGGCCGCGATCCGAGAGTGCGTCGAGCGCGGCGTGAAGGGGGCCATCGTCATTGCCGCGGGTTTCTCCGAACGGGGCGCGGAGGGCATGGCGCTGGAGCAGGAGATGCGCGCGACGGCCCGCGGCAAGATGCGCGTCATCGGGCCGAACTGCCTCGGCGTCATCCACCCGCCCAGCGGCCTCAACGCCAGCTTCGCGGCGGCCATGGCCGGCAAGGGGCACCTGGCGCTGCTCAGCCAGAGCGGCGCCATCTGCTCGTCGATCCTCGACTGGGCCAACGACGCCCACCTCGGCTTCAGCAGTTTCGTCAGCGTCGGCTCGATGATGGACGTCGATTTCGCCGACCTGATCGACTACTTCGCCGACGACCCGCAGACGCGGAGCATCATTCTGTACATGGAATCGATCGGCGACGTCCGCAAATTCCTCAGTGCCGCCCGCGCCGTGGCCCGGACCAAGCAGGTGATCGTCGTCAAGGCCGGGCGGCACGAGGCCGGCGCCCGCGCCGCCGCCTCGCACACCGGGGCCCTGGCTGGGGCCGACGCGGTCTTCGACGCCGCCTTCCGCCGGGCCGGCGTCCTGCGCGTCACGACGATCCCGGACCTGTTCAACATGGCGGAAATCCTGGCCATGCAGCCGCAGCCGCGCGGCCCGGCCCTGGCCATCATCACCAACGCCGGCGGCCCCGGCGTCATGGCCACCGACGACCTGATGCTCCAGGGCGGCCAACTGGCGGCGCTGAGCGACCCGACGCGCGCCGCTCTCGACCAGGTGCTGCCGCCGTTCTGGAGCCACGCCAACCCCATCGACATCCTCAGCGACGCCACGCCCGAGCGCTACCGCCAGGCGGTCGAGATTTGCGCCCGGGACGCCAACGTGCAGGCGCTCCTCGTCCTGCTGACGCCGCAGGCGATGACCGACCCGACCGAGACGGCTCGCCGGCTGGTGCCCTTCGCCCACCTGGAGAGGAAGCCCATCCTGGCGTCGTGGATGGGGTCGTCGGCCGTGCGCCCCGGCAAGGAGGTGCTGAACCAGGCGGGCATCCCGACCTTCGACGCCCCGGAGGCGGCCGTCCGCGCCTTCCTGCACATGGTGCAGTACCGCCGCAGCCAGGAACTGCTCTACGAAACCCCCGAGGCGCTGCCGGAGGACGTGGCCCCCGACGGCGAGCGCGTGCGCCGGGTCATCGCCGCCGCCCGCACCGCCGGCCGCACGCTGCTCACCGAGGTCGAGGCCAAGGAAATCCTCGCCGCCTACGGCATCCCCGTCACGCCCACCATCCCCTGCACGACGCCCGACGTCGCCGTGGCGGCGGCGCGGCAATTGGGCTACCCGGTGGTGCTCAAGCTGCTGTCGAAGACGATCACCCACAAAACGGATGTTGGCAGCGTGCAATTGAACCTTGCCGACGATGCGGCGGTGCGCGCGGCCTTCGAGAAGATCCGGGGGAACGTCATGGGGCGCGACCCGTCGATCTTCGAGGGGGTGACGGTGCAGCCGATGGTCGCCGACAGGGGCTGTGAGCTGATCGTCGGCAGCAGCATCGACCGGCAATTCGGCCCGGTGATCCTGTTCGGCGCCGGCGGCATCATGGTCGAGGTGTTCCAGGACAGCGCCCTCGCCCTGCCGCCGCTGAACCGCACCCTGGCTCGCCGCCAGATCGAGCGCACGCGCATTTCCCAGGCGCTCAAGGGGGTGCGCGGCCAGAAACCCGTGGACATGCAGGCGCTGGAGACGCTGCTGGTGCGCTTCAGCAACCTCGTCGCCGACTTTCCGGACATGGCGGAGATCGATATCAACCCACTCCGCGCCGGGCCGGAGGGCGTCGTCGCCCTCGACGCCCGGGTCTTGCTCACACGGCCCGACCTTCCCGAAGCCGAGCGCCCGCGCCTCGCCATCCGCCCATACCCGAACCGCTACACCCAGACGCACCGCCTCAACGATGGTACGGAGGTCCTCGTCCGGCCCATCCGCCCCGAGGACGAGCCGCTGATCGTGGAATTGCACGAGGGCCACTCGGAGCACACCATCCGCATGCGCTTCTTCAGCATGGTGCGGCGGCTGTCGCACGACAGCCTGATCCGGCTTTGTTACCTGGATTACGACCGCGAGATGGCCCTGGCGGCGCTGCACCGCGGGGCCGACGGACGGCCGCACGTGATCGGCGTGTCGCGCTACCACCGGCAACCGGAGACGGGCGAGGCCGAGTTCGCTGTGGTGGTGACCGACGCCTGGCAGGGCAAGGGCGTTGGCTCGTACCTGATGCGGCGGCTCGCCGACATCGCCCGCGAGCGCGGCGTGAGGCGCCTGGTCGGCGACGTGCTGCGCGAGAACGCCAACATGCTGCAGCTGATGAGCGCCCTGGGATTCACCGTGCGGCCGACGGAGGACGCAACGGTGGTGCAGGCGTCGATGGATCTCACCGCCTGAAATAGGCACCCGGTGATTTGGTCCGTTTCGCGAATCGATTCGTCGTTTCGCGAATCGATAAATCGAGGGCGGCCAGGCGCGGCTTCACCGGTAGGACTTGCCCTGCCCCTGCACCTTGCCCTTGCGGATGGCACTGAGCTTGCGCAGCTTGGCGCGCCGCCTCGCCTCGCAGGGCTTCTCGTAGTACTTGCGCTTGCGCAGCTCCTTGGTGACGCCGCTGCGCTCGAGCAGCTTTTTGAAGCGGCGCAAGGCCGCACCGATCGGTTCGCGGTCGTGGACGCGCATCTTCAAAGGCATGCTTCCTCCTTCAGGGTCTCTTACCGGGGTTTGACTTGCGACGTGGCGTCAGGCGTCCCGAGAACGGGCCTCGGCGCTTTCGGGTCCCCCGCGCGTCCGCCGGACGTCTGGCCGGCTGCCGACGGCCTGGGCGTAGAGTCCGGGGTTGCCGGTCCGCAGCAGGGCGAGCAGTTTTTGTTCCACCATCTGTGCCGGGGCCAGGCGGCCACGAGGGTCGGCGACCAGAATCTCATCCGGCATCAGCATGGTTGTTACCATCTCTTGTGTCACCAGCGGCTGGAGAACGGGGCGGTGGGATCCGAGGCCGGAATACCCGGCCCCGTCGTCTCCCGCGAGGGGGACGAGGGCCATCCCTAGCTCCAGCCGGGGTGGTTCTGGCGGCCGAACTGCCTGGCGCGGTTCCCGCCGAATGAAGATCTGGCTCGGCATGGCGTCCTGCTTTCTGATGAGGGTCAAGGCCGGTCGAAGACGACGACGCCCCCTTGAACGGCGTCGTCGGGCGGCTTCCCCGCTCAGGGGGCCCGTAACTCCGAAATGGCCCCCGGGGCCTCGATGGCGACCAGTTCCACCTCCAGCTGCAGCACCTCACCCGCGCGCGGGTGATTGGTATCGACGACCACCACCTGGTCGTGGACCTCCACGATGCGGACCAGGCGACGCCGGCCGCGGCGGTCCAGGATCCGCAGCCATTTGCCGACGGGAAGGGTCTGGCCTTCCGGGAAGCGGGTGCGGGCCAACCGGCGCACGCGGGCCGGGTTGAAGCGCCCGTGTGCCAACTCCGCGGGCACGGTGAGCGTTACGTGGTTGCCGGGGGTCAGGCCGACCAGACCCAGGCCGAGCCCCGGCAGGCGCCGGTGCTCGGTGCCGATCGTCACTTCGAGCGGCCCGGCGCCGCGGGACCGTGACGAGGCCGTCGAGCCGTCCTGGAAACGCTTCACGTAGTGGACCTGGACGCGGTCGCCCTGCCGAGCCGTTAGCATGAGACTCTCTCCTGTCGTGAGTGCGAATACAGGGCGGTGGCCAGTTTATTTGGGCAGACGCGCCGCACCTGGGCCAGTTAGCCCTTACGCAAGGACTCCCGGTCGGAGAATGTCCCGGTGCCCGGCATCCCCGCGCACGCGGGGACGAGCGTCCTTTTCCGCACGCTTGATGTCCGCCAGATCCGAAAAGGAGTTTGGGAAAAGGAAGGCATCAGGAATGTAGAACTGCCCTGGGTAACCTACTGGCGCGAGGGCACAACGGCAACCCCCCCCCCGTGAAAAAGATCCGGCGGGCCCGCCTGAGCTTCCTCGGTCGGGAGCCGCTATCGTTTCTTGGCTTCGCGGAAGAGCGGGGGCGCGGCCAGGGTGAAGAGAAGGACCTCTTCGCCGGTTACGGTGCTGACGTCGTGGTGCAGACTCACCGGCTGGATGCCGGTGATCTGCTGGATCATCGCCTCCAGGGCCGGCCGCGCCGTCTCGACCAGGTGGGTCCGCACCTGTTTGAGCAGGTCTCTCCCCTTGTCGGCGGGGAGCGCCTTGACCAGCTGCTGCTCGGCCGCGGTCAGCACGCCTTTGAGCCGGACCACGAGAAGGTCGCCGATCAGGTGAGCGCGGATGTCCTTGGGTCCCCGGCCCATGAAATCCTGCTCGAAGCGATTGATCCCTTCGCAGATAGCGGCTTCGATCTCGCCCTGGGTTTTCATTGTTACCTTCAACGTGTCCCCATGCGCGGACGGTAGCCCGCAGGGGCCGCGGGGCACCGCTCACGAGTTGCCGCGCGATCCGGGGCTTATGATACCAGGCGCAGAACAGAAATCCACTTGCTTTTCCCCGCACCGCGGGCTATGATGAGACAGGTAAGGGAGATAGTGAACGCGAAATCGGCTTCAAGAACGACTTGAGCCGAACAGGTCGGAAGACTAGGCAAAGGGAAGCCCGGCCGTGCCGGGGGGCCCTCAGACGAGTAAGCCGACGTGGCGGAGTACCCCAAGGTGCTCCGCCACGCCGGCTTTTTTGCTTTCGGTGGCGCGGGACGTTCGCGGCCACCAGGGACGAACCCGATGGACCCGTACAACTCGGCCATGGCGCAGCGGATCGCCCAGGCGGCGATCACTTTCGAGCAGCGGCGCACGGGCCACGCGCCCGGGCGGGTGACCGCGGTCCTGAGTGAGGACACGCTGGTGATCACGCTGCACGGGACCCTGTCCCCGGTCGAAAGGGCCCTGGCTCAGAGCCCGGCCGGCGCCGCCGAGCTGCGCGAGTTTCACCGGCAGCTCTTCACCAACTCCGCCGACTCGCTGCGCCAGGAGATCGAACGAATTACCGGGGTGAGGGTGCGTGAGGCGGCCGCGGAAGTCGCGCCGAGCACCGGCACCATGGTGCAGGTCTTCCTGCTCGCCCTCGCCGTGCCCGAGGACCGCTGCGCCGGCGGCGACCCGGGCGAGCGCTCGGGGAAATGCGGCTTCGGCCCTGGGGATCGTCTCGAGGGGGAGTAGGAGTCGGGATGTTAACGCACCAATCGCGAGGTGTTGCCATGACACAAGAACTCAACAGCGGAGTGCGCCCGCCGAGCGGCGCTCATGGAGATATTGATGACCTTCAAAGGATTAAATTCGGCGCGGACAATGCGTTTCACGTCGAGCTTCGGCGGCGGGTGGACGACTACTTCCGCGCCACCGGCCGGCCGCGGCGCGACTGCTGGCAAATGTACCTGAAGACGGCGGTCCTGCTCGGCTGGTTGGTCGCTTCGTTCGTGCTGCTGGTCTTCGTGGCCCAGACGTGGTGGCAGGCCCTGCCCCTGGCGGTCCTGGTCGGCCTGGCCACGGCGGGGATCGGCTTCAACGTCCAGCACGACGCCGGACATCATGCCTATTCCAACCGCCCCTGGGTCAACAAGCTCATGGCGATGACGCTGGAACTGATTGGGGGCAGTTCCTACCTCTGGCACTGGAAGCACGGCGTGTTCCACCACACCTACCCCAACGTCACGGAGCACGACACCGACATCGATCTGGGCGCCCTCGGGCGGCTGACGCCGCATCAGAAGCGCTTTCGCTTCCACCGCTGGCAACACTTTTACCTGTGGGCGCTGTACGGGCTGATGGCGATCAAGTGGCAGCTCTACGACGATTTCCGCGACGTCATCACCGGGCGGATCAAGCGCCATCGCTTCCCGCGTCCCCGGGGGTGGGAGCTGGCCCACTTCCTGGCGGCGAAAGTGATCTTTCTGGTCCTGGCCTTCGGGATTCCCTTGCTGTTCCACCCCGTCTGGGTCGTGGCGTTGTACTACGGCGTGGCGGCCCTGGTGCTGGGTACTGTGCTGAGCATCGTCTTCCAACTGGCCCACTGCGTCGAGGAGGCGGAGTTTCCTCTGCCCGAGGGAGACAGCGGGCGCATCGCAAGCCCGTGGGGGGTCCACCAGGTCGAGACCACCGTGGACTTCGCCCGCGGGAACCGGCTGGTGGCCTGGCTGCTCGGCGGCTTGAACTTCCAGATCGAACACCACCTGTTCCCCCGGATTTGCCACGTCAATTACCCCGCCCTCTCGAAGCTGGTGGAGGCGACCTGCCGGGAATTCCGCGTGAGGTACACCGAACACTCGTCCGTCTGGGCCGGCCTGGTCTCGCATTTCCGCTGGTTACGTCGGATGGGGATGCGGGACCTGGCCGGATACTACCCCGGCAAGAAAGTGGCGCACACACAAGCCTGACGCGCCAGCGAAGGACACACAAGCCTGACGCGCGAGCGAAGGGCAGCCAGTCCTCCTTCGCTGGCGCCTCAGGCTTGTGTGCTTCTTTCTTGCCGGGGTAATCACAGGCCGGTCCCTCGGCCGGCGCTTCGCCCCGGAGCCATTCCAATTTCCAGCGATGCTCTTTCTCCTCTGTCGTTCGACGGCCCCTCGCCCGGGGCGGGGGTGGCGGAATACCTTCAGGATCCGTCCCTGCGGCTGCTCGTCGATTTTTTCCGGGCCAAGGGTTTGCCGGCGCTCAAGGAGGAGGATCGTCGGGAAGACTGGTACCAGGATTGGATCGACTACCAGGCCCAGCACCGGCTCTACGCGAGCCTCCTGTCCCCCAAACAGTACTCGAGCCTCGGCGGCCGATTCGACATCCGGAGACTGACGCGCTTCCTGGAGGCATTCGCCTATTTCAGCCCGGCGCACGCCTACAGCCTGCACGTCTCGTTCCTGGGCCTGTTCCCCATCCTCATGAGTCCCAACGAGGCGTTGAAACAGGAGGCCGTCGCCCGGCTGGAAGGCGGCGGACTCTTCGCGTTCGGGGTCTCGGAGAAGGCGCACGGGTCGGACCTGCTGGCCAACGAATTCACGGTGACACCGGGGGACTCGTCCGGTTGGATGGCCGACGGGTCGAAGTATTACATCGGCAACGCCAATGCCGCGTGCCTCATCTCGGTCCTGGCCCGCAAGGGCAGCGCCGGCCCGGCCGACACGACAAAACGGTCCCCGCTGGTCTTTGTTGCCATCCGGCCCGGCGAGGCCCCGGCGCTGCGGAACGTGCGGAAGATCCGCACCCTCGGCATCCGGACGGCCTTCGTCGGCGAGTTCGAGGTCCGGGGCCACGCCTTCCCGGAGACCGACGTCATCGCCCAGGGCCGCGAGGCGTGGGACGCCTTCTTCGGCACGGTGAACTTCGGCAAGTTCTTCCTGGGGTTCGGGGCGATCGGCATCTGCGAGCACGCCTTCACGGAGGCCGTCGCCCACATGCGCCACCGGGTCCTCTTCGGCAAACCCGTCGGCGAAATGTCTCACATCCGAGCGGCCACGGCCTTCGCCTTCGCCCGGCTGACGGCGATGAAGCTTTACGCCTACCGGGCGCTCGACTACCTGCAGGCCTCCGGCGACGACGAGCGCCGCTACCTCCTGTTCGGCGCCGTGCAGAAGGCGAAGGTGAGCACCGAAGGCGTCAAGGTGATGGGGCTGCTGTCCGAATGCATCGGGGGCCGGGGTTTTGAAGCGGAGACGTACTTCGAGTCGGCCCTCCGGGACACGCAGCTCATCCCCGGCCTCGAGGGCAGCACCCACATCAATTTCGGACTCACGGCTCAGTTCATCGACACCTACTTCACGACGCCCACTCGGGAAGTCCCGCTACCGAAGTCGGTGACCCTGGACGGGATCGACCCGGATGAGAATCCGTACTGGTTCGCGGCCCGCGACAGGAACGCCAAGACGGTGCAGTTCGCGCATTTCCTGAGGGCCTACGAGCCCCTGCGCTCGGTCGCGAACGTCCGCACGTTCCGGAAGCAGGTGAAGGCAGTTCGGCAGTTCGCGGACGGCGGCATTTCCTCCGTGAACCCCACCGGGGACGCCGGGCTGCTCATCGCGGTGGGGAAATGCCTTGCGACCATCGCCTACGGGCAACTCGTGGCCGAGAACTGCCTGGCGGCGAAGGTCGCGCCCGCGACGGTTTCGCTCATTTTCCAGGGGTTGATCGAGGACCTCAGCGCGGAAGCGGTGAAACTCTCGGCGATATTCCCACCGGGGAGCCCTCAAAGGGCCCTGCTCAAGGGGGCCGTCCGGTTCCCGAGGACGAGCGCGGCGGACCTCACGTCGGTGTCCGAGTTGATCGCCCTGCGCCACGGGACGTAGTGCGCTACGGAGTGGTGTCGGAGCGCACGGGGGGCGCCGTCTGGGGACCGTTGGCGGGTGCCGCGGGTCCGTGCGTCGCTGCCCTCGCGGAGCGCGCCTTGCACTTCCGTTCCAACTCTTCGAGAAACTCGACCCGCTCAAACTGTTCCAGTTCGCTCACCCGGGCCATTGCTCGGCGGAACAATGGCGTTTGAATCATCGCATGGCGCTCTTGCTCTGTCTTCGCAATTTTGCCGAACAGACCCATCGGCCCAAACAGGGCGTTGCTGAGCGCCTGGGAAGTCATGACCTCCGCCGCGACGAGGTCTTCGATCTGCTTTTCGATCGTCTCTTTCATGGCCAATCCCTCTCAAATGAGTCGCAACTTCACAGTCTACTTCTTCACGTTCCAGCACACCAGCCTTTTCCCGTCGCGGCCGTACAACCTCCCGTCCGCCAGCGCGATCTCCGCGCGGCACGGTTTGTCCTTGAGCACGGTTGCCCGCGATTTCTCCTTGTAGCCTTCCGGCGTCGGCTCGACCAGCACCAGTTCGCCGCCCTCCGTCAGCGCGATGAGCAACCCGTCCGCCAGGATCATCGACGCGCAGCCGAAGGCTTCCTGCTCCCACTTGACCGTGCCGGTCTTCAGCTCCACGCAGCGCAGGCGGGGCCCCTGCTCCTGGCGGCCGTCGATGCCGTACAGGTAACCGTCCTTCTCGACCGGCGTGTTGTAGTGGCTCGACAGGCTCTTGTTGCCGCTCCACACCTCCTCGACCCCATCCTTCGTCACGCGCAGCAGCACGGCGCCGGTGTCGTAGGACGCCGTCAGGAAGAGCCGATCGCCGATCAGCAGCGGCGCCGCGGCGTTGACCGACGCCTCGCCGCGCGCCCGCCAGCGCTTCGTGAAGCGTACCTTGCCGTCCTTCGGGTCGAGGCCGACCAGGCCGGTGCGCGTGAAGAAGAAGACGTGGCGCACGCCGCCGACGGTCGCGGCCATCGGCGACGAGTAGCTCGCCTCGTCGTCGGTCGCCTTCCACACCTCCCTGCCGCTGGCCTTGTCGAAGGCGACGATGCCGGCCCCCTTGCCGCCGACGTTGACCAGCAGCAGGTCGCCCTCCAGCAGCGGCGAGGTGCCGATGCCGAAGAACGACGGCCGCAGTTCGTAGTCCCTCGCCAGCGACTTCTCCCACACCTTCTTGCCCTCCTTCACGTCCAGGCAGTGCAGCGTTCCCTCGGCGCCCAGCGTGTAGACCTTGCCCCCGGCCACCAGCGGCGTCGAGCGCGGCCCGTCCCCCTTGCCGAGTTGGTCGGCGTACTTCGTGGGGTAGGCGAACTTCCAGCGCGGCTTGCCGTCCGCCGCGTCCAGCGCTTCGACGACCTCCTCGTCGCCGACGCGATGAAAGAGGATCAGCGTGCCGCCCGCCACGACCGGCGCGCTATAGCCCTCGCCGACGTCGCGCTCCCAGACGACCGGCGGCCCCTTCTCCGGCCACGACTTCGCCAGGCCGGTTTCCGCCGAGACGGCGTTGCGCGTCGGCCCCAGGAACTGCGGCCAGTCGGCCGCCGTGAGGGGTGCAGTTATTGTGAGCAGCGCGACGCAAGCACTGAGTACTGAGTACTGAGTACTGAGTACTGGGTACCGGACAGTCGCATGAACGATACGGATTGATGACGAAGGCATGGTTGTCATTCTCCCCTATTTTGCCGAGCGGACGCAGCGGAAGCCGACGGCGTCGCTGCGGTGGCCGGCCTCCTTGTGGTGCCGGAACGCCGAGCGGCAGGCGTCGGCGCCGTCGGCCCACGAGCCGCCGCGGAGCACGCGCTCCTTCGCCCCCTTCTCGTCCCAGGCGCTGCCGTCGGTCGGGGCCCCCTTGTAGTCGTCGTGCCAGGCGTCGGCCGTCCACTCCCAGACGTAGCCGTGCAGGTCGTACAGGCCCCAGGCGTTCGCCTTCTTCTTGCCCACCGGCGGGTCCTCGTCCTTCGAGTTCCCCTTGAACCAGGCGTAATCCTTCAGCTCCTCCTCCTTGTCGCCGAACGAATACTTCGTCTTGCTGCCCGCCCGGCAGGCGTACTCCCACTCGGCCTCCGACGGCAGGCGGATCACCTCGCCGTCGCCCAGCAGCTTCCGCTTCCGCAGCTCGTCGGTCGCCTTGCGGCAGAAGTCGTTGGCCTCGTCCCAGCTCACCATCTCAACCGAGTTGCGCGGCCCCGTCCACTTGCTCGGGTTCTTGCCCATGACCGCCTCGTACAGCTCCTGCGTCACCTCGTACTTGTTGAGCGCGAACGGGCCGCGCAGTTTCACCTCGTGGCCCGGCTTCTCGCTCGCGGCTTCACCGCCCATCAGGAACGACGCGGGGAACTTGTCCTTGCCGGGCGTCAGCGTCACGAACTCATCGACGAAGCGGCGCAGGACCTTGTCCTTGTCGCCGCTCGGCGTCTTGTCAGCCGCGGAGGTAAGTGGGGCCGCGAGCGCCAGGCAGGCGGCCAGGGGGATGAGCCTGTGCATGGATCGACTCCGGGTGCGAAGCCGCAAGCGGCTTTTTGGGGCGGGCGTAGTGTAGCAGGACGGACGGCGGCGGGCCAGCGC
>Ga0310039_10001073_pt1 | contig 20335 bp, 16 predicted proteins | sample Sb_taG_4_FD_200460 | JGI IMG/M metagenome (GOLD analysis project Ga0310039, IMG submission 200460) | Peat soil microbial communities from Weissenstadt, Germany - Sb_50d_6_BS metaG (v2) (version 2) | ecosystem: Environmental > Terrestrial > Soil > Wetlands > Peat | place: Germany: Weissenstadt...
TGCTGTCGCTCATTCAGGTGCGGAAACAACGTGTCGAATTTATGCTGAAGTTTTTCTGTTGTGCTCATGCTGGCAGTATAGCACAGCGGGCGTTGTGTGTAATTGTTATTGTTTTACGGGCCCTTATCTTCGGAAACTCTGAGGATGAGAAACCCAAGCCGATGTCATCTGCCGCAAACTCTGAGATGCGCCGGGGCCCGTACGAGGTTGGATCAAACCCGGCGGCCGATGAGGCTGCAATCCACGGCCCACTGGAATTCATCGACATCGTGCGGGACGGGGACCCGGCGCAGGCTCAGGGGCCGATCTTTTGCTGAGACTGACCCGGACTCGCTCGTCACCGCGGTTCGGTAACCGGCTCGCGCAGCGATCTCGCAGGTCTTCGGGGTCCAGTGCGGTTCGAGGATCGCATTAGGATAAGAGAGGTGGACGACTTCCTTGCCGATCTGGGTTACCAGGATTCGCCGGGATTCGCGCAGCTCGTGATCGACCTCTGACTCGGGAATTTGAGCCAGGTTGGGGTGGGTTAGCGTATGCGATCCCACAGTGTGCCCGGACCGACACAGCGCACGGACGTCGTCCCAGTTCATCATCACGCCATTGTTCGCGAGCGGTTCCACGCCGAGGGCTTCCTCGATGGATCGGATCATCTCGGCCTGGGCCGACCCGCTTCGGGTTGCGCACACCGCGCTGGCGGGGAGGAACCCTGATCTCCGGCCCTGCGGCATTTCAATATCGTAAACCCGATCATCTCCGAGCACCTGGAAGCGCGAGACCCTCGTAGTGCCGAAGGCGTGGCGCAGCCGGCAGAACCAGGGCGGGCGTTCCGCTGCGATCGCGTCCACGATCACATAAAAAGTCCCCGGAATCCCCAGCCGATTCATGATGGGAGCGGCGACCTCGAAATTGTCCAGATAACCGTCGTCGAAGGTGACGACGACCGGCCGCCCAGGGAGGCGCTTCTCTCCGCGCAGAAAGAGCAGGGCGTCGTCCAGGGTCACGGGGTTGTAGAGCCGCGCCAGGAGTTCCATCTGCTGGGAAAAACAGCGGCGATTGTGAATGATTCCCGCGCCGATCGAGTGTTCGAACCGAGAGGGGTCATCCTGGACGGAGTGATATTTCAGGATAGCCACTCGAGTCGGGCCTAGCCCCTGTGCCAGCCGGAGGATGCCGGACCGGTTCAATGCGCTCTTGGTCCGGGCCTTGAGGGTCGGCAAAGATTCCATCAAGTTGAAAGACCTTTCGAATCACCCGAAACCGCGACACTCGCAAGCGACTGCGGGACGACGCGTTCGATGAAGAGCTTGTGCCACAGATCGTAGCAAAGCAAACTGTACAGGAACCAGTTCGGCTTTCGAAGAGACTCGGCAAGCACGTCAGGGGCTACAAAGTCGTGGCGGCCGATTTGCTCGACGAGGGATCGGAGCTGGCCGCCCGGCGCCATCCATTCAAAAACCGGTTGACCGAAACCGCGCTTGGATCTGTCGACCAAGACGGAAGGCGCATGTCGCCTTAGCGCGCGCTTGAGGATTTCCTTGGGCTTGCGAAAAGGATAGCGTTTTCTCGGGTCGATCGACGCGACCAGCCGGATCATCCGGGAGTCGAGGAACGGGCAGAACATTTCGCATCCTTCGAGTTCGAAAAGAGTCGTCCACAATGAGCCGCTGTCCACGGCCTCGCCAAGGAATCCTACGAAGTTAACCCGCTCCATGAGCTCGTCACCGATCCGGTATCGGTCCAGCAGCTCTCTCCGCAGGGCAAAGCCCGCGGCCACCGCCGAGGAGCCGAAGCAGGCGGTCACGGCGCCCAGGTCCGTGAAGACGGCCACCCGGTTCAGCGGATGGTCCCACGCGCCGACATCCTCCAATCGGTCAGCCAGCCGAAGGGAACTCGGTAACCGCGGATGCCCGACTCGTTCCGCCAGGATCGCCCCTAATTCGCGAAGTCGGCGACCGGGAATCGCTCGACGCAACAGCCGGGCCATCTGGACGGCAACGGTCTGGCCCACGCCGAAAAGGCTGTCGGCTCCCTCGCCGCAAAGTGCGGCCCCGATGCGTCGGGCTGCCAAGTCCCGGGCAAGGAAACGAAAATAGCAACTCTGCATATGATTCGGGGGCTCACCAGTTCCTGCGATCGTTTCCGTCAAGCAGGTCCCGATCGGAACGTCGACTGGGACCAGAGTGTGATGCGTCCCGAGGGCTTGCGCCGCGGAGATCGCGTACTCGTCGTCGGCGCGGGTCGCCGGATGGTCCACGCTGACGGTACAGGTGGCCGGGGCTCCTTCGGTCTCGGGGCGCGCCTTGTTCCAATGGACCTGGATGTAAGAACTGTCGACTCCCCCCGAGAGCAGATTCACGGCGTGCGGATGGAGGATAGCGCAGTCCGCGAGGATTCGATCCATCGTCTCCTCGACGGCATCCACCGCGTCCCCGCCGATCCCGCTGGCCTGAAGGCCACCGATCGTCTGCCGCTGGATGCGTCGCGATCGTCGACCGTCGTAGAGGAGGAGCTCTCCGGGCATCAGCCGGAAAACATCCTCGAAGAGCGTCTCGCGCCCGGGAACGAAGCGGTACAAGAAATACGCTGGGAGCACTTCCTTGTTCGGGGCGGGAACGCGGGGAAGACTCCTCACGAGATCCGCCAGGTTGGAGCCGAAGAGCAGGCCCTCCGGCGTCTGGGTGTAGTAGGTAAAACCGGTCCCCACGACGTTTCGATAGAGCAGGAGCCGGCCGGCCTCCCCGTCAAGTAGGGCGATCGTGAAACTCCCCTCGAGCCGCTCAACAGGGAGCTCTTGGTGCCTTCGATAATGCTCCAGCAGGGTGGGCAGAAGGGCCTGGAGAACGGCCGTGGAAGATGCGGCGGCGTCAAGGACTGCGTATCCCCGAAGCATGATGGACAGTTGACCCTGGGTCGCGGTCTGATCGCGCTGGGGCTGAACGCGCAGGAACAACTCATGCTCCCCCGAAATGTGCCGCAGGAAGGATTCGGGGGATGGGCCGTTGGTATCGAGGGGTCTCGATGCTCCCTCGAGACATCGGCGCTGAATCATCCCGCCGAAGTAGAAACGAGACGTCGTGATGAGGTCGGCCGTATTCATCGCAGGAAGCCTCGGCCCGCGTGGGCCATGTTCAGGGGCTTGGCGGCTTGAGAGTCCCGCTCTCGAAGGCGCGCGATGGTGAGAACTAACGTTGCCACTCCTTGCCCTCCGCTACCCTCGAGGCGTCGAGACGTGTTCTATCGAATCATCTCAGCGGGAGGACGTCTCGAGACAACTGCCCTGGCAGTCCCCTGCTCTACCGCAGAACGTCGCGGTCATTCTTTAGGAATCCCGCAACTCGCGGACGCCCGAGGACTGGATCACGTTTGCCGGGCCGCCGGGGAGATCGAAACCCCCCCGCTTGCCGAGGGCTTGGCGGGTCCGATCGAGGATTCCGACGAGTGCCTGCTTTTCCTGTGGGGTCACCTGACCGGTCAACCAGAGGATGGCCGGAAATAGGAACAGGATCGTTGCTTTAACCGAGACGGCCACCCAGACCGGACCGGCTGCGAACTGGCCGAGCCACCAGCAGCCAATAGCAGCAAGAAGCAGGATCGCGACGCGGTCCCACTCGTAGACGACCCGAAACAGCCGTTGTGAAACCAGATAGGTCATGCCCATGCGCGCGATGAACCCCCCGAGCGTTGCATAGGCCGCGCCAAGCCCCTTGAACGGCGGAATGAGAACCAGGTACAAAGCCAGCATGATGGCGGCCGACAGCAAGTTGATCCACAGCTTCACATCGGTTCGCCGTTGCACATAAAACGCGGCATCCATCAGATCCGAACCGGACATGAAGAAATAAGCCAGGACGACCGGAGCGATGAACCGGACAGCCCCCAGGTATTCGGACCGAGCCAAGACGGTGATCACCTCCGGGCCGAAGAGAGCCAATCCCAGACCCACCAGGAGGTACACGCCGGTGAACCGGGTGAAGATCTGACCGAAGATCCGCGGGGCGTCCGGTTCACGAGCGACCTGGTGCATTCGAGCTGCCCAAATCTTCATGAAAGGTCCCAGGGTGAAAAGACTGACCATTGTGGCAAGTTTATAACCCAGTGCGTACAGACCGATCTGGGCCGTGCTCGCGTACTGCGCCAGGAAGAACTGGTCACCAGTTCCCAGCAGGAAGCCGCAAATCCCCCCGGGTAGAAAAGGCAAGGCGAACCACACCATGCTCAAGGCGGTCTGGCGATCAAAATGCAGTCCGGAGCGCTTCAGCTCCAGCGTCATCAGGACCAAGCCGAGCGTGGCCGATGCGATCAGCGACGCCCGCAGGACCCCCGCAACACCCCAGCCGAGCAGACACACGAAGACGGCGATCAATCCCACACGGAGCACGAAACCGATCGTCACGAACGTCGTGTACGAAATCGCTTCCTCCCGGGCCTGCATGAGCGCGAGGCAGAGGGAAGGCAAGGCATCCGCCAGCGCAGCGAGAAAGGCGAGTCGAACCAGTCCCGTGTTTCCCACCCCGATCAGAACGGCAATGGGACCGGCGAGGATGAGGGCTGCCAATCCGATCAAGCCGATAAAGAATGAGCCGCAAACCAGCACGCTTCCCACAACCCGCCGGCGGTCCTCTTCGCTGACGGCCTGATTGTAAAACGAGATCGCGGCGAGGCAGACCCCATTCAGGAAGAGGCACAGAATAAGGAGATCCGTGGCCCGGTTGAGCAGCTCGAGGGTTCCGTACTCGCTCGGCTCGAGGCTGCGGGCGAAGATCGGGAGCAGAATGATGCTCCCCATCCTCGTCACAAGGCCCCCGAATAAGTAAATCATCAATTTTTTGAGCAACTTAACTATCTCTTCTTCTTCGATTTCAGTATTTTGCACAATTCAGTAGTCCCGAAAACTCCGGAATCAGGCACTCATCGACCTTCAAGGCTTCAGGAGATTCATGACTCCGTCTGTGAACAATCGTCCGGAGCTAGGGTCTACTTAAGTTGAGCGTGAACGGGGTTTCACCCGCGCGAACAAAGGACGAGCGGCCCGGATCAGTCCGAACGATTCCGTCCCAAGCCTATTATTGCACGCACACATCTATGTTGTGTTTAGTTCAGCAAATTACTGGATTACATGCGCGCCGTGGCAACGGGAGGTCGGTTCCACGACGAATCCCGGCCGGTCGCGAATGTAGCTCAGTCGAGAACGGGCGAACTGCCGTCGACTACCAGCGAAAGTTGACCATTGCCTCGCTGTGATCTTGTTGCGTACGTATCACTCGTGTCGTAAACTGTTTTGGTCCTGAGACCCCAGAGGCGATGAGTTTCGGGGCTCGTTCACGACCACCTTTTGAAGAGGCTTGACCCCTCTGTAGATGGTGATGGCCACTTGGCGGGCCGCTCGCGTAGGATCTAGAGCTGCTGAGGCTAGGAAGTGAACACCAGCTCTAAACGCATTCCTTTGGTGTAAGGCTATCTCACCCTTCCGGTATGCAAGCACTGCCTTTCGCTTCCGAATAGTCGAGCGACGATAAGGGTAACGCTCACATGCCTTGGCCAAGACCCTCTCGGAATCAGTCCAGAGCGCTGACGATTGCGAGAGTTGCTGTGAATGTAAGCGATAAAAGAAGCCGTGTGCCGGGACATGAACTGCTGGAAAAACTTCGAGTACACGAAGCCACATGTCGTGATCCTGGGCATACAAAAAGGACTCGTCAAAGTAGCCAACTCGGTCGAATACGGATCGTCGTGCCATTACGGCACATGGAGTAAAGCTCTGAGTGAGAAGCAGGTCATCCGCATGCCGAAGCGGGCGGTGTGGTTGCGCGGGTCTCGGACCGTAAATGCCGCCAGTAGGCGAGATATCAAAACCCAGGTCATAGGCAAGCCCAGCGTCGGGCCGTTCTGAAAGTGCCCTTGAAAGCGCCGAAACGTGAGTAGGCGTCCAAAGATCATCTTGGTCTATGAACGCAACTAAAGGCTGTGAGGCCTCCCTGAGGCATCGATTCCGATTCGCCGACGGACCGCGTATTTCTCCCTCCGAACGATGTACCAGTCTAAGGCGAGATCCAAAGGAAGAGACGATTTCCAGGCTATTGTCCACGGAGCCGTCGTCGCCCACGATAACTTCGAGCGGACCTCCATAGTCCTGAGCAAACACGCTCTCTAGTGCGTCCCTGAGATACCTGCCTCCATTGTAGCAAGGGAGTATGACAGTCACCCCATTCGGCTCATCGACTCGGTGCATTACCGGAGGGATGTCATTCATCACTTCTGACCAACTCCTATGAGAAGGGGCTACATGAAACCGCCGGCAAGAAAAGAGCTTGGGCATCATTATCATGTACTCGAGAGACAAAGCTGAATTCAATAGGGTGTAACTACTGGATTGCCCCCTTGTTGAAGTTAACGCCAACGGCGATGTAACTCATTCAGCATCAGTAACTTAAGCGATTTCCTCTGTCACTGGAGAGCCGTCGATTCTTGGCCCCAGGCGTGGTTTTGGCTCCGTTTCTGTGCGGGCGCTCGAATCATTGATTCTCATTCCTTCGGAGCGCCAGAGAGAAACAACGTCTGGAAGGCCAATTCTAAGCCATAGATCGGCAATCCACTAATCGTAAAGCATTGACCAACAGTCACCTGTGACCTCAATCGAGCAGACGAAGCGAGTAGTTACACCCAATTGAATAGGCTCGCCTGTCCCAAGATTCTTGCCGTCGCTGCCTAACCAAAGACGATCCCGAGAATCGACAGGCTCCCATGTGTCTCAGCCCGATAGCCTGGTTCAAAGAGCGGCGGGGTTGGGACTGATCGGTCTTACCGGCGAAGGTGGCACACAAACGTTTGCTGTCTCCAACTGGCTCGTCGCAGCGGCCTGTCCGAGGTCACGGCGGCTTCTCTCAATAGGTGAAAAAAAACCAAGAACTAACGAGAAGCCGGATGATGCCGGGCGAGAGCTTCGTTCAAGGTTTGGAGAAGCTCTCGAGCGGATCGCCGCGCATCAAAACGAACTTGAGCCTCCGGAATGTAGGCGAGAGCCTTTTCCCTCCAGGGTGATTCAACCGCCTGACAAAGAGCTTTCGCCAGTGACTCCACGTTACCTGCGGGGGTCATCACGGAGGGGCTGCCCCGCAAGACTTCCCGTAACCCAATGCAATCCGAACCAAGCACAGGGACCCCCAGGAGCATTGCTTCCATCGCCAGCATGCCGGCGGCTTCCCAGAGTGAGGGCATGACCAGAAGGTCGAGCTGCCGAAGAATTCCTCCCGGGTTTCGTACAAAATCCAGAAAAGTTAACCGATCAGTGACCTGAAGGCGCTGAGCCTCAGCTTGATATTCCCGGCGGTAGTCTCCGTTGCCAACTGCAACGACGTGCCAGTCACTACCGCATGGACGGGCATCCAAAATCTTGATCGCACTCAGGAGAGGCAAGAAGCCCTTTTGTTCCATGAACCTGCCCAGGAAACCAATCAAGCAGGCGCTTTTCCCTATTCCCAGTCGCTCCCTGAGGTCGATGGTCTGTTCGCTGGAACTGTCGCGCAAAGACTCGAGATCGATACCGTGTTTGATGACAACAAAACGACAAAGGCCCCACCGGATCGTGGGAAGGAATTCAAGGAGGTTCTCATGCGCATCCTGGGAGACGCTGATGAGTAGGTTCGCCCAACCTAGTAGATAGCCCAGCACCCACCGCTTGGGGCGGCCCATCATGCCGGGGAACTGCTCGGTTCTAACGACATCATGAGACGTGACCACGTGAGGAACGTTTAATCCCAGGCTGCCCAGGACCGACTTGACGCCCGCCGTGAATCCATGTGAATGCATCAAAGCATAACGGCCGCTTCGAAGTTGCGACCTCACCGTCCGCCGTAAGTCGCATTGTTTGCCGGCGACGGGAGCCTCGACAAACTCGGTGCCCGGCCAGCTCCGCAACTCCTGGGCGAAGGACCGAAATGTCGGATCCCCTGGCCCGAGGAACGTGAAGCGGTATCCTGCCTCGATCAACAGAGGGTAGTTGTAAAGAATATAAGTCCGGATCCCTCCCACAGGCCAGCGAATGACCACGAGGACCCGCATGAGATCGTCTTCAACCTCGAACGAAGTTTGTTCAACTGGTCCCACGAGCCATTGTCTCTTGAGTCCCGTAGTGTGGGATCTCGGATCCGTGGAAAAGTTCTTGCCCGGTAACGCGCTCATTATTCCACTGCCAGACCCGACCCTGGACCGACCCAAGGAGTCTGCAAGAACTTGACCCTGGATTCCACGGAGAAGCCGTCCGATCCCTCAACCCGACACGAGGCAGGACCTGTTTCCGCCAAGCGTTGAGCGGAATTCATCGTCTGTTTCTTCTTTTCCTCTCTCAAACAGTGAATCGCGACCGACTGGAAAGCGGCAAGCCACATCCATGTGTAACGATACAGACTATGACTGCCGTTTCCGAATAAAAGCATGATGGAAATCACCAGGATGACCGCCATGCTGACATCCCGCGGGAACAGGGAGTCGGGTGTCTTGACGCCGCGGGTCAGTGCCCAGGTCTTGCAAGCGTTTACGAAGAAAGACAGAACGACGCAAGCGAAGGCGACGGCCCCGAAGGTGCCCAGTTCCCCGAGGACTTGTCCATAGAGGTTATGGGCCTGGAATCCAACACCACTCGCCTGGGCATGTGAACCTGGTCCAAAACCCGTGACTGGGCTCTTTTCCCAGAGTTCAATACCGTCGTACAAGCCGTGTGTTCGCCCTTCGGCCGATTCCTGGGCGTTTTTCGGCCCATAACTGGGGTCAATCAAGGTCAGATACCGATTCTGCATGCTCTCGGGCATGGTGTACCAGGCAGCCGGAGCGAGTACCGTCAACAAGACGATGTTCTTGAGGCGGCGCTTCGAAAGTAATAGAACGTAAACCCCGAGTACGACAAGGCCCACGAAAGCCTGTCGTGATCCGGTTGCCAGGACGCACAGCAGCGACAGCAAGGTCAGATAAACCAGCAGCAAACGCGCTGCAAGTCGCTTCTTGCGTGTCGCCAGCCGACTCGCTTCGCGCCAGAAAGGAACCGTGAGCGGCAGGGCGTAGACAATCGTCGCACCGAACGCATTGGGCTCGCCGCTTGTCTCGTCGACCCCGATCATTCGCACGATGCCCATGCGGTACTGGTGCCGCCCGTTGCGGTACTCCTTGTAAGAATGAGTCAGATAGATTCCCATCACAACGAGAAAACCGATCAGCAGTTTGCGGAGCATCTGAGCGTCGCTGACCGTGCTCAGGACCAGGAAATAAAACACGGACTGTTTCAAGTATTTATCGAGAACGAACCAACCTGTATCCGGGTAGGGGCTCACCAGATAGGAAAGTACCATCGCCAGGATGAAGAAGATAAACGCGGGGGTGTGCAGGCTTCTGATCCAAACCTTCCTGGGGTAAAAAAACCAGGAGATCAGGGTTATGAGCACATAGACCCGCTCGAGCTGGATTTTCCCCAGGAGAGGCCATACCTCGAAAGGCCGGTGAATGAACAGGAACATATAGCCGATCAGCAGGTACATCATTGGTCAGCTTGAAGCGAAACCGGGACAGGCCGCTCCGAGGTTGCGTGCCCGTCAACCGCCGGTTCGCGAGACCTCACGACGCGCGCGGGATTGCCGACAGCTATGGAGCGAGCAGGGAGGGACCTGACAACCACGCTGCCGGCGCCGATGACACAGTTGGCGCCGATGTCGGCCATGATCACCGTGCTGTTGCCGATCCAGCAGTTCGTGCCGATCACCACCTGCTCGAACACTCCACCCTGTTCCTGGATCGGGCGATCCAGATCTTCGAAGAAATGCTGGTACTTCCCACTCAATATGTCAACATTACAACCCATCGTCACGTGGTTCTCGATGATCGCCTGTCCGATCGTGCACCGATTGCCAATGTAAACCCCCTCGCCGATCGAGGTCTGTCGATGCGAAACCGTCGTGCCAAACCCCAGGCTGCTGTTGATCGCGAATCCGTGCAGGGTCATGCGGTAGAACCCCCTGCGCAGAATGACTCCCGGCGCTCCGGGAACCAAGCTCAGTAACTCGCTGCCGAAGTTGAACCAGACTTCGCTGCCCAGCAAGGCCTCAATGCGGACCGGAATCCACAGGGGCGCAGTGACCAGAATCGCCAGCGTGACAGCGAACCACCTGGCCGAACTCCTATAACGCTTGCTTGGAGGCATGAATCTGGGGACCTAAGAGTTGGTAGCAAAGCTCTTCATAGACTCGGGCCGCCGTTGACCAGGTGAAACGCTTCGTGGCATACTCCAGAGCGGCCCGCCCCATCCTCGCAGCGTCGTTCGGGCGCTGCAAGAGACTCTTGATCGCCTCCGCGAGCCGCTGATGATCGCCGGGAGGAACCAAAAGACCGTTGATCCCATCCTGGATCAAGCTTGGGTTGGCACCCACGGCCGTCGCTACCAAGGGCCGGCCGGCCGCCATCGATTCGATCACGGCATTGGAGAGCCCTTCCGAGAGAGAACTCTGAACAACGACATCAAGATCAGCGAGGAATGAAGGAACATCACTCACCAGCCCCAGTAGTCGAACCCGATCGGTCAGCTCCAGTTCGGCGGCCAAGGCTTCGAGCCTGGATCGTTCTGGCCCTTCCCCGCCGATCACGAACTGGACATCTGGGTGATCTCGGGCAACCAGGGCCGCGGCCCGGAGGAATACGTCCACACCCTTGACGGGACGGAGGTTGGCCAGGACACCAACTCGACGAGGCCCTCCTGTCCGTCGCGCGGGCGCCGGGCCCGGGTTGGCGAACCGGTCCAGGTCGATACCGTTATCAAGAACCCTGATTCGACTGGGGTCCACTCCTTCCTGCTGGACAAGGGTTGAGCGACCCAGATCACTGTTGGTCAGGTTGAGCGAGAAAAGACGATTGACAGCGCGTAATAAGCTCTTCTGGCCAGGTTTGATCCAGTAGCCGAGATTGTTCCTCACTCTCAGCACTTGGCGAACCCCGGCCAGCCTCCCGACCACCGCGCCGAAGAACGCGCTATCGAGGAAGTAGACCTGCAGAATGTCAATCTCTTCACGACGGAGATAGCGCGCAAACCGCGCCGCTCGAGTGAGGGCTCGAGGACTGCGGATCGATCGGATTTCCAGCCTAAGGACCGGACAACACTCCGGCTCCAGCGAGCGCGATGTAGCATCTTCGCCATCGAGCAGGCAAAGACTGGGGACAACCCGTGAGGTATCAAGGTGGCGGATCAACCCCAGGAGCTGGCTCTCGGTCCCGCCGACGCTCAGCCGATCGATGAGGAAACACACCCGGATCGGCCGGTCGCCCCGATGGCCGTCCTCACATTGCTCATCAATCTCGGCCAAACCGCTTTCCCTGCCCTGGCGCGACTGTTCGTGCCGGCTCCCAGCACTCGATGGTGAGTTGCTCATCTTTCGACCGCTCCCGCCAGGGGCTTGCGAGATTCCGAGGCGAGGGACAATCCTTCAGACCCTGGCTCGGTGGCCCCGATGAGCTCGCCGAACAGCTTACGGTAGAGCTGGGCCTGGGCCGTGAAGGTGAATCTCTCCCGAACATTTCGCTGTCCCCGCGTCCCCAGGTCGCGGCGTCTTGCATCGTCCGCGAGAGTCTCCTGGATACGCCCGCCCAGCGCGTGCGGGTTCTCGGCAGGGACGAGCTGGCTTGCGAGATCGTTTCCCAGGATCTCTTGGGTGCCCCCGACGGCGGTCGCCACGACCGGGACGCCCGCCGCGCACGCCTCCAGGATGACGTTCGGCATGCCCTCAGTGTACGACGACTGGACGAGCAGGTCGAGCGCCGGCAAGAGGCGATCCAGGTCCGGACGGAACCCCGCGAGGAGGAACTTGTCGGAGAGGCGCCATTCGTTGATCCGTTCGGCGAGATCCGGTCGGAGCACGCCCTCGCCGAAGAGGACAAAGCCCACCTCTGGGTCGCGCCCGGAAACCATAGCCGCGGCATCAATCAGGTCCAGGAAACCCTTTTCTGGGCTCAGGCGACCAGCGGCGCCGACGATGAGGCGGACAGGCCGGGGGAAGAGCCTCTCAAGCTCGGCCCGGGCGGCCGGATCGGGGGGGGCAAACCGCGCGCTGTCGATCGCGTTCGGGATGACCAAGATCTTCCGTTGCGCCACTCCCGCCTTCCTGACCTTCGCGGCCTGGCCGTGCGAGACGCAGACGACCCGGTCCATCCACCTCAGGTTAATCCGGTCGAGCAGCTCGTAGAGCCGCACCCTGGCAGATTCGTAAGTCCAACCCCGCGAGACGGCGACGACGGGTATTTTTGAACGCCGCGCGGCGATGCGGCCGATCAGACCGGCCTTGTAGCCGTGGCAGAGGAGGACGTCACAACGGTGTCGGACCAGGAACTCCGCAAGATGACCGCAGGCTCTGCGAAAGTGGGGAGTATCCTGGCTTAGCTCGTGCGACTCGAAGCCCTGCCGCCGGGCCTCGTCGACAAAAGCCCGGCATCGGCCACCCTCCGCAAACGATAGAAAAACCGAGCGAATCTCGGGGGCCAGGGCCGTCGCCAGGCCAAGCATCTGCCGCTCCGGCCCGCCAAAGAACGTTGAGGATGTGACATTAAGAATATTCATGCTCTCGTGCGTCCTACCAGCTTCGCTTCGACGATCGCGGTCGTGAATTCCCTCGTCCAAGGGAATGCCACCGAGCTAAGGGCGCGGATGGGTCTAAGGCGCAGATTCTCGAAGGTGAAAGCGCTATGGTTCACATAATCAACGAATGACTTTACGGTCATCTGATTAAGGCCGCCTTCCACCTCGCGAAATCGGTTCGCGCCGTCGGTTTTGAAGTCGGCCCTCCAACGCAAGAGGGCACTCTCGGAGAAGATGAGGTGGGCCCAGGGGAAAACCGAGAAAGAATGGCCTCCATAGGGATGAAACCAGACTGGGCCGAACGAAGCCAGCACGCATCCCTCCGGTTTAAGGAGCTCAGACATATGCTGAAGCACGTCCGCAGGGTCGTCGAAGTGCTCAAACGCATCGATCGAGATAATGACATCCACCCTTTCACTTGCACTCGTGCAGAAAACGCAGCGATCCGCGACCTGATGGCGCTTCGCCTCCTGGCGAGCTTTCTCCAGCACCGCAGGGCGAATGTCCAGACCTATGGCGGTAGCGACCCCGTGTTGGGCGAGTTCTATGACACCAAGACCAAACCCGCATCCAAAGTCGAGCACAACTTTGTTTTTCAGCTCCTCCCAACCCTCGGTTCCAACTATCCCGACTATCTTCTGACGATAGTTTGCATGTATAGCTAGGTTCGACCCCTCCTTCCTCTCAGGACTCTTAGCGGGCCTGAGGGCCCGGAGGAGACGATATTCGAGGGCCTCGCGAACTCTCATTACTCGCCTTTCTGAGTGAGCCGGGTATGACGCGGGTTTGTCGTGGACCATGAACCGCCAAAGCCGAAGACCGTGTCTGGCTGTGGAAATACCCCGACAATCTCGGACTTGTAATGTGAAAGACCATCGTCATTTAAGGATCCGCTTTGTCGTCTCCAAGTGAGCCCGCGCTTGTACCCCGGAATCGAACTCCGGGATTCTCTCCCAGAGTTGTTCCAAGCGATTAGTCAGAATCCGCCAGTCGTACTCACGTTCCACAAGCTTCCGCCCTCTCTCGGCTTGAGCCAGCCCCGGCGTGGGGTTTTTCAAGCTTGCAACGATCGCTGGCGCCATCCCTTCGATGTCTTCGACGACGGCTAGGTGGACACCGTCTTCGACATTGAGTCCCTCGGCGCCGATCCGGGTCGAGATCACGGGCAGCCCTGCGGCGAAGGCCTCGAGGATCTTCAGCCGAGAGCCGCCGCCGATTCGCAGAGGCACCACCATCAGTGCACTCCGTGCCAGAAACGGCCGGACGTCCGGAACATTGGCGTGCAGCTCGACGCCGGTAATGGCGCTAACCCGGCGAAGCAAGGCGTCCGGAGGGTTACGACCCACCAGGCAGAGCCGGGCCGAGGTCTCCTGAGCCCAGACCGCCGGGAAGACCGTGGAGAGTAGCTGGTCCACCGCGTCCAGGTTCGGCCGCCAGTCGAGGCTACCGAGGAAGAGGATCTGGCCTGGCTCACGTTGCGACCTGTCGGGCTGGAAGAAGGCCGTGTCGACGCCGTTCTCGACAACGTCGACGTGCGCAGCACCAAACTGGTCGCTAATGAGGGCCGCATCTTCGCGGCTGACAGCCACGACCTGGTCGGCCTGTTGGAACACGCGGCGCTCGAACCGCTCGAACTTGCGCCATTGGTGGCCGATGTACCAGCGCTTCGCCGGGTTGGTTTCACTTTCGTGATACCGTCGCCAGATCTGGGACTCCACGTTGTGTGCCATGATCAGCCGCCGGGCGGTGCCCAGATTCCGCAGGGAAGCGGCGTAGGGCGTCCATTCGGCCTGCCAGAGGTCAATTTTTTCCCTGGCCGCGACGTCGCGAATCATCCTGTCAAGGAGCGAGCTCCGGTGCGACGCGACCGAGTAAGGCAGAGGCGAAAACATGTTCGCCCCCAGCCGACAATAGAAACCAGGCCCTGCCTTGGGAGGCACATGCCGATCGACCACCAGGGTCTTGATCCCCAGGCGGGACAGCTCGACCTCGGCTTCGATTGCCTCCTGCGGATCGGCGTTCCGATGACAGATGTACGTGATCTGGTGGCGCTCGGCCAGGCGGCACACGAGCTGAAACGTCCGGATGCGTTTCCCGGAATTCAGCGGGTAGGGCAACTCTTCGTCCACGATGGCAACGTGCATTTGAGTTCATCACCCACTTCATGGATTCAGTCGTGGCGACAAGCGTTCCATGAATGGATGAAACGCCATGTGGCTGCGTGGAGTAATTCTGACTCGGCCAGCGCACGAACAACGCGGCTGGGCGCATACTAACGTAGGGGCTTTGCGCAGGCTGCAAACCCGATATGTTTGGGGTCCCCTCGAAGGCGAGACGCTCCTTCGAAAAACGCGCGGAACGAAGCCAATTTGTGTACGCCCAAGTCATGTGGCCATATAGCGTTAGAGAGAAACGGCAGTTTATCCGGCCTGAAAACGAAGCCAATTTCAAGGGTGTCCATCGCGCGATAACCTGACACGCATCAATGCGTTAGAGCGGAAAGTCGAACGCTCACCAATGGTTTTCGGGCTTTACTGGCTGCCGGAATCTCGACATTTCTTTACAGCACGCCCGTTCAGTACCGGTGAACCGTTGGTCTCGTACAAGCGGGTTCGGGCAGTGGTCTCCTGATCCGCTCGGCCTCTGCGACAGCGGGCGTCGTTACGACAAACTCGTGGAACCCGGACTTTTCCAGACCGCACGCCTGTTCAGTACCGCAGAGAAATTAGTCTCGTACAAGCTGCTTCGGGCAGTGGTCTCCTGACCCGCCCGGCCTCTGCGACCGCGGGTCTCGCAGTCCCCGACCGTCGCCGCGTCACGTGGAGACCTGCAGTCAGCGGAACGGCACGGTCAGGAGACCTTCGGCGAACGAAGAGCCATCCTGGCATCACAGGCACCCCCAAAGAGTTCCGCGAGCACGCCCCAGCCCGAGCCGGCGTGGACGGTCAGGAAGACCATGGGCAGCCAGCCGAGGAATCGGGGCTCGCGGCGTCGAAGCGCGAGCGACGCCGAGGTCGCCAGGACGGCTGATGCGTAGAGAGCGACCAGGCCGTCATAGACCCACCAGAGTGGCGGCCAGAGGATCCCGGCCAGCGGTCCCAGCGCCAGCCCGGCCACCCAGGCTGCCGGGATGAAGCCACCGGGCGAGAAGGTCTCGGGGTGCTTGCGAAGGAGCCGGACCCGGCCACGGCCATAGCGGGCCATCTGGCGGAACAGGCTCCGCAGGCTCGAACGGGGGAAATAACGAACCCGCACTGCGGGAGTCAAGAAGCAACGCAGGCCCGCCCGGTCGATGCGATGGTTCAGCTCGACATCCTCGCAGGCGTCGAAGCGTTCGTCGAACTCGCCCACCCGGTCGAAGACCTCCCGGCGGTAGGCCACGGCCACGCTCTGGGCCGGCACGAACCGCTCTTCGCTCGAATAGATGAACGAGTCAGGGTGGTGCCCCAGCCAGGACGATCGGGCCGCGGCAATGGCCTTCTGCAGCGTCGAGGCACCCGTCACGTCGAGCGGCTGCGGCCGGCCCAGGCAATCGGCGGCGCTCCTCTCAAAGGCGTCAGCAAGGTTTCGGAGGTAATCCCGCCCCTCCAGCTCGCAATGGCCGTCGACGATGACGATCAGATCCCCCCGCGCGCGACGGACGCCAATGTTCCGTGCCGCGCTCGAGAGGTGCTTGGGATTATCCAGGACTTTCATGTTGGGATGAACGGCGGCCAGCGACCCGGCGATCGCGCAGGTCTCGTCGTCCGATCGACCGTCCACAACTAAGACCTCGAACCGGTCGCCGGGGTAATCTTGGTCAACCAGTTGCTCGATCGTCCGTGCGATGAACCGGGCCTCGTTCCGCACCGGCACGACGACCGTGATGAAGGGGACGAGATCGGATGGGGCAAAGACCGCCCCGGGAGAACGTCCGGATTCGTTGATGTCATCGATCTGCGACGCGTCGGTCTCCTTCAAAGCGGCCGCCCGCACCGCAGTCTCAATCCCTCCATCCGCCATCGTCGTGCGTTTCCCTTGGGTTTCGTCGGCGGTGGGCTCCCCAGTCCGCGCGGACTTCGTCCCCATGGGTTGCTGGTGTGGTCACGGCGAGAGCCGGACTTCACACAATCACAACCCAATCCGAACCGATCACCCTCGCGGCGGCCATGGGTCGTAAACGTCTTTGTTCGTCGAGGGTTTTGTCCCTACCGACTGAATCAGTACTGATTATGCACGGGCAGTAGCAAGGATGCAAGAGGGTGTCGAGAAAAACGATCACCCCAGGGATCACGAGGGCACGGGAGGCATCTCTCATGACCCTGGCACTCTTGAGCCGATCGAGCTCGCACTCCAGTTCGCGGCATCGGCGATCGGCGTCGACCTGGTTGGGGTCGTGCCGCTGTCGCCGTCATATTAGGTTGTTTGCTCGATGCCAACCGTTCTCCAGATGTCGGACACGGTCAGTCCCTTGGCCAAATCGCGGTCGGCTTCAGGTAGCGATCGAGCCACTTCGTCGGCGGTCCTTCGCCTTCTCATGAGTCCCTCCGTGACTCAGTCTACCGAGAGACTCCCATTTCGGCTGGACCAGTTTTCGGGGAGCAGACCAAGTTTGGCGCCGAGCTGCGTTGCTCCCGTAACTCTTTGAGAACCCCCCGGCAACCGGCAGCCCGCATCAGGGCTCGGAGCCAGCGTTCGTTCTTCGTCGGTGACAGAAGTTTGCTGATAACGAGGTTTCCCAGGTACCCCCTTATGGCCCACCCCGGCATCCCGCAGATCCAATATCTGGCTGCGATCTCCCCGGCTCGGACTCCCTGTCTGCCCCGGCCACAATGGAAGTTCCAGATAAAGCGTTCCGTGAGCCGTGCCTTCGGAATAAAATGCCGGACTCTCGCTTCCTTGATCCAGAGGCCCTGCATGCCTCTGGCGAGCAAGGTCTGGAGAAGCGTGCCATCCTCGGCCCCGATCTGGTTATCTCCTTCGGGTCCGAGCCGAACGTCGAAAGAGCACGCGTCAAAACAATGACGCCGCGTTGCCATGTTCGCGCCGTAGGGGATGTAATCCGCGCTGATCGGCACAAAGCGCTCTGCGAACCCATCGCGCGCGGCGAAGCAGCGAGCAATCAACGAGAAATGCCGCAGAATCCACGCCGGGGGATCCGTTTCGAACCAGGGTTCGATCGGTCCCCCGAAGATACTAGCGTGAGGGTACGCCTGCGCGGCTTCGACATAGGCCCTCAACCAGCCGCGCTCGACCAGGACGTCGTCGTCAGTCCACAAGAGGAGATCGCCCCGCGCTTCGCTGACAGCGAGGTTCGCCGCATGGGACTTGCCCTGCCGTGGCTCCCAGAGCGGCCGGATCGGCAACTGCTCGGAATGGCGCCGGATCACGGCGTCGGTGTCGTCATTCGAATTGTTGTTGACGACCAGGATCTCCCAATCGGCGGAGGCGGAGACGTCGAGACACCTCAATCGCTCGAGAGTCTTGTCCAAAAGGGCGGATCGGTTGAACGTGCAGATGATGATCGTGGCATCCATCTCGTCTGGGTCTCTTGTCGTGACTTCTACGTTGTAACCTGGAAGGATGTCCTCAATGCGAGGGACCGTCATGTTCAGGTGGCGAAACCCATCGAGCATCTTCAGCGACAGGCCCCATGACGAGGGCCCAGGAGAGAACGCGACCGAGGAGAAGAGATTTGACCATCCGCAGTGCTATCAGGTACGCTCGCTGAATCGACACACGTTGGGTGGGACGGTGTGGTTAACCCGTAAACACAGCCAGGACGGCAGAGCCAATGGCGCCCGCTAATCAGTAGTTTCCAGGATTTACTGTAGTAACGCAAGTCCTGTAAAGTCAAAGACTTCGGTCAGACTACGCTGCTCGTTACGCATGCGTTATCTAAACATATCCACATCTAAAGAAACGACGAAATAACATCAACCCGAATTCGTATGTTGTTTAGTCTAAATTGGTGTAAGGCTTTGCGTATTTAGGCTTTGCGCCCCGACATGAGCTACGCATCACTAAGATTGAGATATGTACTCTCGCCACTTGTAATGATCGTTTGTATAAAATTAGTAAAGTAAAACCTGGAAACTACTGTTTATTCAGAATATGGGATGCCCAATCTTTTGCCCTGTAGACTGGGGTCGGATACAGGCACCTGCGGAACAGAGGCGTAGGGGCCTCGCCCTCGCCGTATAATTCGGTAGACAGCAGGCGGTACTCCCGGACAACATCAAGTTGGCGCCTCCAGTAGGCATCATCGTGTCGCTGGGCGATGTCGTCTCTGATCCGGCGAAAGACGTAGTCGCGCTCGGCTGGTGAATAGGAGCTGGCGTGCTCCCTGAACCAACGAAACAGAGATCCAGTCTTAAGACTGAGATGTTCTTTCGTTTTGGTCTGCTGGGATGGCGAAATCCGCCTACCCGTCAATCCTTTGGGGATTCGGAAGAACTGGCCGTGGTCTCTAAGCTGGGCGAAGAAGATCAAATCTTCGCCGTGCCGCACCGTTTCGGGAAAACGAACCGACCCAAGGACGTCACGTCGAATAATGGGGGTGCTGGGCATGACACACCAGTCAAATAAGAGGCACACGCGAGCGTCAGGCTGGGCGTGATTCTCTGGCAGTGGCTCGACGGGATGCTTCGTCGTCTGGTTGAAGCTGTAGAAGTCGCTGTAGACGCAGACATACGAGAGCGGGAGCTTAAGAGCAACCACTAATTGGCGCTCGATCTTCTGGGGCTCCCACACGTCGTCAGCGTCGAGCAGAGCGACCCACTCTCCCCCCGCGGCGGAGATTCCACGGTTGCGGGCGACTGACTCACCCTGGTTCGGCTGGCGCATCACTCGCACCGGCGGGCCGAAAGAAGTGGCGATGGCCGCTGAATCATCAGTGGACCCATCGTCGATGACGATCACCTCGTGAACTGGGTAGGTCTGGTGCAGAACAGATCCCAGCGTCTCCGGCAAGAAGCGCGCGGCATTATAGCAGGGAATGACGACGGAGACCTTTACTCCAGAAAGCATCGAAAATTGCTCCAGTGTAGTGTAGTGGACCCCAAAAGGTGGACCACTCGGGCCACCTGCATTTGTTAAGGCTTTTCCTCTTTCAGCTCCCGTGAATCCCGGCCCGATAGACCTCGCCAGGGGTCCGGTAAGCGAGAGACTGATTGATGGGGACGCTCCTCATCGTAGAACCAGAAGTAGGACCTCAGGCCCGTCTCTAGCTCTGGTACGCGTTCATAGTCTTTGATTTATATGTCTTCGTATTGCACGCTCCTCCACAGTCGCTCCACGAACACGTTGTCCAACGCACGCCCCCGACCGTCCCGGCTCACCGCAATCCCGGCCTCCTCCAAGCGGCTGGTGTAATCCCGCGCCGTGAACTGCGAACCCTGGTCGGTGTCGAAGATCTCCGGTTGGCCCATCGCCAGCGCCTCGTCGAGGGCCTCCAGGCAGAACTGCCCCTCCAGCGTGTTCGACAGCCGCCACCAGAGCACGTACCGGCTGAGCCAGTCGAACACCGCCGTTAGGTACATGAAGCCATGCCTCATCGGAACATACGTGATGTCCGAACTCCAGACCTCGTTGACGTGGGTCAGCACCCGATCGCGGAGCAAGTAGGGGTAGACCCGTGCGTCTGGCGCCGCCGCAGTGGTCCGCGGCTTGGGGAAGATCGCGTCCAGGCCCATCAAGGCCATGAGCCGCTGGACCCGCTTGCGATTGACCGTCTCCCCGGAACGCTCCAAAGAA
>Ga0310039_10001085_pt1 | contig 20130 bp, 18 predicted proteins | sample Sb_taG_4_FD_200460 | JGI IMG/M metagenome (GOLD analysis project Ga0310039, IMG submission 200460) | Peat soil microbial communities from Weissenstadt, Germany - Sb_50d_6_BS metaG (v2) (version 2) | ecosystem: Environmental > Terrestrial > Soil > Wetlands > Peat | place: Germany: Weissenstadt...
GCGACCGGCAAAAAAGACTCCCAAGGCCGGCCGGAAATTCTCTTGTTGGCCAGCGACTGCTTGGATCTGGACGCGGCGTGGATCGCCTTGGGCTACAAGTATCGCTGGACCGTGGAACTGTTTTTCAGATGGTTCAAGTGTATTTTGGGCTGCCAACATCTGTTGTCCACCTGCCAGAATGGCGTGACGATCCAGGTCTACTTGGCCTCGATCGCCAGTTTACTGATCACGCTCTGGACCGGTCACAAGCCGAGCAAACGGACGTTCGAGATGTTATGCCTCTACTTCTCGGGCTGGGCCAGTGACGACGAACTGCTGGCTCACGTGCGCCGTTTGGGCGAGGAGAAAACAAAAAAGTCGTAAGCACTACCCCCGAGAAACTCTCGGCTCACCCTGGGTAGCGGTTGACGCTGCGCGCTATCCGAGTGCGCCTTCAGTTCCTTTCCCGCACTTCCTTGCTGCCATCGCCTTCCTTCCACAACCATCCTTCACCGCAACACGTTCAAACGGACTCTGCGCACCGACCCCAAATCTCGTGCCGAACAGTATTGCGAGTGCGCTCTTTTCCGGGAAGCCTGCCTCTCAGGGTAAATGGTGTCACAGGGTAAATGGTGTCAGCCCCTCATGCCCCGCGCGGCACCCAGAAATCATGAAAATGGCCGCTGCTTCTGTTCTGCCGATCATGTGCGGGCAGCTATTTTCAGCGAAATCGGAGCGAAATCGGTGACGCTCTACGTTGGGCTTTGCCGTGACGGAGTTTACGGCGAATTGGTCCGCCCGCCTCCTGCGGCCGGCTGGGGAGATAGCATGAGACGGCAATCGCGAGAATCGCTCCACAAGCCGACTCCCCGTTCTCACCGCGCCGAGCGTCACCCGAACCGGAGCCCGAATAGTCCGCCGTCCTCAGTCGCGTCGGTGAGTTTCGGGCGAACGACCCCCGGGTGGTTCTCGAACGGCGCCGGCAGCGCGTCCGAGTTCAGCGTCACGATGTATTGCCACCCGAGCCGTCCTGTCGTCTCCGCCCCGATCTCCAGGGCCTTGGCGACCTGTCGTTCGTCCACGCCGTCGAACAGGTGGCTGTCGTGGACCAGGAAGCCCGGCCCGATGCCGCGATCGGCGCAGAGCCGGGTGAGCATCAGGTCGAAGCAGAAGATCTGCATGTTGCTGATGCCCTTGCTCTTGCTCGCATGGATTTTCACCTCGAACTTCGGACCGTTCGGCTCCGCACTGATTTCGAGGTTGCCGGGCTGTTCGTAGAGCGAATTAGACACCTCCTCGAAGGCCAGGATCGCCGCCTTGAGCCGGCCCTCCTGCTCGTGGTAATCGCGGCGCAAGCGGGTCAGCAGCTTGCCTCGCTCGATTTCCAGTTCCGTCTTGCCGCTCTCCAGCTGCTCGGCCATCTTGAACCGCTGGCGAAGTACTTCCGCCTGCCCTTCCACGCGGTTGAGGTCCGCCTGGAGCAGCGAGTAGTGCTCCAGGGCGCCGTGGGTCCGCAGGACGTTCATCACTTCCGCCCGCCGGGCATCCTTCTGCTCCTTCTGCTGCTCGCGCTGGGCAATCCGTCGTCGGGCGTCCTCGATCTCCTCCGCCAGGTAGGAACGACGGTTCACTACCACCGACTCGTGGAACTGCCGCACTTCGTCGAAGCGGCGCACGGCGACGTCGGGCAAGGCGACCCCGACTTCCTGGTAGAGGTGCTCCAGGTCAGCCATCGGCGGCGGGGCCTCGACGTGAACTGCCCGCTGCAGTTCGGCCAGGAGCTGCCGGTCGAGAGCGTTCTCGTTGGCGAGTTCGTTGAGGTTGCGGGTCAACTCCGACGCCTCGCGCTCATAATTCTGGTACTCGGGTAGGACGCGGAACCGGGCGACCCGCTCGCGCAACTGCCGGCAGCGCTCTTCGGCGACCGTGAGCTGGGTGCGGAGTTCGGCCGCCGTCCCGATCAGTTCGCCCAGCGCCCCCTGGCTGGCGGCCTTGCGGAGCGTCTCCAGGGCCTTTTCCCGTTCGCGGACGACCTGCCACGCCTGGGGAATGGTCCAGTCCAGACCCAGGAGAAATGACAGGGCGACCTGCTGGTCCCAGGGTTGCTGCTTGGACGATTGCTGCGTCGGCAGGGCGAACCCGCCGGCCGACTGGCGACGAACGAAGTAGGCGAAGAGCGAGCGAAAGGTGGGGCCGAACTTGTGGTCGTCCCCTTCGCCGTCATCGGCCAGGTTGAACATGAGCCGCGCCAGCACGACCTTCCAGTTCTCGTTGGAGATGACCGTATCGCCCGTGGAATGATCCCGCTTCGGCAGTGCCGGCCAGCGATCCGTCTCGCCCGACACGGTTAGCTTGCTGGGCGCGCGGCCGGAGCGCTCGACAACGACGCGGCGTCCCCCGAGGTCCAGTTCCATCCCGAACTTGTGTTCCAGCAGGTCCTGGGTGCGAAAGATGGAATTCGGGTCGCAATTGCCGCCCGTGAGAAAGTGGATCAGTTCGATCAAGCTGGTCTTGCCCGCCCCGTTGCGGGTTTGCCGGTCCGTCGCGTTGGGGCTCTTGTCCGCAAGGACCAGGTTGAGCCCCTCGTGAAAGCGCATCGCCTTGAAGCGGGGCAAGTCACTGAAGATGCGATGAATCATGGCAGTGCCTTTCGCAGCCGGCCCCGCTCCCATTCGACGGCGCGCATCGCGTGGAGCAGGTCCAGGGCAAGGACGAACCAATCGAACGTGATCGGGGCGACGTCGGGGCAAGATTCCCGCCCGCGCTTGAGTTCTTCCCACACCCGCGACACGGTCTTGGGCTCATCGAGGAGCCCGAGAATCTCGCCTCCTACGGCCAACAGGGCCCGATCCTGTCCGAGCCGCTTGGTCGGCAGGATCATGACACCCCGCCCCCCTGCGGTCGTTCGTAGATGTCGCACGCCTCGAACAAGTAAGCCAGGACCGTGAGCGCCGCTGCCTGCCGCTGCGGGGACGCAGGCGGTTGGCCGCCCACGAACGCCTGCAATTCCGCGAATACCGCGTCGGCCGACAGGCCTTCGCCCCGCAACACCTCGTACTACCGGCGGAACGCCTGGGCCACACGGTCGCCGAGCGTCGGGTCGTGGTAACGCGCGAAAAACTCCTTCACCCGGTCGCTCGCCATCATCCCCAGTGCCAACAGACACCGAACACTTTCGGACAAGCCGTTGGCGGTGAGCTTGTCCGGCGGGACGGGCCGGACGTCGGGCTCCGCCGCAGCAGGCTGGGCCACGATGGCGAGAAGGATCGTCAGTAGTTCGGGCACCTGAACGTTCAGCACATCGCCCCGGGATGGCACGGAACCCAACAGCGCTGCGATGTTCGTCTGGCTCAACGAGAACAGCTTCTGCCGCAGGTCCTCGAATCCCCACGGGCGGACGCGGACGTTCGAGTTCGCTGTGTCCAGGTCAAGGAGTTTCCGTTCCACCCCCGGGGGAAGTCCGCTATACGAATTGTGAACAAAAACCCACAAGTCAAAGTACTCTCGCCAGTGGGGGATCGCCCCGAAGTAATCGTCATCGATCTTGGCGATCGTATCGGTCTCGCGCACCTCGCTCGGACCGTAGCACTGAAACAGCGTCCGCTGCGACCGGAGATACCCGTCGATCTTTCGATCCCCTTGCGCTCCCCAAGGCCGCGTCCGGATGAAGTCCCCCGGGTGGCACTTCTCCATGATCGAAGAGAAGAAGTTCTGAAACTCCTCGCCTCGTTTTTGGAGGAATGTCGTCAGGAAGACCGATTCGTAAAAGGCTCGGGCGTAGTGGTCCACGACATCACCCACGGCTCCACGGTAATCGATCGCACCGACCTGATACACAAACCCGGAGGTGGTGTCCGATTTCACCGGACGCAAGTCCTTGCCTGACAAGACTTCACGGTTCAGGCAAATCGGACAGCATCAGCGGGTTTGTGTATGAGAGAGGTTGACCAGGTCAACCGCCTCTGTTGCATTGTGCAGGAGCCGCTCGGATCGAGCGAGAGCGGAAGAAGCCGGGCCTGCGCACTTGAGCCACTGCATCACGGCAGTACAGCCTTGCCGGAGGGCCCCTTGGGCTTGAACCGCCCCAGCAGTTCCACCTGCTGCTTCGGATCCCGGCACGTCACCCAGCCTCTTCTCCTTCGGCCCACGCCCTGTAGAAGAAGCCGCGACGTCCGCAGGGAGTGGACAGGCAGATCAGTCGCCCCTGCGACACCGCTAGCATGGGCGGCACCGTCGCGTACACGTCGTCGGGGACGCGGGCCGGCTTCATCGACGATCAGCACCCGCACCTGCCGCACATTCCCGACCTCCGCCGGCGCCCGAACGACACTTCTCGTCCGGGGTGTGAAGCCGGGGATGAAGCCCAAGGCAAGCCGGAACCATGCGGTCCTGAGGGGAGACGTGCCGTGGGACACCGACCTATCCCGCGAACAGCCGTGCTGGCCCAAGCTCATCCGCGGGAGAGGGGGTTTGGCCAGCGCGCACCACTTGTTGGCCACCCCCCTTCGGGCGGCCGGGTTCACAAACGGGTGACAGTCGGGAGGCCTCTCCCCGGTTGAGCTGGAGGTTGACCCCGCGCATCGCTTCGGCCCAATTTCCTCCCTGACGAATCGTTTCATTGCCCCCCCGAAGTGTGTCTCCCAAAGTCGTGAAACGAAGGCATGGTTCAGAACGGGGCAGTTTCGGGTGGCGCGGCCGTAGGTCAGGCTTTCCAGCCTGACTCGCTTCTTGTCAGGCTGGAAAGCCTGACCTACGGCGCCAAGTGTTACCCCGGCTTGAACCATGCCGAAACGAATGGGTTGTCGGCGGCGCAAGGCGTGGAGGGACAAGGACATCGGGAAACGCGATTCGTTTCACCCGCCCGTGAAACGAAACGGCCCTTGGCACACCCGGCGACGCGGACGTACGCCCGGCGTGGCGGGGGCAGCGCCAGGTTCCGCGCCAGCGTACCCCCACGGGGCCGCGACGTCCGTGGCCGTGCCACGGGAGTCTTCACCAGGTGCCCGCACGCTTGAACCAGGCCTGCTCACCCACTTGCCCACGGGGCAAGTCACGCCCGGGAGGGCTTTCCCGCCTCGTGTCCGCATCCTGCCCGTGGGGCGCAGGGTCACGGCAGCGCCAGGCCAGCCGCTGCTCCCCGTCTTCCCTTGGTTCCGCGCGGAACATTCGTTCATATCCTCCTCCGGCGCCACCAGCGACGCCGACGCCAACACCACCGACGGCAGCGTCGCCGGCGGCCTCTCCATCACCCTCACGCTCACCGGGCAACCTCGCCGGCATCCCCGACGTCGATGCCTCCACACGGTCGTTCGCCTACGACCAACTCGACCAGCGCCAGTCTCCCGGCCGCGCCTCCAACCCCGCCCCCAGCGGGTTGCGCTCGATGGAGCGCCCGCAACGGAGCAGATACTCGTCCGCCTCCACCGCCGGGCCCTTGACCGCCCCGCTGCCGGGGCGATTGGACGGCGTCGCGGCCGTAACGTACCTTTCAGCGGGGCCTTCGCGCCCCCGGAGGCAACAGACACCGCGGGAAGCTGCCGACAGGGACCGCCGCCATGACGTTGACCAAGGAACCCGATACGGAACCGATCCCCGGTTACCGTCTCGTCGAATTCCTCGGCCGCGGCGGCTTCGGGGAGGTCTGGAAGTGCGAGGCCCCCGGCGGAGTGTTCAAGGCCGTCAAGTTCGTCCAGGGCAACATGCTGTCGCTCGACGTGGAGCGACTTCAGGCCGAGCAGGAATGGAAGGCGCTCCAACTCGTCAAGACGATCCGCCACCCATTCCTTCTGGGTATCGATAGGCTGGAAGTGGTCGATGGCGAACTCGTCGTCGTCATGGAGCTGGCCGACCGCAGCCTGGCGGATGCCTTCGGCGAGTGCCGCGAGGCCGGGCAGCCGGGCCTCCCACGCGCCGAGCTGCTCGCCTACCTGCGCGAAGCGGCCGAGGCCCTGGACGTCATCAACTTGCAGCACCACCTGCAGCATCTCGACGTCAAGCCGGCGAACCTCTTCCTGGTTAACCGCCACGTCAAGGTCGGCGACTTCGGCCTGCTCAGCCGCCTCTGTGAGGGCGACGAGGCCACGGCCGACGCGGCGCTCGCCGGTGTCACCCCACTCTACTGTGCCCCCGAAACATTGGCCGGGACCGTCAGCGCCCGCAGCGATCAGTACAGCCTCGCCGTCGTGTACCAGGAATTGCTGACCGGACAGCTTCCCTACTCCGGGCGCAACGCGCGCGAGCTGTTGGTGCGCCGGGCCACCACCGAACCCGACCTGTCGGCACTGCCGGAGGCCGAACAGCCGGTCGTGGCCCAGGCCCTGGCACGTGCCCCGAAGGCCCGCTACCCGTCCTGCACCGAGTTCATCCGCGCCCTTGCCCCCGAACTGATGCCCGCGAAATCGTCGCCATTCCTGGACGTCTTGCTGACCGACGGGACCGTGGGGCAACCGAAGGGCCACAGCCCCGCTTCCGGCACCAACCCGGGGCTGACGCGGCCGACGCTGCCCGTGCTGCGCGACGGCAACCTGCCGCCGCCGGTCCGACGGCGGACGCCGGAGCCCCCCTCCACCCAGGCCGTGGACTTCGGCGGCTACCGCCTCCTGAAGTGCCTCGGCCGGGGTCCCCTGTGCGAGACGTGGAAGGCGGAGGCGCCCGACGGCCGCACGCGCCTGCTGAAGTTCGCCAACGGCCTCACCGACGGCCGCGACCCCGCCGAGGCCGAGGTGATCCGCTTCCTCAGCGCGGACCTCCATCCCAACCTGCTGCCGCTGGAAGTGGTGAACAGCGACGGCGGCCGCGTCGCCCTCGTCTGCGACCCGCTGGAGGGAACGCTGGCCGACCGCCTGCAACACTGCCAGACGGTCGGGCTGCCCGGCATCCCGCGCCGCGAACTGCTCGACCACTTGCAGACGGCCGCCGACGCCCTCGACTCCCTTTACCACAAGCACCGCCTGCAACACCTTTGCCTGACCCCGCGCGCCCTCGTCCTCGACGGCAAGTGTCTACTCATCGCCGACATGGGCCTCGGGCAGCTCCTCTGGTTGCCGGCCGGGCAGGCGCTAGGGCAGCACAACGGCCGCTATTCCGCCCCCGAATTGTGCGCCGGCGAACTGAGCCCGACGTGCGACCAGTACAGCCTCGCCGTCATCTTTCAGGAGTTGCTCACCGGCACGTCGCCCTTCCGTGGCGGGCCGGCCCGCGGCAAGGCGCGGCCGAACCTCGACCTGCTTCCGGCTCCCGACCGCGAGCCGATCGCCCGCGCCCTCAACCCCAACCCCGAGCGGCGCTTCGCGACCTGTGCCGAGTTGATCGACGCCCTCGACCGCGGCGCGGCGGCAACGCGCCAGGTGGCGATCGTGCTGGCGCCGGTCATCGCCGTGCCGGGGCCTCCCACCCGGGCAGCGGCCGACCCCTTGCCCCAACCGCTCGAAGTGATCGGGCAGATGCTCGAACAGGCCACCGGCACGTTCCGCCTGCGGCGGTCCAATGCCCTTGGCTATCTCCTGGATCCCGGGACGATGCTGAAGCACACCTGCGCCGCCTACCTGTCCGCGCGCCTGGCGCGCTTCAAGCTGGAGGGCTTCCGGCAGCAATGGAACGCCGACCTCATTCACAGCGAGGAGAGCGCCTTCGTGCTTCAGGTGCCGCTCGCGGGCTCGTTCTGGCAGCGCTGCCTCGGCCGGGAGCCGGCCCTCGAAGTCCATCTCCATCTGATCTCGCCACGGGGAGCGACTGAGGCGCTGACCGCGGTACGTGTCGAGCTGCGGCCGGTGCGCTGCAAGTACGAACAGGCCGTCGCCGCCCTGGAGCAGCACGGCCCCCCTCTGCTGCACAGCCTGCGCAACTTCCTGCAGGTGGAGCCGGAACGGCGCGCCCGGGACCGGGTGCCGTTCGAGCACGCGCTCGGGCTGTTCCCGGTGCTCGACGATCACCAACTGGGCGACGCGGTGGTCTGCCAGGGAAAGGACCTGTCGCTGTGCGGACTGGGTTTGTTCGCCCCACAGGCGCCGCCGGGCAAACACGTCTACGTCCAGTTTCTGTTGACGCCGGAACTCGCCGCGCTGGCCCTGCTCGGCCGGGTGGTGCGCGTCCAGCCGAGCGGCCGCGGACGCTGCGAACTCGGCCTGGCCTTTGCGGAGGGGTCGGATTCGTTCGCACACACCCCCAACGGCGTTCCTGCGGTGCGCCTGGACCGCTGACTCGTCCGCAGGGCGGCACGTCCTTTGCCTTGTTCTTCTCACGGCCCTGATTTCGCCGCTTACCACCGGCCCGCGGGCAATCGGGCTTGTTAAGCGGAAACTGCCGCCACATGAGGAGTTATGATGCGCCACGGTAATTGCTCAGAGTCTCTGGGTGAATCCCAACAGCGCGTGGCGCAAGTCATTCATTGAAAATGAGTTACGACCGCTAACATCAGGCATGATTGTATTTTCTCCTAACCTTCTGAGCAATTACGCGCCACGCGCCACCCGCCACCTGCGTCAACAGCCGAAAAAGGGGGTGTGTCGTGAGAAGAGAAGAAGAAATGACAGCGGGCCGGGGAGGACACGGTCAGCCGCCCCCGCACGACCCGTTCCCCGAAATTGCGGCGCGATCCCCTACACCCGTGCCAGCAGTTCCCTATAACCGATGTATTCATTCTTCCAGTCACCGTACACCGCTGTTAGCCCGCAGGTCGGGCACCGGCAGCCAAGGTAGAGCCACTTCACATCCTCGCTATCGTCGTACAGCGACACGGCAACCGTGATCTCGAACTCCTCGCCACCGCACGGGCAAGCGCATTCCTCCAGTTCGGCCTCTGCCATGAACTCGTCGCTGTCCCCGATCAGGTGTTCGTCCTCACAGGCAACACACAATCGAACGGCAGCACCTTGCGTGTCGTCAAGCAGGAGCCAAAACACCTTGCCGCCGCACTTGCAGACCGCTTCGGCGTAGTGGTGGGCGAGGTACTTGACGCCCCTACTGTACCGCAGGATCTCGCCACGGATGTCAGCCTGGCTGTCGCCGTACCGCCATTTCCCGCGATTCTGCAAGGCCATCCGCCCCTCCGCTTCTGCCACCGAACGAAGTGATGAGGCGAAGGGGGGGAGGCAGCTCAATTGGAGGACTCGTCATGAGTCCCGCCTCCGCTTCTGCCACCGAACGAAGTGATGAGGCGAAGGGGTTCAATCGAACGGATAGGGGTTATCAAAAACCATGGGGGGCTCCTCCTCGATACAGCGGATCACGTACTCCTGCCCCGTGAACTTGAGACCGCGGCGGTCGAGTTCCTGGTAGAGATCCGGGGGCGTCTTCGCGAAGCAGATCAGTCGGTCGCCGTGGTAGGCCACCCACTGCCCGGGTCGCTCCTCCATCAGCCGCGGCCGATCGCGCCGGAACGTCTCCAGGGCCAGCAGGCCCAGGGCGGGATTCGGCTCGGTCCTGACGGGCCCTCGCTGAGTTTGCTCGCTCATCGATCAACTCCTCTTCATTCAGCCAGCGTGCATCGCGTGCTGTCACCAGCCCTCTCCATGCTACATCTCGGCTTCGCGACGAGCAACGCAGCAACAGATCGCTCTCTTACCGGATGTCACCCCGTCATGTTCACCCACTTCGGAGATCGGAACGATATTCGGGCCGGCTCGGGGCGCGCGAAAAGCTCGTGACAGCATGGTCGCCTGCTATAATGCCCCTTCAGAGTGCCCCCTCCCTCCCCGCGGAGGAAGGGGCTGTGCGGTCCCCGGACAAGAATCGCGAGGCGAGCATGGCAACCCCGACCCAGGACAGCGCCCCCCCGACGCCGCGCATCCTCATCGCCGACGACAACGCCCAGAACGTCGAGTTGCTTGAGGCCTACCTCGCCGCCAGCGACTGGGACGTCCGCACCGCCGCCGACGGCGAGGAAACCCTCAAGCAGGTCCGCGACTGGCAGCCCGACGTCATCCTGCTCGACATCATGATGCCGAAGATCAGCGGCTTCGAGGTCTGCAAGCGCCTCCGCGCCGACCCGAAGACGCGCGACATCGCCGTGCTCATGATCACCGGACTCGACCAGCCCAGCGACATCGACAAGGCCGTCGATGCGGGGACGGAAGATTTCATGACCAAGCCGATCAACAAGGCCGACCTGCTGCGGCGCGTGCGTGCCATGCTGAAGGCGCGGGAAAACAAGCCCGAACTGGACCGCGCCCTCGCCTACATCAACGCCGTCGAAAAGGGAGGCCCATGAGCGCGGGCCGCGTCATCCTCCAGCCGCGCCGCGCCCGTCCCTTCTACGGACGGCACCCCTGGGTCTACCCCGGGGCCATCGCCGCCGTCGAGGGCGAGCCGGCCGACGGCGCCGAGGTCGATCTGGTCTCGCACACCGGCAACTTCGTCGCCCGCGGCCTGTATAACTCACGCAGCAAGATCCGCGTCCGCCTCTACTCGTGGTCGCCCGACCTGCCGCTCGACTCGGCCTTCTTCCGCGATCGCCTCGACGCTGCCCTCCGTCTCCGCCGCGACATCCTCCGCCTCGACGGCCCTGGTCGCGCCTGCCGTCACGTTTTCAGCGAGGGTGACGGCCTCTCGGGCTTGACCGTGGACCGCTACGACCGCTGGCTGGTGGTGCAATTCACCTCGCTCGGCCTGGCCCAGCGCCGCGACCTGTTCGCCGAGTTGCTCGCCGAGCTGACCGGGACCGAGGGCATCTACCTGCGCACCGAGCGCGGCATCGGCCGACTCGAAGGGCTGGATTTACAGGACGGCCCGTTGTGGGGACAGGTCCCCGCCGGGCCGGTGACCGTGGAGGAGGGCGGGCTGCACTTCCTGGTCAATCTGGCGGAGGGGCAGAAGACGGGCTTCTACGTCGATCAGCGCGACAACCGCCGGGCGGTGGCCCCGCTGGCGGCGGGGCGGCGCGTGCTGGACGCCTTCTGCTACAGCGGCGGCTTTGGCCTGCACGCGGCACGGGCGGGGGCGAGCGCCGTCGTCGGCGTCGATTCGTCGGAGCCGGCCCTGGAACTCGCCCGCGCCAACGCCCGTCTGAACGGGCTGGACAACGTCACCTTCGTCGCCGCCGATGTCTTCGACCACCTCGGAGCTCTGGCCGCCGCAGGGGAGCGTTTCGGCGTCGTCGTCCTTGACCCGCCGAAGTTCGCTCGCACCCAGGGGGCCGTCGAGGAGGCGCTGCGCGGCTACCGGCGCTTGCAGACACTTGCACTGCGCTTGCTGGAAAGCGACGGCATTCTCGTCACTTGCTGTTGCTCCGGACTCATCACCGGCGATATGCTAAGCGACTTGCTGGCGCAGCTGGCGGTGGAGGAGCGCCGCGAGGTGCAGTTGCTCGAGCGCCGCGGGCAGGCTGCCGACCACCCTGTGGCGGTGACGTGTCCGGAGTCGAATTACCTGAAGTGCCTCATCTGCCGGGTGCGCTGATCGCTGGCCGCTTGCGGCCTGGCACTCCCTGCGAAGCCGCAAGCGGCTGAAACCCCGGTCCGCGTGCCCGGGTAGTTGATGCGACGTGCTGACGGTGCCCATTACCCCACCCACTGTTTGGGAGGTCTGTCCGCTCATGTTTTCCTTCCGCAAGTGCATCCTGACGGCCCTGGTCCTGAGCCTGGCCGTGGCCCTGCCCACTTTCGCCGCCCCGGTGGGCGACGCCGCCCCGGCCGGCAGCTTCGAGAAATACCTGCCCGACTCCGCCGACGGCGTCGTCAACATCAACGTCCGCGAACTCCTCGACTCGGAGCTGTTCAAGAAAGCCGGCCTCGACAAGCAGTTGGCCGGCGACGACGCCCAGAAGACCATGAAACTGCTCGGCCTCGACCCGCTCAAGGACATCGAGCGTGTCATCATCACCAACGACAAGGAGAAGGGGGACGACCCCCACTTCATCATCCAGGGGAAGTTCGACCCGGCCAAGCTCAGCGCGGCCGCCGAGTTGGCCCACAAGGAAAAGAAGGACATCTTCATCATCCACAAGACCGAAACCGGTAAGATCTACGAGGTCACCAAACTCGAGGAGTTCGTGAAGATGCCGCCGCAGGCCGCCGGCGCCGGCCTCAACCTCAAGGGCAAGTCGGTCTTCGTCGTCATCCCGGACAAGGGCCACATCGTCCTCGTCGGCACCAAGGAGAGTGCCGAGACCGTGCTGGCCAAGGCTGCCGGGAAGAAGACCACGAAGCTGACGAACAAGGAGTTGCCGGGCCTGATCGCCAAGATCAACCCCAAGCAGACCATCGCCCTGGCGCTGCCGGCGCCGGGGGGCGATGAAAAGGTCAAGAGCATCACCGGCGGCCTCACGGTGACCGCCGACGTGAAGGTCGATGTCACCGTCACCACGGTCGATGCCGAAGCCGCCAAGGACCTGAACGAGAAGATCGGCGAACAGTTGAAGATGGTGACGGACATCGCTGGCCTCCTCGTCCTGCAGCAGAAAGAGTTTGCGCCGGCCATTGACATCCTCAACGGCATCAAGCACGAGGCCAAGGACGGCACCATCGGCATCAAGAGCGAGATCAAGGGCGACACCCTCGAAAAGCTCGTCAAGGGCCTGGCCGAACTTGCCGCGAAGAACAGCGGCATCAAGTAGCGTCCCGGCCGATGGTATCACCCCGGTTTAGCCGCCGCCCCACGGGCGGCGCTCGTAGTGACCGCATTCATGCGGTCCTGACTGTCCCGACCCAATAAATCGGGTCACTACGAGCGCCGCGCTTGTAGTGACCGCATTCATGCGGTCCTGACTGTCCCGACCCGATAAATCGGGTCACTACGAGCGCCGCCCCAAGGGCGGCGGCTAAACGTGTTTTTCAGGCGAACTCATGCTCATTCCCCGCAGTTCCGCGTTCGGCGTGCTGGCGCTCGCCCTGATCCTCCCCGCCGCACGCGCCGCCGAGGTCGATCCCTACACCCCCGCCGACAGCGAATGGGTGCTGCACTTCAACCTCAAGCAGTTAGCCGGGGCGCCCGCCATCGCGAAGTACGGCGCCGAGCAGCTCCGCACTGGGCTCCACGGCGGGTCCGACGCCCTGAAGCCCCTGACCGCCCTGGGCGTCGATCCCGCCAAGGACGTCCACACCCTCACCGCGGCCGGTTCGGGATTGCTCCAGTTCGACCGGGCCCTGCTGATCGTGCGCGGCGCGTTCGACGCCGAGAAACTGCGTAAGGCCGCGGACGGCCTGGTCAAGGAGCAGCCGGCCGCGTGGAAGGCCGACAAACAGGGCGACGTGACGGTATACGAGCTGCGCGACAAAGGCCGAGCGCCGGCCTATCTCGCGGTCCTGACGGACAACACGGTCGTCCTGTCGCCGGGGAAAAAGTACGTGACGGCCGCGGCCGCCCTCGACCCGAAGAAGCCGGCCAAAGTGTCCGAGCCGCTCCGCAAGTTGGTCGAGAACGCCGACGCGAAGGACGACGTCTGGCTGGCGGCGCTAAAGTCGGATCACATCCAGAAACTGCTCGCCAAGTCGTCGGCTACCTCGGGAATCGCCGACGACGTGACTGCGTTCACGGGCCGGCTGAAAGTCGGCGACGACGCCCGGATCACGTTCAGCGTCCACACCAGGGAGAAAAAGGCGGCCGAAGAGGTGGCCCCGCTCCTCGACGCGGCCAAGGGCTTCGCCTCGCTGACGGTCCAGGGGACTGCCGGCCTCGGACCGCTGTTGTCGGACCTCATCGACGCCTGCAAGACTTCCACCGACGGCGGCACGGCGACCCTGTCCGGGCGGCTAAGTGAGGAGCAGATCGCCAAGGCGCTGAAGAAGAAATGACGACAGCCGCTCGGGGCCTGGCAGGGAGTCAGGGAGCGGCATGCGGAGCATGCCCTACGCGCCCTTTCCCGCCCCCGGCTTGTCCGGCCCGCGTTTCGGGCCTCCGGGCGGCGCCTGGAACGATCGCAACTCCCTCGGGAAATCCTTCGGCGCGTTCTCCGCGTTATGGTCGAGGGCCCGGGCGATCCAGACCTGCAACTTCGGGTTTTGCCTGTACCAGGCCGCTTGCAGGATCTTTTCGCGCTCTCCTCCGCCGGCGACCTCCAGGAAGAGTTTGTTGGACTCCGCCGGCCTGTCCTGGAGCCCCAGGACGAGGGCGTGGCCCAGCCGCCCCAGGCGCTGGTATTGCGGCACCTTGTCGCCCGCCGCCGTCAGCCGGGCGAACAGGTCGTCCGCCTCGCCCAGGCGCCACCGATCCAGGTAGAACAGGGCCAACTCCACCGAGAAATCCAGACCTTTGCGCACCTCCTGGGGATTGGCGCCACTCGGCTTGAGGTACTGCTGCACGGCCGTTTGCAAGAACTTCTCGCGCTCCGCCTCGGAGGGGAGGGGGCGCGGGTCGGCGACGTCGGCGCCGGTCGCCGCGCCGGCCGACGACTTCGTCCCGGCGTGCAGGCGCACCCAGCCGACGACGGCCCCCCCCGTCGCGGCCAGGAGCACCGAGCCGGCCACGGCCCACGGCAGCCAGGGGCGCGACGGCCGGGCGAGCGGGGCCCCGGTCGGCACCCCCGGCACCTGGCCGGTGATCTTCCCCGGCGCCTCCGGCTGTGGTCCGGATTCGGACGCCGCCAACGGCACTGGCTCCGACAGGGCAAACGCCTGCGTGACCACCACGCCGGTCTCGAGACTGTTCAGTGCCTCGCGCAGTCGGGACAGGTCGGCGAGGAGTTCGCGGCACGTCTGGTAGCGCCCCTCGGGCTTCTTCGCCATCATCTTGTGGACGACGGCGCAGAGTTCCGGCGGCAGGTCGGGCCGCAGCGAGGCCAGCGCCGCCGGCTCGGAGCGGACGTGCTGCAAGGCGACCTCGAAGGCGCTCTGACCGCGGAAGGGGGGCTGGCCGGAGAGCATGTGGTAACAGCTGACGCCGAACGAGTAAATGTCGGTCCGTGGGTCGAGCGCTTTCCCCTCGACCTGCTCGGGGCTCATGTAGAGCGGCGTGCCCATCGTGACACCGCTTTGGGTCAGGTTCAGGGCGGGTTGGCCTGCCGCCAGGGCCAGGGAGAGGCCGAAGTCGGCCACCTTTACCTCGCCCTTGCGCGTCAGGAGAATGTTCTCGGGCTTGACGTCGCGGTGGATGATGCCCAGTTCGCCGGCGCGCTGGAGGGCGGCGGCCACCTGGCGCATGATGCTCAGCGCCAGCAGGGCGTCGGGCGGCCCCTTGAGGGCGACGTAGTCGCGCAGGTTGCGGCCTTCGACGTACTCCAGGGCCATGTAGTGGACGCCGTCGGCCGCGCCGATCTGGTACACCTGGACGATGTTGGCGTGGGTGACCCGGGCCACGGCCTCCGCCTCACGCTTGAAGCGCTGCAGCGCGGTCGGGTCGGCGGCCAACTCGGCCTTGAGGATCTTCAGGGCCACGCGCCGCTTCAGCGACACCTGCTCGGCGAGGTAGACCTGCCCCATGCCGCCGGCGCCGAGGCGGCGCAGGATACGGTAATCGTCGAGGGTCCGGCCGCTCAGATCGACAACCGGCACCGCCTGGGACGACCCGGAAGCGACGGACCCACTCGTATCCTGCTCCACGCCGTTGGGCATCTGCGACCTGCCTTCCTTCGCTTGAAGAAGACAGAAGACAGAAGACAGAAGACAGAAGTCAGAATAAGCAGTCTTCTGTCTTATGTCTTCTGTCTTCTGAGTTTCTTCATCGGGACGGCCCGCCCGAGGGGGACTAGGATGGGAAGGAGGCCGTCCCGTGTCCGAAGCGGAGTCCGACTCATGAACCTGTACTTGCTACGTCACGCGCACGCCCTAGCCATCGGCGAGCAGGGAATCCAGACCGATGAGGCGCGGCCGTTGAGCGACGAGGGCCGCCAGCAGATGGAGCTGGTGGGCGACGCCGTCAAGCGCCTCGGCCTGAAGATCGATCTACTTCTTAGCAGCCCGCTGCGGCGCGCCATGGAAAGCGCCCAGGAGTTGTGCCGTCGCCTCGGGCTGTCGGGGACGGCGCTGATGACCTGCGACCAACTCGAACCGGGCGGATCCTTGAAGAAGCTGATGAAGCGGTTGCGCAGCCTGGAGGCGAACGAGGTGGTGCTGGTTGGCCACACGCCGGACCTGCCGTGGCTGGCGGCGTGGTTGATCGGGAGTAAGCGGACCGAAGTGGAGATCGCCAAGGCGGGCCTCGCCTGCATCCGCTGCGACGCCCCGCCGCGCAAAGGAGTTGGGGCGCTCGTCTGGCTTCTGACGCCGGAGTTGCTCCGCGCGCTCAAACCCGTTTAGCCGCCGCCCTCGGGGCGGCGCTCTTTCCGCGGCGCCCCGAGGGCGGCGGCTAAACGGGTCAGCGCTCGTCGTTGAGCAACCGCTGCGTTTTGAGTTGGTAGCAGCTGGAGTTGCCGTTGCCGGTGAAGAGCGAGCGCCCGTCCGGGGAGAAACAGAGCACCTTGACCTGCGTGTCGAGTTCGGTGACGCCCAGCGAGGCGCCGGTTTCCATGTCCCAAAGGCGCACGGTGTGGTCGTCGGCCGCGGAAACGAGGCGCCGGCCGTCCGGGCTGAACGCGACACAGTTGACGGCGTCCTCGTGGCCGGCCAGTTCGCGCAGCAGCCGGCCGGTTCGCACGTCCCAGACGCGAACCGTTCGCACCAATGACGCGGCCGCCAGCAGCCGTCCCTCCGGATGAAAGGCGAGACTGCGCGCCCCGCCGGACAGGGTGAGGCGGCGCGTCGGTTGCACCACGTCCCAGACGTGAATGGCACCGTCCGATCCGCCGGTGGCGAGCCAGTCGATGCCGCCGGCCGCAAGCAACTCTCCCTGGGGGTGAAAAGCGATGGCCTCGATGGAACAGCCGTCGATGGCGTCGGGCACGATCAGGGCCGGCGTGCCGCGCTCGATGTTCCACAGCCAGACGTCGCAGCCGATGGCGCTGGCCGACGCCAGGACCGGGGCGTTCGGGGCGAAGGCCAGCGCCGTCACCGGCAGGGCCGGTCCTTCCAGGCTGGCCAGCCGTCGGCCAGTCGTCGCGTCCCAGAGGCGGACGGCCGTGTCGGCGCCGCCGGCGGCGATCCAGCGCCCGTCGGGGCTGTAGGCCAGCGCGCTGAGGCCGCTCGTCTCGTCCAGCTCCAAGACTTTGCGTTCCGTCGCGACTTCCCAGACGCGCACTCCCTTGCCAGGAGAGAGGCTGGCCAGGCGCCCGCCGTCGCTGCTTAGGCCGATTGCCGATTGCCGATTGCCGATTGCCGATTTCAAATCGGCAATCGGCAATCGGCAATCGGCGAGTCGGCCGGCCCGAACGGGCCCCACAGGTGGACGACGCGATCACTGCCGCCGGAGGCCAGCGTCTCGCCATCGGCGCGGAACGCTAAGCAGCGCACCTCGCCCTCGAACCCCCGAAAGACGCGCAAGGGCTGGTGCGACGCCAGATCCCACAGGTGGATCGCCTGTCCCGAGTCGGCGCAAGCCAGGCGCGAGCCGTCGGGGGTGATGGCCAGGGCCTGCACCTGGTTGGCGTGGCTGTTCAGGAGGATGACCGGGGCGGCCGCGACCACGTCCCAGACCCAGACCGAGGTGTCCCAGCCCGCCGAATAGAGGCGGTGGCCGCGCGGGTGCCAGGCCAGCGCGGGGATGCGGTCGTTGTGCCCCTCCAGGAGCGCACACTCCTCCCCCGTGGACAGGTCCCAGACGCGGATGACGCGGTCCTCGCCGGCCGAAGCGAGCCGCGTGCCGTCGGCGCTGAAGGCCAGGGCGCTCACCTGGCGGCTGTGGCCGCGCAGTTCGTAAACCTGCTCGTCGTTGGCGGCGTCCCAGAGGCAAACCGACCCGTCATCGTGACCGGTGGCCACAAGGCCGGCGTCACCGCGCAGGGCCAAGGCCGTCACCCACGACGCCTGCGGCAGCACCGCCTGGAGTTGGCCGGCCGGCACGTCCCACAGGGACAACTCGTCGCTGGCCGAGGCGAGGACGAGGCCGTCACGGCTGAAGGCCCACAAGTTTTCCAACTCACTGAGAAGGTGCCATTCGAGCTGCCGGCGGCCGCCGAGGTCCCAGCGCCGCAGCAACCCGGGATCCTCGACCGTCCACAGGATACCGTCGGCGGCAAATGACAGCGCGAGCAGGTCGCCGTCGGCGCGAAAGGGCCGGTCGTCGAAGACGCGCTGCACGGCGAGCGGGTGGACGGACGGAACCGGGACCGGAGAAGGGGACGCGGTCGAGGAATTCATGAGGGGTTCTCGCTGGGATTCGGGGACGGAACACCGCAGGGTCCCTGTCGCCGCAATTCTACAACAAATTTCGCGCGGTTGTGTTCTTTCGACCCGGACGGCTGCCGGGATCGCCGGTGCTTTGGAGAAGACAGAAGACAGAAGCCCGGATGGGCCCGGGGCTCTTCTGTCTTCTGTCTTCTGTCTTCTCTACGGTGGGCTCAGTCTCGCACGACCGCGACCCGGTTGACAAGGGCCCGCCCGTCGAGGACGGGCATCAGGGCTTCCTGCGCCAATTGCTTGAGGTAGTAGCTGGTGACCGAGCCCTGGATGACGACTTTTTCGTCCGTCTCTTCGATGGCGAGCTGGCGGAGGGCTGGGATAGGGTTTTGTCGCAAGACCGCCAGGGCTCGCGACTCGACCAGGGGAGAGGAAACCATCGCTGCGTGCTCCTTCCTCGAAATGCAGGCATCGCCCGACCATCGCGGGGTCGAACCAGAGGGAAAACACGGAGTTTTGACCTTGCCCGGGCCCAGCCGCGCGCGGTGGTCTGGAGGGGAGGGTTCCACCGGGGTTCCCGTCCTTGAGGGTCGTCACCCGATTAGGGCATCCTTGTCTCCGGAATCGTCGATAACTTGGGTACAGCTTGAAGTCGCGGCGCGCACAGCGAACCGTTGCCGGCGCGGCGCAAAGGCGTTCCCAGGGGATGGGGAGAAGGTATCCGCCGGGAACGAACAGGCTCGTTGTCAGCGTTGGCAATCCTATGGGAAGGCCAGGCAGGGTGCAACCGATTTTTCCAGGAATGTCAGGGCGGACGGACGGCGGCAACGGCAACGCGCAAAGGGGCGCCGGTGCCGGTTGGCGAACCGGCGCGGGCTGCCTTGAATTTGAACGCATGTGTGCCTACCATTACAAGCGACGACTACGCGCGAAGTACCGAGGGAGATTCATGCGCTGCTGCCGGGACCAACGAGGGGGGTGAGGAAGGTGGGGGCCATGGAAATTTGTAGCGTCTACAAAGATTGTGAGCAAGAGGCCCAGCGCTTCAAGTGGATCGAGAGCGAGAAGGCCGGCCGCGACCTGGGCGAGGATGCCATCTGCCGCTGGGTGCAGAACCACTGGTGGGGCTACCTGAGGGCCCGCTGGCTCGAGCACCTGCAGGGCAAACGCTTCTGGGTCGAACTCGATCGCGGCGACTTCGGCCTCCTCCATCGCCGCTTCCAGGACCAGGCCCTTCTCCTCGACCGCATCCTCGACCGCCTCAAAGCCGGCCAGGAAAACCTCGAAATCATCATCTGGGCCCAGGACTGGGGCATCGCGATGCACTCCGTCTTCCAGATCCTCGAAGCCCTCGATATCAACAGCCGCCGATTGGCCCACCGCTTCGACGTGTCTTCCCTCTGAGCCATCCCTCTCTCTTCCCCCCCTGCAACAAGCCGCTTGCGGCTTCGCAGGTTCAACGTGCGAAGCCGCTTGCGGCTGTGGGATCCCCTTACTTCAACTCCACCGACCAGTAGGCGTTGTCGAGGAAGGTCCGCCACGACTGGTACTTGCGATGCGTCAGTTTCAGGTTGAGCAGCGGGCTGCGCTTCGGCTTCTCCGGCCGGCGGATCAGCGCCATGTGCGCCTCCTTCGGGGTGCGCCCGCCCTTGCGGACGTTGCAGGCCACGCAGGCGCAGACGATGTTCTCCCAGGTGCTCTGCCCGCCCTGGCTGCGCGGCATGACGTGGTCCAGGCTCAGCTCGCTCGTCGGGAACTTCTTGCCGCAGTACTGGCACTGGTTATTATCGCGGGCGAAAATGTTCCGCCGGTTGAACTTCACGGTCTGCTTGGGCAGCTTGTCGTAATCCAGCAGGCGGATGACGCGCGGCACCTGGATTTCGCTGCTGACGGTCCGCACCCAGTCGTCGTCTTCCTGCCGGAAGTGCTGGGCGCGGTACTCGCTCAACTCGCGCCAGGTCGCGAAGTTGTAGGTCGCGAACTGACCGTCTTCCAGGCTCACCACCTCGGCCAGGTCCTTGCACAGCAGGCAGAATGCCCGGCGCACGGAAATGATGTGGATGGCCATGAA